>JAEEGL014940311.1_pt1 | contig 12070 bp, 11 predicted proteins | sample 9134231 | NCBI WGS metagenome assembly JAEEGL01 (sample SAMN16246548, study PRJNA631951) | gut metagenome | biome: gut microbiome; feature: rumen; material: fiber-attached | host: Bos | place: Iran: Karaj | collected 2018-10
ATCCATCTCTTTTTGAAGTATACTTTCTTTGAAAGGTGAATCATCAACTCTATTTTTTATGAAATCAGGGACTGTTAGAGTTATTTTACCTGTATTTGCATCCCTTATAAAACCTTCAGCTATTCTAGGATCTACTCCAGCAGATACTAGAGTTCCATTAGGAAGTACACCATTTCTTCCTTGTATTATATTCGGAGCATTTACTTTCTTACCGGTTGTCTTATAAATTAAACTTCTATAAGCTTCACTATTATAAATATCAAGAATCATATTAACTCTTGATTTCTTAAAATCTTCATCTTTCATTTCTCTTACAATCTTAGGAGCTACTTTATCTAAGAAATCAAACATATCCATATCATCGCCCTGTCTTTCTGTAGCATTTTGATATAGATATTCATCTCTCTGTTTCAAATATTCTCTATATTGTAAGAAATTTTTATATATAGCATCTTCATTAGCTGCCATATATTCACATCTAGCCAAAGAATACTCATCTGGAACTTTTGTAATTTTAGATACTATTTCTTCACCTTTCATGATCGTAATAGACATTTGCGTACAATCAATATCAGAAGATGGCTTAGAAAAATCTATCATATAAGGATTATTGTTTTTAATTTTCTTTTCTTTTACAGAATAATGCTCTCTTATTTTCTGCTTTACATCAGGATGAATAGTCTCTGTGTTTTTAAAGAATATTTCTAATCCTTTTTGAATCAACTCAACTTCTGTTTGTAATTGATCCATATAAGTAACGCCAGAATCAATAGCATTTTGCATAATGCTTCTGGAATGATCATCAGACGAATCATATCCATAGAAAGGATCAATCGTCGGATCATAGGCTCTTACCTGCTGTTGACTATTATTTCCATATTGAAGAGCTATATAATTTGGCATATATGAATTTACAGCAACACTAAAATTTGGAACAGATCCACTGGGACTGAAATAAGGATTGCTATATTCCTGTAAAAATAGTGGGCTTACAACATTTGGAATTGTTTCATATGTAGATCCATTTTGCTGTAATCTAGCTTGCTGCTGCATTATTGACATCTGCATAGGATCAGGGAATGCTTGTGATTGTTGCTGATTAGCATTCCCTGTATATATTATATTATTAGTATTCAAATATCCAGTTCCATTATTTGGGTTTATATCATTCATCATTTGTTGTATTATAGGAGAATTTACATTAATCAATATATAACAAACCCCCTTAAGAATTAATTACTAAAATAAATTTTCTATATTATAATTATAATATCTTATTAAAATATTTTATATCCAATGCGTAAGAGTATTGAATTTAATCATCTCAGAGCTATTAATAATTGGATTTAGGGGGCTCTCGTATTGTAAGTGTGTATTTATACCTTCTTTTAATAATTTTCTAGATTTATTATCAACTTCTGAATTATATGTATTAATATATTTAATATCAGCTCCTATATCTTTTGGAGTAAATCCATTTGTATTTATGAAAAACTCTTCTGCTTTGTTTATAGAACCCTCTGATATATTCATATGACCTTTTTGATGTATAAATGATACCAGAAGATTATTGTCTATAATTAGTCTAACAATTTCTTTAAAATAATATTGGTTTAATACAGGAGCATTGTCCGATCTTCTTAATACTCCATTATCATTTTGATTATTAACCCAATCATATATCCATTCTCTTAACCCATATATACAAATTTTTGAATCTGAAAAGACTCTGAATCTATCAAAATCATAATCTTTTCTATTTCTATAATATAATGCCATTAATATTGCATGATAAACAGCTAATATTTCTGCAGAGTTATTTGTTGCATTTATTTGTTTTATATAATAATAATCAATTGGTGATTTAAAATCTTCTGATACCAAATAGATACCAGCGCATCCTATATTGTTATATATATCCATTGATGCATCACAAAAAATATTTCCTATACTCATTAAATTATATCCTCTCAATTATTTTATCATTGTTTGGTTATTTTCATGTATTTTATGTAATTATAATATATAATTACATAAAATAATAAAAAGGTAGTGGTAAAAACCACTACCTTTTAAATTATGAACGCTTTCTCCAGTTTACATTCTTATTGCTGAGATCACGAGTTAGGAGAGCAAGCTCAAGAGTTGCAAGGCCTTTGAACCCATGAGCAGCTTCCTGCTGAGCAGCTGCTACAATCTCCTTAACCTCTTCGGCAGGAGGTGCAATAACAACAACATCAGCGCTGTCGATATCGACATCAACAGTCTCACCGGAATCAAGCTGACCTACGTCAGTGTTTGCTGCTGCAACCTGATCAACTGCATCTTCGACATCATCAATATCGTTCTCTTCCATGAAGTAACGAAGCTGAGCGTACTCAACTAAGTACTTGACACGAGGATAGCCATGAACACCGGTAGACTCGTGGCGAATCAGGTTGACCATCTCAGCGGTAACCTTAAGCTCGGTAGTATCTACAGGCTGGCCATTGCTCTCAACAGGCTCACCGGAGATTGCAGGGATGCTCTCCATTGCATCGTCGAGTTCCTCTACAACGTCCTTTACCATCTGGGAATCGCCAAAGTTCTCTGCAGAGGTCTCTTCAGCTTCTTCCCTGATAATCTTATAGGGATTTAAGAATAGCTTAGACATTATTATAATTCCTCCTAATTGTATTATTTATGAATGTCTTATTTGTTATTCATAAATGAAATTTATTTATATGTTAGAGCATGTAGATAAAATTAAATTAATTAGTTTAATTTAATGGCATTACCATCAACAATTTCTCCAATTCTACCTTTTAGCATACCTATTATTTCTTGTGTTGATGGATTTTCTATAGGAATTTCACTCATATCAGCATAAATAAATTGTTTACTTAAAAGAGTTTTATAAATATCTTCATATTCAGATTCTGGAGTATTTTCTAATCTTTCTAATGTATCTAATTGTTCAGGTAATATCCAAGATTTATAACATTCTGCAAAATATTTATAGTTTCCATAGTAGTTTCTTGGAGATATGAATAAATATCTATTTCCAACTAGCTCATGAACTGTAGCAGATAATGGTATAAGTCCTATACACATATTATAATGTAGATACATAACTTCTTTAGCAACTAAAAATTCATCAAGAGGTTCATTAAATGATAATCTCTTTCTATATACAATTTCACATATATCGCATAAAGAGAAAGGCCCATGATGAATCTCAATTTTTATTGCAGAAGTATCTGAATTTGTTACATTCTTATAGAAAGCACATTCTGTCATGTTAGCATATTGTTTTAAATAAGAAACCATAGCTCTATATTCAAAACTTCCTCTAACTGTTCTTTCTAGAGCTTTAATATATTTTATATATTCTTTTGGATCATTTAAATCCCAATCTTGTAAATCATAATTTGGTAACTCATCTATTTTTATAACCTTTGGAGGTTCTACTAAATATTCATATGGCTGTCTTATATTTTCTGGATCTATCATAATAATAATTCACCTCTAATAATTCTTATTATTATGTAATTTAATTAATTTATGATATTATAGATAAAAAATAAATGGTAGTTTAAATATAACTACCATTTATTTTATATTTTAAAACCATTTCTCGAATGGAATTTTTTGCCTTTTATCGAGAAAATATATATCTTTTTTATCAGTAAATAAAGTATTAAAATACTTATTTCTGTCTTCAACATTACAGAAATCATATTTTGTAAAATCACTTTCTTTTGAAATGTTTATAGCTATTGTCCTGATAAAGTTATTGCTATCAGTATCTATATAAACAATAGCACTATCTAAAAGAACAGTTGGATCTATTTTATTATTTTCAAATCTTTCATCATAAAAGATCGTATATCCATTTACATGATCTGGTATGAACCAATAACCATATTCAGATATATTCACTCTTACATCTATACCATCTAAAAAGATGAAATTTGCAATAATATTATCATATTTTGATTTATAAATTCTTACTATACATGAAATACCACGATCCCGCAAAGGATCTTTTAGAGTATTAACAACATCCATTTTATTCGAATCTATAATTCAGTTCTTTATCAGGATCATCAGGTTTTATATATGCCTGATTCTGTTCATCAACGAATTCATTATGATTAGGAATTTCTTCCTTCTCTTCCTTTTCTTCTTCTTTTTCACTATTATCTCTTTCTATCTCTTCCAATTTTCTCATAGTCCCTTTACTGAACACATGAACAGGAGGCATCATGTCTCCAAGAAATACTTTAAGATATTCATAATAAAAATCTATGTATCTATATACAGCAGATTCTTCTATGATTTTTCTATTATCATTGAATCCATTTTCTATAATAACATTTATTTTTTGCTTGCTTCTAATAAATGCATTATGCTCATAATCCCTAAGTCCATCCTGTATCAATCCATAAAATACCTTTTTTCTGAAATCTATAGTTTCACTTTTTATATCTTCTCTATTCGATGTGAAAACAACAGAAGAAGTCAATGCTATATTGTCTATTATGTATGAATATCCGCTAATGAAATTAAGCGGATCATTAAAATCATATTCTATAAAATTATCACAAGGACTCGGGGTTATCATAAACTGATGCCCGGTCCCAATAGGCATTAAATATCCTATTGCTGTTACCTTTCCATTTTTATCGCAGAATTCTATTGCGGGAATGTGATTTTTACTAGCCTTCGACGGATCTTCATCGAATCTAGCCACTAGAACTATTGTTTTCATGTGAGTAACTCCTTTCGAAAATGTTATTTATTTTGATACTTTATTATTCTTCGTCAGATATAAGGCAATCAATAATATTGAGAATTTCTTCCTCAATATCGTCTATCTTTTTTATCATTATATTACTACTTCCATTTCTTTTACTTGCAGCTTGATGCTGAACAAGTAAATCAATTATTTTTTCATTAACAGCATTTTTAAAATCACTTACATCATCAGTTTCTTTAATAGCTTGAACAAATTCTTTGTCTTCGGTAATAGCATCAATTCTATCACAGATTTCTTGTAGATCAGCCATTTATAAAAATACCCCCTTTAAAATAATATATAAAATTAAAATAGAGTATGGAATTTATCCATACTCTATTTTTGGTGCCGGCGGCGGGAATCGAACCCGCACGATGTTTCCATCGAGGGATTTTAAGTCCCTTGCGTCTGCCTGTTCCACCACGCCGGCATATTAAAGAATATTTTATATACATTGCTATATTTATAATATACAATTATTCATATATTTGCTTCTACATATTTATGTGATGATTATATTAAAAAATAATAATAAAGATATGCATTAAATAAATGCATATCTTTACTAATTTTTAAACAAAACAATTATCTATTTGAATTATGTATTAAAAATGTAAAATATTTAATAATAGAAGACTCGTAAGAATTCTTTGTTGCAATTCTTGATCTTCTTCTTATATAGGCAGGAGAATTTTCTTCCAAAAAACTCTGAATAATATCCTTTATTTCAATAATTTCTTTTTGTTTGGCATTTGGTTTTGTAGAAATACTATAAGTTATAAAAGATATATCAGAAACATCTTTATTTTTTGCTGTTGAATTTGTATAATATGTGGTGATTAATAATTCTATTAATCTTCTTATTTTAGGTAAATTGTTTCTATCATTAATAATACTTTCTATAATAGCTCTTAATTCTGTTGGTTTAACATTATTATCTGAAGACATTTTACAAATAGAGTAATCTATACCTGTATTATTAATAGTATTTATTGCTTTTTCAACAAATCTTTGTATTCTTAATGAATCACTATCTGCAAGATGATAATTGTCTTGATCTAATGAATCACTATCAAAAGTTATATATTTATCTTTTTCATTATATATCTTATAGTACTCATCTGCTATGTTTTTCATAAAAGATCCTATACGGGAATGTAATTGCTGTATTAGGTATACAACATCCTCATCAGAGAATTTTTTAAACTTCTGATTATAACTATCAACCCATGTTTTATCAATGGATTGTATAGAACCAATAATTGACCCTGTTTGCACTAGATCAAATTTTTTAGATAGTTTACTATTTACAACAAATTCCATTACATGTCTAATGGGTACTACTTTAGGATAAGATCTATAATGTATTGATGGATAGAATTTACCAGAAAAAGACAAATATATACATGATAAATCAATCTGCTTTTTATCATTCTTTTCTATAAAATATCTGATTACACATAATTGCATAACAGTTAATTCATCTTTTGCTGCTCTTGGATTAAAATTATCTATTACACCATAATAGGTTTTATCTATGTATTCTTTTATTTCTGTATCAGATATATTGAATACTTTAAAATAATTTTCTTTATCTTGTTCCCCGAAATATATTCTAGAACATGGAACTATATCATAAAGATCATTAGATCTATATTCCATAAACTTATTTAGCATATTTTTATATTCATTTATTGTTTTACTGTTTTCCAATTTCTTTTTAATTAAAGGATATATATTATCTAAAATAGATGTTGTATTATTCATATGCAAACACCTCAAAATATTATAATTATATTTAATATAATGTGATCATGATAAAAAATAAAAACACGATAGGAGGGAGCATAATGCTCCCTCCTATATTTAACCCCCGAGATTAAAAGATCTCGGGAATCTTCTCCCTGATATACCAGGCAGGGAAGATGCTTCCCCTCTTCTCGGCCCAGGAGAGAATGTCCTCTCCGATCTTTCCGATCTCCTTGGAGATCGAGAAAGAGACCGGCTTGAGCTTCAGGTTTCCCTTATCGTCCATGATGGGGTCAAAGTAGAAGTTGGCTCCATCGCAGAGCTCAAAGCGGAGAGAGCTCTTGGAAACAGGAGCATCCTTCATGTCCTTTTTGAAGCCAAGGACAAGGATGATCTTCTCCTCAAGAACCTCAGGGAACTTGAAGATACTTACATACGGGAAACCCCAGTTCTTGAAACTGGCGGTGTAAAGTTCCCCCTCTTCATAGGCGAAGTGGCGGGTGCGATATTCGTCCTCACCCTCCATGGTGATATCGAACTTCGTCTGAACACCATTTTCGTCGAGGATGGGGGAGGATTTCGTATTCCGTGTGAGCTGTACCTCACACTTGGGATCGAAGATCCTCCAGAAAGTCTTGATTTCGTTGTTGTTCTTCTTTTCCTTTTCCATGATGGTATATACCCCTTTCTGAATGTGGATAATATAAATTTAAAGTAATACTATGATCATGTTCCACATTCAATTATATTATATATAATTAAAAATATTAATTATTACAAATTAAGGGATACTTATATACAGCATCCCTTAATTGTTTTTATATTAATTATTCTTCTTCTTTAAAATCATCAGTATCTTTATCATTAGTATCAAAATTATTATCTTCATTAGTATCAGTATTATCGGAATATGAATTATAAAGATCCTCGTATTCTCCTATATTGAAAGAGAGGACAGTGAGTATCTTTTCATCCTTCACAAAACCAGCTACCTGAATTACAGGCTCTTCGATGCTCTTAAAAGCATCAATATACTTCTGATTAATTATTACAGATATATCACCATTCTTGGTTATACCTCTAATATAACCAACAGATATATTTCCACGAGCATTCTCATTATCAGGAAATACATCAGTCTTTTTCATATTTACAGGATGGCTGATCTTCTTAAATGCATTTACTTCATTTAAAGAAGACAGTAAATTATCAATAGATTCAATATCGAATCTAATTCCTTTAGTTGTAAAACTATAATAATCATCAACAAAGAGTAGAGGTATATCAACCTTTAATCCTGTTGATTTATTATTATTCCCACGATCATTCTTCTGAAACCGGCGTTTAGTGTCTTGATAATTTCCCATTTTTACAAACCTCCATAAAATATATAAAATAAATACATTATTGTGTTTATAATAACACAATTCTATTAGTATGTATTCATAAAAATAATTTTATATTTTTATATAATAAAATAATTGTATATTATATAATAGACAATATTACATAAAGGGGATTTGTAATGAAAAAGATAGTAAATGGTTTAACTGTATTTATATTTGTATCAATAGTGACTTATATTGCTTTGGTTATAATGTTTAATTATATTGATAATAAAAACTTTAACCAAACTACAAATGCTAAATTAATTACTGATGAAGAGATTATAGAAGAAGAATATGAGGAAGAAGAAAGTTTATCTATATTAGAAACTTGTGATTTATCAAAAGATATAGAAGTTGAAGATCCTATAAATGAACCCGAGCCTGAGCCTGAGATTGAAGAAGTTTTAGTTTTTAATATATATGATACGGCTTCTGATAATTATATAAATGAATTAAAAGAAGCTGAAAAATTATTATTTTATTTATCTGATAAAAGAATAAGAGGGGAGAAAATCCTTTCTATAAATAGTTTTAATGAAAATATTAGTGCAACTAATTTTAATAAACTTTTGAATCATATGTATTATTTATTATTTAAAGATAATTATATAGATATAGAAACTGATCCTTATAAAATTAATGATGATAATTCATTAATTATTAATAAAATAGATGTAAGCAACTTATTCTATGATATATATTCTAATATAAGACATATACCATCAGATAAAATGATATTGGAAGAAAATTCAATAACTTTTACTGATATAAATGATGAAAATAAAAGACCAATGCTATTCTGTGATAAATTATCTATAATTGAAATAGATAATGAAGATACTATAAATTTTAATGACGAAATAACAACGGAAGAAGCTATAGTGTTTGTATATAGATTATATAATAATATAATTAAATATATGGAAACCACTGATCCTTTATATAATAATGAAACCAATTGTTATAGATTGTTAAAGAGATATTCTGGGTTCAATAATGCTGTAGTTGCAGGTATAATGGCCAATATAGCATCTGAATCAGGAAAAACATTTGATCCAGATATTCATCAATATGGAGATGGTCCTGGATACGGTATTTGCCAATGGACTTATTATACTAGGAAACAAGGATTATATGATTATGAAAGTGTATGTGGATATCCATATAATACACTAGAATGCCAGTGTCAATATCTATTATATGAATTGGAAACTCTAACACCAAAACTTTTAAAGTTTTTAAATGAAGTTCCAAATACATCAGATGGATCATATGATGCCGGATATCAGTTTTGTTTAATATTTGAAGCACCTCTGGAATTAGAAGCTTGTTCTTTATCTAGAGGAAAAAATGCAAGAAAATATTTTGACGCTTACGAAAATTATTAAAATAAAAAATAGGTCTCTAAATCCAAGAGACCTATTTTTTTTATGATATTGGTTTAATAAAAATAAAAAATAAGAGATAGATTGTTATCTATCTCTTATTTTAATTAGATTACTCTATATCTTGTCTTGTGATATTGACACCTTTAAGCAACATAGCTCTATTACTATCTATATATCTAATGAGTTCTATATCATTTTTTACATCTTCTATTGTATATCGTATTAAGGTCCTAACAGAATCAGGTCTCAATGCAGATTCTCCTAATTGTTTAGGATCTTGTTCACCAAGGCCTTTATATCTAGTCAACCCATTAGGAACACAGGCATTAAACATAGTCATGAGCTCATATATACTTTTTTGCTCTCCATCAACTTTATAGAATAGATATCTATTATTATTTATTAATTCTATTATATCAGAACAAGCCGATATAAATCTATCATTTAAAAGTATATAATGATATTTTCCAGATTCAAGACCTTCAATTGTAATACAACCATCTTTATTCCTATATACTTTAATAAATCTAAATTTTTGTTCTATAGATTTCTTTAAATCATTAAAATTGAAATCCTTAGAAACAGTATATTTATATACAACATTTGCACTTTTATTTATTATAGGAAATGCATTCTCATTAGTTCCTGCAGATATATTATTTGAGAAATTATTTATTATATCATTATAAATTACAATTTTCTTTTGCTTGTCTGTAAATTTTATATATCTACTTATAGAATATAAAATAGATTCAAGCAAATTACAATTTATAGCAAATGTATTACTAATATAATCCATTAAATATATATAATCAATATTTTTTACAAATAATCCAGATATTTCTATATTGCTCATCTTATCATTTGAAACTGTAGTAAGATAATGATTTCTTATAAATATGCTCTGTATATATTTTGTGAAATCAATTTTATCTGTAAAATACTTCATTCCCTTACCTACCTTTAAACCATATAAAGGAGGTAGTGAACCGTATACTCTTCCATCTCTAATTAATTCAGGCATATACATTAAGAAAAATCTTAATAATAGAGTTCTTATATGTGCACCATCAGGGTCAGCATCTGCCATAAATATAATCTTTTCCCATTTTACTTTAGAAAGATTAAAGTTCTTACCATATCCACCACCTATAATTGTTATGATGGAAGCAACCTCTTCATTAGATAAAAATGCAGCTTTGGATGTATTAAAAGCATTTGGTAATTTTCCTCTAATAGGATATATACCTTGGCAAGTATAGTCCCTACTATTTTTTGTAGATCCTAAAGCCGAATCACCCTCAACTATTACCAATTCAAGATTCTTATTACCAGAGGGTTGCAGATATTTCTTTGGCTTCCCCGTCAATAAATTAGATTGATACTTAGTTGATAATTTAATTTTTTCATTATCTTCTTTACTACGAACTTCTGCTATATCCTTAATAAACTTACAAATTTTTTGCAAGTCATTACTATTTCTCTTAGACCAATCACTAAGTGATCTGAATGTAGTATTTTTTATAAAATCAATCATATCTCTATTTGATAAAATAGCTTTAGACTGTCCTATAAATATAGGATCTATATGAGCTGCAACAACAACTGCCTTTAGTGCAGTTTTTATATCTGAATTTATTATGGTTAATTTTTTATTCTTTATTCCATTAAGATATACATTATTCATATAATCTCTAAAGAATAATGTTACCCCATCTGTAAATCCTTGTACATGTGTTCCTCCCATAGTACAAGTAAAGTTACTAAATGATGTTATATCTTCATTACTTGAAAGATCACTAGAATCCCAGGTAAAACAAATTTCGCATTTCATAGTGCCATTATCGGCTTTATAATAAACAGGAGGTATTACAGGAGATTTGCATTTATTGTAAAGTCCTGTCATTATACCATCTTTATTTACAAGATTTTCATCTATTATTACTTTACCTTTTTTATCTACAGCTTTAAAAGATAATTTTGTTCCTATATTTGTTAAAGGTAATATCTTTATTACCATATCGAAAAGCTCTGCTGCTGTCAATTCAACATTACCAAGAGCTTCTGTAGAGGGTTTGAGATATACAGTTGTTCCCTGCCTATTTTTAGGACATTGAATATCTTGTTCAACAGGATCTTTGTTCCAAGGATACCCTTCATAAAATTCTACATGCTTAGCTTTACCAAGCACATAAGAATCTACAATAAATACTGAACTGAAAGCAACTGCACAAACAGCTCCTATTCCATGAACACCAGAAGAATATTCTCCTGGTTTCTTATTATAGTTTGATGAACTATGCTCTGTATTATATACTTTTAATATTTGCCCATGAGGAATACCTCTACCATTATCCTCTATAGTGCATGAACAATCTTTCTCATTATAAAATATCTTTATATAGTTACAAGGTGAATCTTTCTTAATAGCTTCATCTATAGCATTTTGAAAGATTTCTCTTACGCAAGTCATCCAACCGGAAGTTCCTATACTTCCAATATACATTCCAGGTAATTTTCTTACTGCTTCTATTATAGAATCTATTGATGTGATTAAATTAGCATAATTTTTAATATTATCTACATATGTTTCATTTTCTTTTTGTTGGATTTTGTTATCAGGCATATTTTTATTCCCCTCTATTTTTAAATAATTAAATTATACCTGGGTATACTTTTGTGAATCTATATTTATAAGGAACTCCTTCTATATTAATTTCACTCATAAATCTATCATAAGGCTGAATCCAAATTCTTTTATTTCC
>JAEEGL015424227.1_pt1 | contig 12070 bp, 7 predicted proteins | sample 9134231 | NCBI WGS metagenome assembly JAEEGL01 (sample SAMN16246548, study PRJNA631951) | gut metagenome | biome: gut microbiome; feature: rumen; material: fiber-attached | host: Bos | place: Iran: Karaj | collected 2018-10
CCCAAATTCCCGGGGGTATCTTCTAACTACAAACACTTATTCCGCAACAATCTTGTTCACTGGAGTTACTCATCGTCAGGATTAACCTTAGGTATGGAATTATGTGATTTTAAAACATCACCATGTTTTATGTAATAGTTAGGGCAAGTAATTTTAAACTTATTATATAGCCGTGTCGCAGAACTTTGGGCTTCACTTGTTATAATTTTTGTAGCATAAATTACGCACTTTTGATTTCTTAGACCTAAATACAATTCAACTGAATTGAGATAAGTCTGATTCAGCTTTTTTTGTATATATAAGTTCATGGTTGCAGCTATTTGACAAAGAAGTAAATGTCCTAATACCCTTTCTTCGTTATGAACTCTTAACGGTATCAATCTACTCAGTCCTTTCCCTAAATCAAAGTATTGTTCAACAATAAGACGATTATAATATACATTTAGAATCTCATCACTTTTGTATGGTAATGATGAAATAATTATAAACATTCCGGACGTTTCAAATAACTCATGAAATGCACTGCCACTTTTCTTTAATTTCTTTTGAGATAACTTTTTAGAATTAACAATAGCCTTATGATTTTCAGCTGAAGCCGCATCTACATCAAAACACAAATACGCATATGCTTCTTTTTTCATTGTTCCAATATTGCAATTTACTTGCTTTACATAAACAAATCTCCCCATAAATGTAACTAAATTTTCCGGTCTTCGCAATTCATTTTTACCTTGTTCAACAATATTATCGTATATGGTCTTTAGTTTTTCAGGTAATCTTGCAACAAAATCAATATTGGCATAGTAGAGGTCGTCAATGTTCTTTTCTGATAAGTAACCTGCATCAAGCAAGGCCATGTCTGTGCTGACGCCATACTCATTAAGCACTGTTATTGTTTTAGATAGCGTCGATACATCGTTTATATTCCCAGGGATTGCTCTGAAAATTAATGGGTAGCCTGAATCTCTTTGAACAGCAGATATCATCCTAACTTCATTACTAATAATATTATTATGATTGCTTACATTTGTAAGTTCAATTTGAATATCATTAGGTAATCCAGTGCTATCTATAACAATAGCAGGATCATCGGAAATTTTTTCTTTAATCCAATCTATATGAGATTTGAAGAATTTTTGTCTTATTTCCTCTTTTCCTAAAAATGTAAGGAATTCACTTATCCGTTGTGAGTGCAAATCAGCATTGGGATATAATATTTTGACAAAATTACCATCATACCAAGTGTTACAATGCATACATGAAATATCAGTAAGCACATAAAACATGACCATGGAATATAATGTATCTTTGTTTTTATATCCGATGCTATTGAGCACTTTATCATAATTCATTTGATGAATTAATTCATTAATGAAAAACGAATCTCCGAAATCTAAAATTAACTTAGGTTTCTTTCTTTGATCGTTTTGCAAAGTACCTGTAAACGAAGGATCGGCTCGAAGAAATTGGTTGTTTTCAATATCATACTTAAAAACCCCTCTTTCCTTGCTGTAGAAAATATTATTTTTCTCATCAATTACTCTGCCTAGATATATCGTACCCTTTTTCCGGATTTTTCCATTTTCCCGATATGAAGTTCCTGGAACCTTAGCATACTTATAGTTGCCTTTATATTGGAAGGATAGCCTATTTGGGCATTTTGCGGAGTTATCTGACATTTGTAGTTACCATTTATAAACCTGTAACTACATTATAGCACAACAAATTCGTCCATAGCAACTGGAAATACAGATAAAATAAGGAGTTGAAAGGGATATTCGGTGATGTAGAATTAGATGTAGTTACCAGAAACTACAGGGAATTTGGGTTTAATCAGCCTCTGGACAAATGGAATACCTCCCGCGTCCAGTCAATGAAAAGAATGTTTCTCGGGGCATCTTCGTTTAATCAGCCCCTGGATTCCTGGGATGTTTCCAATGTGTCGGACATGACATCCATGTTCGAGGATGCCAAATCCTTTAATCAGCCTCTGGGTTCCTGGAAGCTTTTAAAGCTTCGCGCGGCGGAAAAACTCTTCAAAGGGGCGGAATCCTTTAACCAGCCTCTGGGAACCTGGGATGTTTCCCGCATAACAGACATGCGTGAGATGTTTGCCCGGGCAGTCAGCTTCAATCAGGATATCAGCGGCTGGAATGTGGCGCATCTCCAGTATGCGGCCGGGATGTTTGCCGGCGCCAGAAGCTTCAATCAGCCGCTTAATGACTGGGATATCTCAAGTTTCCGGGGACTCTCCAGAATGTTCAGCGGAGCCGAAAGCTTCAATCAGCCCCTGGATCGCTGGAACACCTCGAAGATCAGGATCATGGAGGGCATGTTTCGGGGAGCCAAATCCTTTAATCAGCCTCTGGCAAAATGGGATGTTTCCGAAGTGATCAGCATGAAAGAAATGTTTGCGGATGCCGCTTCCTTCAATCAGCCTCTGGAGTCCTGGAACATTGCAAAACTCATTGATGCCAGCGGCATGTTTGCGAGAACGGAAAGCTTTAACCAGCCTTTGGACAAATGGGATATTTCCCATGCTGAAAACATCGATCGCATGTTTGACGGGGCAAAGGTCTTTAATCAGCCGCTGGGAAGCTGGCAGCCTTTATCCGCAAAATCTCTGGACGGAATGTTTGCCGGAACCGGAATGTTTAACCAGCCTCTTGAGAACTGGAAATTTCCCGGGGCCCGCAGTCTGAACAGCATGTTCAAGGATGCGAACGCCTTTAATCAGCCTCTGGCAAAATGGGATGTTTCCCATATCAAAGAGATGAACTCAATGTTTGCAGGCGCCAAAGCATTCAATCAGCCGATTGGCAGCTGGAATCTGTCGTCCGCGGAGGATCTGGAATTTATGTTTGCCGGATCCGAAAAGTTTAATCAGCCCCTGGAGAACTGGAAATTTCCCGGGGTTCGCAGTCTGAACAGCATGTTTGAGAATGCGAAAGCCTTTAACCAGCCCCTGGCAAAATGGGATGTCTCGCAGATAACAGAGATGCGGTCAATGTTCAGAGGCGCAGCCGCCTTCAATCAGCCTTTGGAGAAATGGGATATTTCTCATGTGAGGGAGATGTCCTATATGTTCGAAAACGCCAGATCCTTTAATCAGTCTCTGGAAAAATGGGATCTTTCCGATATCGAAACCTGGAGCATGTTCTGTGGCGCGATATCCTACAGCTATCCCATACAGGCGCCGTGTATGAAAGACTGAACTTTTAAGTGAGGGCCGTTTTTGGGTTCATAACCGGTGCCGTTTCCGGCCGGGAAGCCAGATCCGACGGAAAATCATTACAGGCTGAAAACGAATGAGGAAAAACAGGAGAAATTGACAATGCACTGCAAAAAATGCCTTCATGAAATCGAGGATGATTCGCTGTTCTGCAGAAACTGCGGAGCCAGACAGGGCCGCAGCCGCGCCGCAGCGGCCGCAGGCGCTGTTCTGGCAGCTCTGGTTTGCGCGGTAACAGTTGCAGGCGCTTTTTTACTGAAGGAACATGTCTGGAAATCGCCGGAGTACCGGAAACGGAACCCGGTACTGAATTCACCGGCGGATATTGACAGCGAGCTTATCAGGAAAATTTCTGAAAACGATCTGGACTCTCTGACCATAAATTATGAGTTTACCCGCTGCCCGAAGGATGGTTCCGATGTAAAAGAAGCCATGAAATTCGCTCAGGATCGGAATCCTTTCAGGGCAGCCAGCGAAAAAAGTCCGCTCCGGCAGATCAGGTTTGAAGTAAAGCTGGGAAACGATGTGCATTCCCTGGCCTGCGCCTTTATGGGATTTAAAGATCTGGAATATGTGAATCTGAAGGATACCTCCGGTATCAGTGACATGGAAGGCGTTTTTGCAGGGGCGGAGAACTTTAATCAGCCGCTGGACTGGGATACATCCCGGGCTGAAACCATGGCATTTATGTTCGGGGGAGCGGCAAGGTTTAATTCTGCTGTCGCCGGCTGGGATACCTCCCGTGTCAAGGACATGTCTGAAATGTTCCGGGGCGCCAAATCCTTTGACCAGCCCGTCGGGACATGGAATACCGGGAATGTAGCCAATATGAGCGGAATGTTTGCCGGCGCGGAAAGCTTTAATCAGCCTGTCGGTTCCTGGAATACCTCTGCTGTCGAAAGCATGGCGGGCATGTTTGCCGGAGCCCAAAAATTCAACCAGCCTGTCGCAGAATGGGATACCTCCCGGGTAACCAGGATGGACTTCATGTTTGCAGGGGCCAAAAATTTTAACCAGCCTCTGGACAGGTGGGATACCGGCAGAGCGGTGTCAATGAGCGGCATGTTTTCCGAAAGTTCCTTTAATCAGCCCATCGGCTCCTGGAATACTTCCCGGGTGGAGAATATGACTCAGATGTTTTACAACAACCGGGAATTCAGCCAGTCGCTCGCCGGCTGGGACACCTCAAAGGTAAAATCCATGAAACTCATGTTTTCTCTGGCAAAGAAATTCAACGGCGATATCGGAAAATGGAATACCGCCAATGTCGAGAACATGAGCAGCATGTTTGAGTTTACTGACTCTTTTAACCAGCCCATAGGCAGCTGGAATACCGGAAAGGTCAGAAGCATGTTCAACATGTTTCACCATGCAAAAGCCTTTAACCAGCCCATCGGATCCTGGGACACCTCAGCAGCGGAGGATATGACGCAGATGTTTGACAGCGCGGATTCCTTTGATCAGCCCATAGGATCCTGGAATACCTCAAAGGTCAAAAACATGAACGCCATGTTTCGGGATGCCAAAAAATTCAATCAGCCGCTGAATGACTGGGACATATCGTCTGTTTACGGCATGGAAGATATGTTCGCGGGAACGGAGGCTTTTAATCAGCCGTTGGACAGATGGGCTTTCCGGAATTCGGTCAATATCAGCTCAATGTTCAGGAACACGCTGTCATTCGATCAGCCTCTGGATAACTGGAAAATTCCCGAAAATGCCGATGCCAGCGGTTTTCTGTCAGGCGCTAAAGGTTTTCGCCACCCTGTTCCGGACTGGGCTAAATAGGAGTTTCACGCCGGACAACGGCAGAATGGCCGTCTTTTACTGCTCCGGCACGGTTATCCACATGGCGGGACGCACCACAGCTCCGGCACGGTTATCCACATGGCGGGACGCACCACAGCTCCGGCATAATCCGCATAGTTGCCGCCAGAGCTTAAAGCTCCGGTTTCTCCCACGCCAGCGGCCTTGTTCTGGAGTCCTCCGGGATTCCGGAGCCACCAGAAGGAGGCTCCGTTAAGTCCGGCGCGGCAGCCCCGGCTCCGGGCATAGGGAGTGGGCTCGCAGATCCGCCAGGCTTTGTTCCGGAGCCACTCCTTAACCTCAGCGGAGCTGAGACAGAAAATGCGGTCAGCGGTGACATCGCCCCCGGTGGTGCCCTGAGCGGCCGATCCCGGAGTTTCCAGCCGGGTGACCATAATGAGCTTTTTTTCCTTTTCCGAAAACGCCCGCTCCCAGAACTCCCCGTTAAGCCAAGCCCGAAGATCGCTCATTTCCCAGACGATATCCTGATGCGTCCCGTGAAAGGGCCGGGCGTCAATGCCATAGCGGGAAAGAAGGAGAGCCTGATCCCCGGATCTCCGGATCACCAGCCATTCCAGAGGCGCTGCCGGCTTGTCATGAGAAAACCGGAAGGTTCCCAGGGGGACAATATCTCCGGGACTCATATAGGGATAGCGCACGCCGTTAAGCATGATTTCCCCCTCCGGAAGAATCGTATCGGCGGCCTTAAGAAGCTCCCCCACGAGAGCGGAAATGCCGGGAATGCTCGCAAGATCCTCCAGGGAAGAACGGTGGGCCCGGGCGAAATCCCTCATAAGCCCCGGCCTCCTGGTCTCCCGTTCCCGGAGCTCCTGAAGAAAAGCCGCCAGCCCGTCCAGCGAGGGAAACGCATAATAGTCCAGAGTGATCACCCTGTCCGCCGCCGTAATGAGCTCCCGGGCCAGTGTCGCCCCCTCTTTAAGGTCTTCCCGGGCTCCGAGACTGCTGAGAGCTTCCCGGTGAGTGCGGACAAAATCCCGGAGGTAGCGGGGATTCTGTTCCCCCTGCCGGATTAAATCCCGGGCAAATTCCTGAAACTCCTCATGCGAACTGAAGAGGTATTCCCCTACGCTTATTATCTCCTGTGTCATTTCCCGCACCTTCTCAAAAACATCGGATTTCCAGACCTTTTCAGACACGTCCCGGAGGGCTGCGGCATAGCCCTGAGAAAGCCGCCGGACTATATAGGGCCTTTCCGAAGCCGGGGCCGTCCTGATGAGCTCCAGAAGCTCCTCCGGGCTGCCGCACTGATACTCGGGATCCCGGCCTGAGGAAACCGCGCCGGATCCTTTTTCCTGCTTGCTCCGGAACACCGCCCGCCGGACATCGGCCAGCATGCCGCTGATAAGAGCCCGGGATTCCGGATCCGGAAAGGCCTTTTCATAAAACTGAAGCTCGTCCCGAAGCTCCCCGATTCTCTTAAGAGCGGCCCCGGGATCCTGCGCTCTTAAGGCATCAAGCTCCGCCGCCGCAGCTTGGGGATCGGGATAATATTGTCCGCCCAGAGAAAGCTCCCGGTTGCCGGAAACCGCATAACCGAAGAGGAGAGCGAGATCCGTCCCGGGAAGGCTGTCCTCCGCCAGCATCCTTCTAAGGTTATCAAGAAGAGTCCTGAGACCGGATTTGGGGGCCGGATCCCCGGACTCCCCTGCCGGGTTTTCTGCCGTGTTTGCAGGGGGGGATTCGGATCTTTCGCCGCAGAAAAACGAGGACAGATCCCCCCTGATAAACTCCCGGAAATCATTGAGAAGAGCCGCATCCTCATCCCGGACTTCAGGGGCGGCCCCGCCGTATTCCTGAGACTTTGTCCTTGCGGCGGCCCGTACCGCCTCCTCGCCCAGAGAGCTCAGATCCGCAAACTCCCGGCCCCCCAGAAAGAGAGATCTGAGATCCGGCGCCAGTTCATAGCAGAGCCGCTTCAGGATCTCGCGGTTTCCGGCTTTGTCATGGGTCATCCGATCCTGCGCCTTCTGGCAGAGAGCGGCCATCTCGGGACTTGAGTACCCGAAATGATGGGCGAGAATGCCCCGCCCCAGCTCCAGAACGCCGGCGTCCGGATCCTTAAGGAGAGCCCGGGCCAAATCCTCCGGGGTAAGATACTGCTGATTCCGGAAGCGGTACGGGAGAAACACGCCGGAAGCAAAGCCCCCGCCCTGTTCTCCCGGCACCGGCTGGGACTCATGGTTCAGCCACTTCCGGATCTCCTGATCCCCCCAGCGGCGGTTAGGGTTCCGGGGCTCGTTTCTGTGGGTAAGATCCACGTACGTGAGACCCAGCACCAGCTCCCGGAGATCCTCCGGGAAGCCCTCCGGAAACTCAATGCGGTGCAGGAGCGGCATGAGAGAAAGCCCGCCCTGATCGCCCCGGTAATCCGGATTTGCCGTCTCCTGAAAGGGCACAGATCCGGTATAAAGCTCAAAGAGGGAGATCCCCAGGGCATAGTAATCCGTCTCCCGGAGATACCCGCCCCGGAGAGCCTCGGGAGCGGCATAGCAGGGAGTCATGCCGGTGCTGGAAAACACCAGGGATCTGTCCCGGGCATCGGCGCTGATGCCGAAGTCAATGAGCACGATATGCTGGCCGGAGTCATCGGGGATCATGTTGGCCGGCTTGAGATCCCGGTGCAATATCCCCGCCTCGTGGACGGTTCTGAGACCGTCGGCCACCGAGGGGATAATAAGAGAGCGGAGCTCCTCCAGGGTGAAGCGTTTCCCGTCCCGGAGCACCTCGGCCAGGTTGGGATAGCGGTAAAAGGGACGCACGATATACTGATGTCTCTGGTACTCCCCGAACTCCAGCACCGGAGCCACGCAGGGACTCCGGATCTCCTGAAGCCGGGCCACCACATCGGGCTTGAGAGCCTCTTCCCTTCGGTACAGCTTGAGAATGAGCTCCCGTCCCGCCTCGTCATGGCAGCGATAGATATCCGCCTCACCCGAAACCACGTTCATCCGAGAGTCCACATGGCAGCTTCCCAGAGTCATTCCCGAAATATCCGGCATTTCCAGAAGCCGGGAATTAAGCCGGGTGGCCTCCAGTTTGCCGATAAAATCAGCATTGAGCTTCGTTTCCGGAATTTTCCCCGCTGATTTTTCTGGCGATTCAGACATTTATGACTCCTTAAAACTTCCTCTGGCCGCAACCCTCGCCTCCGACCCCGATTCAGCGCTCGCTCCGGTAGTTACGGGCGTACTCGAAGGCCTTCCTGGCAAAATCGCTGTTTATGATCTCCCGGATATCCGGGATCTCCCCCGCCAGAGTCTTTTTGCTGAGATACTGGCAGCTCTCGTTCAAAGCCATGCCGAGACCGTAGGTCAGGGAGGCGGCCACGGAAGCGTTCAGCATCCCGCCGATGAAGCTGCCGGCTCCGGGGATAAGCTTAATGAGATTCCCCGCCACGGTCTTCCCGATCATGGGGAGCACCACATCCAGGGCCGCCGCCCCGATAAGGTTCTTGAATTCCATAAGATTCCAGACCGACAGGATCTGTCCCACCAGAGTCAGCTGAATGGGAGTGATAATGGCGGCATCGGAAAACGGCACGGGGGACAGCCCCGGGGCCGAAGCCGCCGCCGCGGCCAGTGCGGTGTACTTTTTGCACAGGGCGGACTTTTTGTCAAAATCCCGGTGACAGGCGATCACGAAGGATTCCCGGCGGGATTCCTCCAGGCTGTTCAAGGTCCATTCGTAAAGCTCAGCTATGCCCCGTTCCAAAGGAAGGGACATATCGGAGGAGCTCTCAAACACCGGGATAGCGGCCCCGCAGCTTTCGGCAATGACCTTTTTGAGGCTGCCTGCGGTTTCCTCATCAGACACGTCCGCCTGAGTCAGCACCACGGCCAGAGGTCTCCTGAGTTCCCGAAAACCCCGGATCACCCGAAGATCCGCATCGGTAACCCGGCATCCCGGCTGGCTGATGCAGTACCAGGTGGCATCCACCGGCTCCATGAGGTCGTCATGCTCGTTAACAAAGCCCTCCATGAGACTCCAGTAGGCCTGCGCGGAGTCACCGGAAGCGGATTTATCCAAAGCGGCTCCGGTTTCATAACCCTCGGAGTCATAGACAATCACCGGCACTCCGGGGAGGCTGTGCTCCTTGATGCCATGGGTTACCGGGCGTCCGGAACCGATCTTGCAGACCTCGCAGCCCAGAACCAGATTAGCCAGAGTGCTTTTGCCGGCTCCCGTGGCTCCGGCCACCAGGATCCGGGGCCGATCCAGCCCGTTCATAAACCTGTCCATCTGCGCGGCAAAATCCTTTTTCATGCCGCTGATATCCATAGCTTCCATCATTGTGGCGCTCTCCTTCTCTCTTCCCGAAAATTTCCGCGAATTTCTTCTGGTATTATCGCCGGACGGGAACCTTCTCCCCCCGAAAAATAAACCTCCGATAGTAAAAACGCCGTTTGCTTCACAAACTGTCAGCATAATCCTTTATCCGGCGAAATATCAAACTATCATGGGATCAGTATAATTTAACGTCGTTCCATAAGATGAACAGTTGCCGCCTTATAATAATTTCAGAATGACGTTTAGGGGGAGAGCGGCTGAGCGGGGAATCCGAAAATGCAGGCAATAAAGGATGCTTTTCGGTCAGCGCTGACACTCCCCTCTGAATCACGGACTGACATAATTAAAACTGCTTTGCCGCCGCAGGTTTGAGAGACTGCGCTCCGGAAAAAGCTCACAGGAGACAACATGCCCAGAAAACTCGATGAAGACGCCACCACCGGCAACAAACTGCTCAGACTGCTCAGAAGACTAATGATCTCCCGGGGCCGCCTCTATGTCTCGGATCTGGCGGAGGAGCTTAACTGTTCCCGGCAGACCGTGTCCCGGCTGGTGAACGAAATCGAATCCGTCATGGGAAATCAGGTGGTTTCCGGCATTGACAACCACCGGAAATGGTACCAGTATCAGAACTCCGGCCGGGATATTCCGGGTCTGAACATTGACGAGGTAAGGATCCTCAGCATCTGCCGGGATCTGGCGGATCCCTATATCAGCGATTCCCTCAGAGATCGGCTGGATGCCATTATCATGGATATCTCCGTAACCCTGCTGGGGGAGGAACGCTTTGACAGCGAATACCGGCGGGTTTTTGAGCCGGATTTCCGGTTTTTCAGCAAGGGACGCATTGACTACGAGCCCTTCTCCCACATCATCACCCAAATAGAGCACGGCATCCGGCACCATGCCATTATGAACATCGCCTACAAGTCCCAGAACAGCGGCAATGTCCGGGAGCTCAAAATGATCGCCAAGCGCTTCGTCTGCCAGAACAGCGCTCTCTACGTTATCGGGTGCAGCCTCATGAAGGATCTTGCCACGGTGGAAAAGCTCCGCAGTCTCGCGGTGCACCGCATTATCGGAGCCGAGGTTCTAAGGCCCGCTCCGGACATTGCGGTGCCGGATGCGGATCTGGGAGATTTCGGCCTCCCCTGGAACGATCGGCTCCGGGCCTTTGCCATCACCTTCAGGCCCTCCGGCGCCGTTACCTACATCAAGGAAAGAAGCTGGTGCCGGGGCCAGCAGATAAAGGATCTCCCGGACGGCGGCATTGAGCTCTCCTTTACCAGCCGGAGCACCCCGGAGGTGATCTCCTGGTGCCGGGGCTTCGGAGACTGCATTACCCGGGTGGTTATTGACGGGAATGAAGTCAAGGACATCATGAAGAACGATTTCACGGCGTTTTAGCCCTGAACTGCAAGATAAAGACGGAACCGAACACCATGGGGGAAGCCGGACTTCCCCTTTTTCGCTGGCTTATGCCGCAAAGGAACGGCCCGTCCTCCCCCGCCGCCCGCAAAAACAATCCCCTCCCGGAAAACGGTCTTGCAGGCAAGACCGGTTCCCGGAAGGGGACCTGAAAAAGCAGGGATACGAGGTTTCAGGCGGTGAGTCCTGAACCTCTTTCCGCCAGTCTGTTAATTGGACGATCCCTTGGCTGATTTCTTTTTGCCGGACTCTTCCGCTTCAGGCTGAGGGGCGATCTTTTCCGCGCCCTTGTCCTGAGTAAAGGGAACGTGCATCATGCAGGAGATCATGCTGGCCAGACGCTCCCGCATCTCTCTTCTGTCAATGATAACGTCGATAGCGCCCTTCTCCAGCAGGAACTCGGAGTGCTGGAAGCCTTCGGGAAGCTTCTCCCGCACCGTCTGCTCGATAACCCGGGGGCCGGCAAAGCCGATAAGCGCCTTGGGCTCGGCCACGTTCACGTCTCCCAGCATGGCCAGACTGGCGCTGACGCCGCCCATGGTGGGGTTGGTGAGCACGCTGATATAGGGAAGACCGGCCTCGGCCATTTTGTTAAGAGCCGCGCTGGTCTTGGCCATCTGCATCAGGGAAAACAGGGATTCCTGCATGCGGGCGCCGCCGGAGGTGGAGAAGCAGATCAGAGCTCTCTTTTCCTTAAGACAGGTTTCCACGGCCCGGATAAAGCGGGCGCCTACCACTGAACCCATGGAACCGCCCATAAAGGCAAATTCAAAGGCGCAGCTGACTACCGGAAGTCCCTTGAGCTCGCCCTTGATGACAATCAGGGCATCCTTTTCGCCGGTGGACTTCTGAGCGGCAACGATACGTTCCTTGTAACGCTTGGTATCCTTGAACTTAAGAATATCCTGCGGCTCCAGCTCCTCGCCCAGCTCGATCTGGTTGCCGGAATCCAGGAAACGGATAAGACGCTCTCTGGCGCTGATCTTCATATGATGGTTGCATTTCGGGCAGACAAACAGATTACGCTCCAGTTCCGCCCGGTAGAGCACCTGATCACAGGCTTCGCATTTGGTCCAGACGCCTTCGGGAATGTTGTGCCGGGCGCTGGTGTTGCTGTTGTTTGCCGGAGCAAGAATTCTGTCGAACCAACTCATGGTAGTACCTTAACAATTCAAGTGAAAACATCCCTTGAAACGCCGCCGCGAGATTTGTCAGCGCCGGGCTCCGGGAGGATCTGTCCGGGCTTGAAGGCCCTTTTTTGAAATACTTAATCCGGGATTATACACTGAATGCCGG
>JAEEGL015646633.1_pt1 | contig 12070 bp, 9 predicted proteins | sample 9134231 | NCBI WGS metagenome assembly JAEEGL01 (sample SAMN16246548, study PRJNA631951) | gut metagenome | biome: gut microbiome; feature: rumen; material: fiber-attached | host: Bos | place: Iran: Karaj | collected 2018-10
AGCCGAACTGTTAAAAATAAAAGAATTATTATTATTTAAAAAGAACATAATAATAGAGGGTGTGCCTGGTGTAGGAAAAACATATATTGCAAAGCAGATTGCACGAGAGATTACAGAAGGTAATGAGGATAATATAGAAATAATACAATTTCATCAAAGTTATTCTTATGAAGATTTTGTAGAAGGTTTAAGACCTGCAAGAGATGGAAGTGGAAAATTTGACCCAGTTCCAGGACTGCTAAAGAAAATGTGTGAGAAAATAATTGAAAATAAAGATAAAAACAATGATAAATATGTAATAATAATAGATGAGATAAATAGGGGTAATATTAGTAAAATCTTTGGTGAGACTTTTATGTTAATAGAAAAAGATAAAAGAGAAAATTACGAGGTTAGATTACCATATTCGCATGGATCATTTACAATTCCCCAAAATTTATATTTTATTGGAACAATGAATACAATGGATAGATCAATATCATTATTTGATTTTGCACTTGGTAGACGCTTTGCAAGATATGAATTACATCCATGCTTTAATGATAATAATAAAGATGTAAAAAATGAAATAAACAGATATTTAGATGATATTAATTCTAAAGAATTAAGAGTTTTATGGGAAAAAGTAAAAAGAATTAATAGTATTAAAGATGGTAGATTTGATGATATTATTATTGGACATAGTTATTTATGTGGATTACAACATCATGAAGACATTAGTATTAAAAAAAGAATTGAATATATTATTGATTACGAGTTAATGCCTCAAATAAAAGAGTATTTATTAGGTGATTCTAAAAAAATTGAAAAAATTGAAAAATTTTTATGTATAGATAATGATAGCGTTGATATCGAAAAAAATGAGGATATAGCTGATGGAGAATAAGAAATTTGAAGAGGAAAAAATTAGAAATTTTTATTATTTATTAGCTTATGCTTTTGAAGAAGATAGAATTGATTTTTTAAATAAAGATAATTTTGGGAGTGAACATTTTGAAAATATTTTTGATTTGTTTTCAATAATATTATGTTCTCGAATGAATCAAATAATAAAAGAAGGACTATATGGTGAATATATTTTTTTAAATGATGATTTGGAATATATTAAAGGAAAAATAAATGTATATGATACTATAAAAAGAGATACTATTAGAAAGAATAATAGAATTGTCTGTACTTATGATGAATATTCAATTAATAATTTATTAAATCAAATAATAAAAACAACGATTTATAATTTAATGAAAAAGGATATTTTAAACAGCAATAAAACTAGATTAAGAAAATTATTTTTCAAATTAGATAATATAGATATTTTAAATAATATAAAGATAATACAATGGGATAAAATACAATTTAATAAATTAAATAATCATTATATTGTTATAATTAGAATATGTGAGTTTATTTTGAATGGCTTAATAATGAATAAAGACAGTAATAATTATGATTTACAAACAATTGATGATAATCAACAATTGCATCATTTATTTGAAAAATTTATAAGAAATTATTTATTAAAGTATTATAATAATTATCGAAAAACTAAAATTCAAAATATCATTGTCAAAAGTGAAAAAATGAATTGGATTATTAATGATAATAAAAAGAATATAAATGTCCAACTCATTCCTAGTATGCATACTGATATTACTATTAAATATCATAATAAAATAAAAATAATAGATACTAAATTTTATAGTAAAATTTTTAATAAAAAAGGTATGAATGGATTTGAAAAAGATACAATAAATAGTAGCAATTGGTATCAGATAAATTCATATGTTATTAATAAAAAGTATTCACTTCAAAAGAATAATCAATTTTCTTATGTTTCTGGAATGCTTTTATATGCTCAAACAATAGATGAGATTATTCAAGATAAAGAAATTGATGCTTGGATTATGGATAATAGGATGCAATTAAAAATAATAGATTTTAATAAGGAATTTGGTAATCCGTATCATATTGAAAAAGATACAATAGTTTATCAATTAAAGGAATTAGCAGAAAGTATTATTAATGAATTAAAATAATTAACACATAGGAGAAAATCATGGATTTATATGAAAAAAATGGTAATGCAATATACATATTAAATGTATTAAAAAAGTATAGTGATGAAGAACATATGTTATCTGCAGTTGAAATTCAGCAAAAGATAATTCAAGATTATGATGTAGAAATTGATACTCGTACAATTCGTAGAAATATTAATCTTTTAAAATATAAATTGGATTATGATATTAGTACTAGGGAAGATAATGGAAAAGGATATTACATTAATCGTGATCCAGAAACAGATTTTGAGCCTGGTGAAGTACGTGCAATAATTGATACATTTAGTTATTCTAATTATGTTGTTCCCAATATTGCAAAAGATATAGTTCGTAAATGTAAAAATATGCAAACTGTATATGAGAATGATAAGTTAAAGGATTATAAGATTTATTCTCCTAAAGGAAAAACAACAAATCAAGAAGTAATTAAGAATATTGAAGATATTGCAGATGCCATATATCAAAAGAAAAAGATAAAATTTGAATATTGGAAATATGATATTGAAGGAATAGATATAGTAAAAACAATAACAAGTACGCCACTTTTTTCACCTTATGCAATAATATATGATAAGCAACAGTTTTATTTAGTAGGAATAAAAGAAGGCTTTAAAGAATTATCTACATATAGATTAGATAGAATTAAAAGATTAAGAATTACAGATTTTAATATTGAGATAAAAGTTACAGATAAGGAGCTACAACAATTTACTGATTCACAGGTTGAAGTGTTTGGTGGAGATGAAAAAGAGATAGTTGCTGTTTGTGATAAAATTCTTATTAGTGATGTATATGAACGTTTTGGAAAAAATGCTCAAATTAAAATACTTGACAAAAATACATTTCAAATAAAAATAAAATGCAATCCATTAGGATTCAAAATGTTTGCATTGCGAAATTTAGATTTGTGTACAGTAACAAAACCAAAATCATTAGTAGATGAAATAAAAGTAGTAATAAAAGATGCGCAAAAAAGATATAAATAATTGAATGTCACAACATACAATACGTGACCAGAACAATTGCGATACTGCAAAGTATTATTATAAAATACTTTAAAGCAGTATCGTTTTTTTATTTGTTTTGGAGGTGTAGTATGAAAGTTTTACCAAATGATTATGATGCAGAGCAATGTGTTATTGGATGTTGTTTAATTGATGAATATTCTAAAATTCAAGCAGTGGAAGAATTAACTGATAATGATTTTTATGCAGAAATTAATAAAGTTATTTTTGCTTGTATTATGGCTTTGTTTAATAGGAATGAACCGGTTGATATTATCACTATAAAAAATGAGTTAATCTCAATAGATCAATTTGATAGAGTAGGCGGAATAGATTATTTATCTAGTTTAACCGATAAAGTGCCAACTACTGCCAATATAGAACAATATATAAAAATTGTAAAGGATAAATCAATTCTTCGAGATTTGATTGAAATGTCAAATGAGATTTCTCGCTTTGCTTATGATTCTACAAGTGATGTATCATTGCTTACAGAAACGGCAGAAAGAAAAATATTTGAAATATCTCAAAGAGGAAAAGACAAAGGAGCAAGTAATTTAAAAGATTTACTTCAAATATCAATAAATAATTTAGAAGATGTAGTAAATAATGGTAAAAAACAAGGTTTATCAACAGGATTTGTTGATTTAGATAAGCGTATTGGTGGGTTAAAAGGTTCAGAATTAATAGTTGTAGCAGCACGCCCTGGTATGGGAAAATCAGCATTTGCTTTAAATATTGCTATGAATGTTTCTAAAATGGAAAAAGTGCCAGTTTTGATTTTTAGTTTAGAAATGGGTAAAAATCAATTAACAGATAGAATTATTTGCAGTGAGAGTTTAATAGATAATAAAAGATATAGTGAAGGAAAATTGGAAGATGAGGAATGGCCAAAACTTGCAGAATCAATGAATATTGTTTCTGAATCAGCAAATGTATTTATTGATGATAATAGTTCTATTAATATTTCTGAGATGAAAGCAAAATGTAGAAAAATGGTTATGGATGAAAATGTTGGGTTAGTAGTAATTGATTATCTTCAACTTATAAGACCTGTAAAAACTTTGGATAGCAGAGTAAGAGAAGTAAGTGAATTAAGTCGAGAGTTAAAGCTATTGGCAAATGAATTAAATATTCCAATTATCGCACTTTCACAATTAAGTCGTGCAAATGAAAAAGGTACTGGTAAAGAAAAGGTTAGAAAACCATTATTATCTGATTTGCGAGATTCTGGTAGTATTGAGCAAGATGCCGATATAGTAATGCTAATTCATCGCGAAGGATATTATGGAACAGATAAAGTTAAACCTGGTGAAGAGAATATTGCAGAAATAAATGTTGCAAAATTTAGAAGAGGAGAAACAGGTGTAGAAAACTTATTATGGCTTGGAAATTATACAAAGTTTGTTAATATTAGTAAAAGAGAGGAATAGACTATGACTAAAAAAGAAGACAAGTTTATGACTGAAATTAGAGAACTAATTGATGATGATATTGATAATGTTATTTTTACAGATGATGTATTAAATGAGCAATTTTGGGAAATGTTTGCTTCAAAAGATAATTTGTATGGAATAGTAAGTCCAATAAAAGATACAGAATATGATGTATTGAAAAAAATAAAGCCTAAAACAATTGATGAATTAGTTTGTTCTTATGGAATAATCTTAGGTGATAGCGATATGTTATTTTTTGACTCTAAATATAAAATGTGGAATAAACTTAAAAAAGATAGGTGGAGTTTAACTAATATTGAAGATTTAAGAGATTATTTTGTAGCTCACGGTATTTCAAAAACAAAAGCCAGTAAAATAGCAGAATTTGTTGGAAAAGGTAGCCCTTTTAATTTTAGATATGGAAAGATGTTTTCTTCTAAAATAAAAAATCATGATGAGCTAGCAAGAGAATGGAATTCATATAAAGACTTACTTCATAAGCATAAGGTTAATATGAATTTTATTAACTTTTGCGAGCAAATGCAAAAAATGGAACATAAAGAAGTAGCAAGAAAAGTAGCTTTTGATAAAATAAAAAGAGCATGGCTTAAACTATATTATCCAGAAGAGTTTTATAAAGCATATTTTAAAACAGAAGCAGATATAAATGTTAAAGCATATTATAATAGGGCACAAATTCAGCGTAAATTAAATAGATGCTATGATAAAATGGAGGTTTTTGAATTTAACCCAAGTAAAAGAGTTGGCGAATTAAAAACAAGAAAAGAAATAGCAGACTTAAAGTTGTTATATGATGCTTTTGATTTTGGCTATTTTAAAGAAATTCAAGAAATTAATGATGATTATAATTGGATAAATTCAAGAGCAATAGCTGATTATTGTAGAGAGATTAATCATAAATTTGATACAGAAGAATTGGCAGTTTTAGTTTGTCGTAATAAGAGAAGAGATATACATCAAAAAATAGCCAAATATAAAGATTTGATTGATAATTATCCTGACATGGAAGTTAAAAAAAGAATTAATTGTGAGCATTATGATAGTGTAAAAGTTATGATTAAAGAGGAAATTGCAAGACTTGAAAAAAATTATAATAATTTTATAAAAGATGATGGTAATTCAATTTATTCTTGGGATAAATGTAGTAAATCTACAAAGGAGTGGGGAAGATATGATGAGTTTGAGAGTATCACTAAAAACTATGAAGAAGTACTTAAAAATATACAAGATGGCATTAATAAGTTTGATGACACAGATTATGTTGAAATTGTTAAAAAATCATTTGAAAGTAATACAATTATTCGAGCTTATTTTTGTGTTATTAACAAGAAACTATATATGTATGATATTGGAAGAGACAAAAATGATGATTGGACTGACATTAATCAAATTTTTATAAATATTCCAACTCCATTTGAAAAGGGAGATATTTTAACTTATATGAATCCATCAGGAGATTATAACAATAATGGCGATATATTTGTATTATCAGATTTAATAACTTGGTATGATAAGTTAGAAACTGGTTTAAAAAATGGTGGTTTTGATAGTTCTGATATGAATGGATATGGTTATTATTTTTATGGAAAATCTGGCTTTAATATAACTCATGATCATAAATGTGATTATGATAACTTTGATTATTATGATGGTAAGTTAGAGTATAAAAATAGATTTTTAAAAACTATAAGTAGCTTATTAAAAGGAAAAATAGATATTGGACTATTTTTAGGAGCTTATGAAAAGATGAAGCAAGAAGAGGGAGATTCATTGTTTGGATGCACATATGAAGGATATAAATTATGTGGCTTTAATGATTTGGATATTAAAAAAATATGGTTAACAGATGAAGAATAAATTGTGAATATAAAGGAGTAAAATATGGGAAATAATAATTATCCAAGAGTTGAAAATGCAGAAGAAATAATAAAAGAAAAATGTAATAAGAGATTTAATGAGTTATATAAAGCGAATAAAGATGCACGATATAGATTAGATTTGGAACTAAATACAATAATTGCAAATGATTTTGAAAGTTTATACTTAATTGCAAGTGATATTGTAAATTATGCTCATAGTTTAGGCTATAAGGTGGGTTTTAGAGGAACGGCGGGTAACTCATTTGTTGCGTATTTATTAGGTATAATAAGCATTAATCCTATAGAATATAATTTAGACTTTATGTTTTTTGCTGGAAAGAATTTTGACAGAGAACCTGATTTTGATTTTAATATGGCAAGTGATTGTAGAGAAAAGGTCATTTTATATTTACAAGAAAGATTTGGCAAAGATTATGAAAGTATGTATAAATGGGGCTTATTATGGCATAATTCTTATGATATGATTTATGAATTAGAAAAAGCAACTGGTATTGATTTTGATACAATAAATATAAATGATAATGAATTATTAGAAAGTCTTAAAAATGCTGATAATATTGATATCCTAATAAGTTTAAGCTATTTCCCTGAATATAGTGCTCATGATATAAAAGAAATGATTGATATAACAAAACCAAATAGTTTTAATGATTTTGTTTGTATATCAAGTGCTTTGCATAGTACTGGAACATGGGATGATAATGGAGAATTATTAGTAAAAGAACAAGGCAGAAAAATAGATGAAATAATAACTAATCGTGATGATGTTTATAATTATTTATGTAAAACGGTAGTAAATAGAAATCTATCTTTTGAGATTGCAGAATTTATTAGAAGAGGAAAAGCTTATAAATGGAAAAACGGTGAGCATAGGAATTATTTAGAAAAATGGAATGAATATGTGGATATAATGAAAGCTCATGAAGTACCTAATTGGTATATTAATTCTTGTGAAAAAGTAATGTATTTATTTCCTAAGGCACATACTATAATTTATACTTTAAGAGCACTTAAGTTGGTTTGGTATAAAATACATTTTCCCAAAGAATTTGAAATTGCTTATTCAAAAGTTGGTAATTATTATGATGAAGGATCTGTATAGGGGAGTATAATAAAAAAACTCAGGATAAATAATCCTGAGTTTTTTATATTTTTTAATCTAGGACTTTATTAAAATCCGAAGAAATCATAGAATGAATATCCTGGGGTTTGAGGAATTCCAGAGTAATCATTATTTGATTGGTTATTTTGCTGAGTTTGTTTATTTGTAGCTTCAGTTTCTTTTTCAACTTCTTCACCAAGAGTTAATTTGATTTCTTTTTCTTGATTGTCTGTCCAAATAGTTAGTGTTACTGTATCACCAATGTTTTTCTTGTTTTTTTCTTTGTTAAGTTCTTGCATTGTTTTGATTTCAACGCCTTCAAATTTAGTAATGATATCACCAACTTTTAATTCTGCTTTTTCAGCGCCTGTTCCTTTAAGTATAGTTTCTACGTATACACCTTCTGGAATATTGTAACGTTTACTAATTTGTGTTGTAACAGTTGATCCTTCAATACCAATTTGTGGACGTTTAACAGTTTTAAATTCTATTAATTGATTAATAATATTAATAGCACTATTTACAGGAATAGCAAATCCCATACCTTCGATACCGCTACCACCAAGTTTTAGAGTATTGATACCAACTAATTCACCTTGGCTATTAACTAAAGCACCACCTGAATTTCCGCTATTAATAGCAGCATCTGTTTGAATTGCAATATAAGTAGTTCCATCATCTGTTGTAACTTCACGATTTAGTGCACTTACAATTCCACCAGTAACAGAACTCTTCATACCTAATGGATTTCCAATTGCTAATACATATTGACCAACTTTTAAATTGTCGCTATTTCCAACTTGGATAGGAGTAAGACCTGTAGTATCAATTTTTAAAACTGCTAAATCTGTTTCAGCATCACTACCTACAACTGTAGCAGGGTATTCTGTTTTATCATCATATAGTGTAATAGTAATTCCAGTTGCTTGTGTTAATTGATAATAATTATTACTACTTGTATCACTACTAATAACGTGGTTGTTAGTAACAATATATCCATCACTACTAATTATAATTCCAGAGCCTGATGCTTCTGCGGTTGATTTTCCAAAAATAGAATTAACATCATATTTAACAGTAATTCCTACAACTGTTGGTAAAACTTTACTTGCAACGCTTTCTGCTGTATCTGATAAACCAGAAAGACTTATTGCACTAGATGTTGATTCAGAGTTTTGAGTTACTTTTGGATTATAAACATTTGATGAATTAAAATTTAAAAGAGAACTCTTGATACTTGGTACACCAAAGCATATACCTATTATTAAGCTTGCTCCCACAATACCACTTATAAAAGGAACAATAATGGTTTTACCAATACCGCTTCCTTTATTTGGATTTTTTACTTTAAAAACTTTCTCCTCATTATCTAAATTGTCCATTTTAGAACGCCTCCTTTTGACCTTTTTAAATGTAAAAAATTATATTTTTATATTGAAATATTTTGTTTATATAGATATAATACTATTGAATTATTAAAAAAAACTTAAAATTTTTTAGGAGTTTATTATGAAGAAGAATCAAAATGGTGTAACAATGGCCATTTTAGTAGTTACAATAATTGTATTTACTATTTTATTAAGTGTAACCATGAACGTATCTACAAAATTGTTAACAGATACAAAAATTAAATCTTATGTTGCAGAAATGCTATTAGTACAAGCAAGAGTTAAATCAATGGCTGAAACACTTGAGTTTGAAGGAGCTATTGATCCATCTTCAGGAGCTTTAGACACATATAAAATTGGAGTAATCGGATTAACAGGAAAAACAGGTGATAGAATTAATCTTCCTTCAACATATTTTGATCAAGTATCTGATGAAGGAAAAACAAATCCGGGTTTAAATTTTTGGTATAGATGGAATAATAATACATTGTTAGCAAATGGATTTGATTCTGACATGCTTACAGATGGTGCATATTATTTTGTCAACTTTAAAACAGGAGAAGTAGTAAATAGTAAAGGTTATACACCAGTTAATAAACCAGTAACATTATATTCTCTTCAAAATATGATTAAATATAGATAAAATGAAAGATACAGAAAAAGCAAGATTAAATATATTAAAACAATATGAAAATCAATTATATGCAAGTGGAATTAACTATATTTGCGGAATAGATGAGGCAGGTAGAGGACCATTAGCAGGTCCAGTTGTTGTAGCAGCTGTAATTATGCCAAAAGATAGTATGTTAGAACATGTAAATGATTCTAAAAAGGTCACTGAAAAACGTAGAGAAGTTTTATATGAGCAAATTACAAAAGAAGCAATAGCGTGGGGAGTAGGTATAATTGATCACGAAATTATTGACAAAATTAATATTTTAGAAGCAACAAAATTAGGGTTAACTACAGCTCTTAAAGAGCTTAAAGTTAGGCCAGATCTAATTTTAGTTGATGCTTTAAAAGATATAGATACATTAGGTATCCCTTATAAATCAATTATTAAAGGAGATGCTAAAGAATACTCTATAGCATGTAGTAGTATAATTGCGAAAGTCACAAGGGATAGAATTATGCGTAATTTTGATAAGGTTTATCCTGAATATGGCTTTGAAAAGCACAAAGGCTATGGTACAGCAGAACATATTAGAGCAATTAAAGAATATGGACCATGCGATATACATAGACAATCTTTTATAAAGAACTTTATTAAAAAATAAAGTATATAAATACAAAAGAAAGATTTTTAATAAGGCGTAATGGTGTTTTGTTAGAAATTGGAGGTAAAATTATGGATGCAAAATCAGTAATAATCAAAAAGCGTCAAAATAAAGAACTTACTCGAGATGAGATAAGATTTTTTATTGGTGGAGTTACAAAAGGAGACATTTCAGATGCACAATTTGCTGCATTAATTAGTTATATTTATATTAATGGATTGACTGAAAAAGAAATAGTTGAGTTCTGTACTGCAATGGCACATTCTGGTGATGTACTTGATTTAAGTGAAATTTCAAATAATATTGTTGTTAAGCATTCAACAGGTGGTGTTGGAGATAAATCTTCATTGATTTTAATGCCAGTTATGGCTGCTCTTGGTTTAAAATATCCACAAATTAGTAATAAAGGTTTTGCAATTACAGGTTCTTTAATCGATAGATTAGAGTGTATTCCTGGTTTTGATGCAGACATTACTGTTGAAGAGTTTAAGAAAAATATTTCTCAAATAGGTGTTAGCCTTATGGCTCAAGATTTAAATATAGCACCTGCAGAAGCCAAGTTATATAAGCTTCGTAATAGTATAGGATGCAATGATAGTTTACCATTAGTTGCTTTAAGTTTAATGAGTATGAAATTAGCAACTGGTGGAGATAAGTTTGTTTTTGATATTACATGTGGACGTGGAACATATATTAAAACAAGAGAACAAGCTAAAAAAATTGCACAATTATTAGTAAAATTAGGAAAAGCATTAAATAAGGAAACACGTTGTATTATTACTAACATGGATGAACCAATTGGTTATGCTTTAGGCCAAAATTTAGAATTAAAAGAAGTTATTAATTCTTTAAAAGGTAATATGCCACAAGATTTAGGTGAAAAAGTTGTTGCAATTGGTAGTGTTATGTTAGCATTAGGTACTGATAATAAAAATCTTGACAAAAATGCTGAAATGATTCGAGAAGTTATTAAAAATGGTAGTGCTTATAATAAGTTTGTAGAATTTGTTAAAGCTCAATATGGTAATTTGGAATATCTAGAAAATCCAGATAAGATTAAAGAAGCACATAATAAAATGCCAGTATATGCTACTGATGATGGTTATATTGAATCAATAGATATTGATATGGTTGGAAGTTTAGCACATTACTTAGGTATGGGAAAACTTCGTCATGATGAAGAAATAAGTAAAGCAAGTGGTATTCTTCTTCAAAAGAAAATAGGTGAAGAAGTTAAATCTGGAGAAGTAATTGCTTATGTTTATGCTGATAATGAAAAGAAAATTATGTCAGCAGTACAAAACTTAACAGAGAGCTATACATATACTAAAAAGAAACCACAAGTAAAATCAAAAGTATTAGATATTATATAATGTACGAAAGAATGGAGGAAGAGAAATTGGACAAAAAAGAAATGGACGACTTAAAAGAAAAATTATTCTTAAATAAACAATCTGGATGGGATAATTTATCAGATGATGAAAAAGCAGCTGTGTATGAATTTGCTGATGATTATATGTTTTATTTAAATCGTAGTAAAACAGAAAAAGAAATAGTAGAAAATAGTAAAGATATTTTATTAAAAAATGGTTTTAGAGATATTAATGAAGTTGATAGATTAGAACCAGGAGATAGAGTATATTATATTAATCGTGATAGAAACATTTATGCTGCAGTAATTGGTGAAAATGGTCTTCAAGATGGATTAAATGTTGTAGGAGCTCATTCAGATTCTCCAAGATTAGATTTAAAACAGAATCCTTTATATGAAAATAGTGGAATAGCTTTATTTAAAACTCATTACTATGGCGGTATTAAAAAATATCAATGGGTAACAATTCCTCTTAGTATGCATGCATTGTTCGTTAAAGAAAATGGCGAAAAAATTCGTGCTACTTGGGG
>JAEEGL016223692.1_pt1 | contig 12070 bp, 10 predicted proteins | sample 9134231 | NCBI WGS metagenome assembly JAEEGL01 (sample SAMN16246548, study PRJNA631951) | gut metagenome | biome: gut microbiome; feature: rumen; material: fiber-attached | host: Bos | place: Iran: Karaj | collected 2018-10
GAGTTGTCGCCTATATGCACGTTTTCCACCAGGCACACGTTGGGGCCTATATACACGTTGTCCCCCACCACGGCTGCGTTGTCGCGGTTGGAGCCTATGGTGGTGAACTGCGAAAGGCTGCAGTTGTTCCCCAGCACGGCGGTGCGGTTCACCGCCACCGGCCCCGCGTGGCCGATGTAGAGGCCGTAGCCGCAGCTCACGTGGACGCTCATCTGTATCTGGTGCCTGGTTTGGTTCACATACCACAAAAACCAGCCGGCGTATTTCAGCAGCCCCGTTCCGTGGCAGAGGCGGAAAGCCACCTGCCAGCGGAAGGTCTTGTTTGTGAGATAGCACTTTACAAGCGCCGCGCCGGACGAGCTGCCCGTATAGCGGAAACAGTCGCTTCTGATATATTCTCCCATATCCCGGGAGGATATTATCTGCCGGCCCATTAAAAGTCGATGCCTACCTGAAGGGCGAACAGATGGGCCCTTGCCTTGCTGCCGAAATCATATCTGTGGCTGTAGCGGTATTTCAGGATGAATTCCACGCCTTCCGCTACTTTCCGCCTCCAGCCCAGGGTATAATCGTCCGCCACTTTTTTGCCGTCGTATTTGTAGTCGGTGTAATACTCGGCAAAAAGCCTGTCGATGGGGGTGAGCTCGTATTCCCCCTTCAGCCTGTATTTATGGGAGCCGTCCAGGGACGAAGTCGCGGTTTTGAACTCGTCGGACCACAGATAAATGTCGTTGTAGTTGGAATAGACGCCGGGGTATTTCACACGGTACTGCTCCAGCTTTATGTCAAAGGCAAATTTTTTCAGCCCGGTGTATTTCAGCTTCAGATACCAGCCCTTGCTGTTGTCGCTTCCTATGTTGTAGGCGATGCCCGCATAATAGGGGTCCACGTCTTTGTAGCCGCCGTCCAGTGTGAAGATCTTGTTTTTGTAAAGCAGCTTGATATCCATGATCTCCGGCTTCTTTACCCGGTAGTAGGTCAGGTCGCCGTTCTGGTCCTGCCGGTACCAGGTGCCGATGAGCTGCAGTTCTTTTCCTATGGGGATCTTCAGGGAACCGCCGTAGTATTTGGTGTTGTCGGAAAACGGAGTATATCTGGTTTTGCCGTAGGGCAGCAGGTCTTCCTTGTCTTTTCTTTCTCCCAGAAGATCGGTATAAAGGGCCGAAAGGCGTATGCCGCCGGGGAAGGTATAGCCCAGCTCGCCGCCTCCCATAGCGGTGATCTTGCTGCGTATCCTGAAGGGAACGTAGTATCTGCCTTCCAGTACCGGGTCGTCCCAGTCATACACCGGGCGCAGGAGCCACGCCCTGCCGTCAAAGGCGCCCAGCTCTCCCTTCCAGGTGATGCCTTCCGATGCAAAATCGGCGTCCCAGAGGCGGGGTATCTCTATAAACATATTGGGGTCTTCGTGGTTGAAGATATACTGGTTTATCTGGAAGGGCTGCCTTCCCACCCGCACGTTGCCCCAGGGCTCCTGCTGTGAAAGATAGAAGTAGTAGGGGGTTACGTCGCTCAGGGTGTCGTAAACCTCCTCGTCCATGGCCGTCTTTGCCAGATAGTCCCCCAGAAGGGTGGTGGTGACCAGGGTAAGGTTGTCGTTTATTTTTGCGTCAAGGTCCAGCTGGACGTCCTTGAAAAACGACTGCTTTCTTTGGGAATTGGAAACGGGATAATCGTCGGCGTCCATGATTTGGCTGTCGCCGCTGAAAATGCCGTCGGCATAAAAAACGGCGTGCCCCTTGAGGGTGATCTTTTCCTGCTCTTTCTTCGCCGCCTCAAGACGCTTGGAAAGGGCCTCCAGGCCGTCGCGGAAATCGTTTTGGTTGTAGTTGAATTCCAGAAGCTCTATCTCAAATTCGTCGCACAGGCGGCGCACCGCAGCCAGGGCGTCGGCGGTAAGGTAAGCCGAAAGGTCGGTTTCGTCCCGGGGCCCGTCTGCAGCCTCCGCCGCGGGCAAAAGCTTTTCCAGGTCGTACATGGTGGCAAGGGTCAGGGTCTCGTCGTCCTTTATAAGGGGGAGCACCTTGGCTACCGCCGCGGCGAATTCGTATCTGGTGAGGGTGTTCGTGCCGTCAAAGGCGCCGTCGGGATAGCCCGTGATAACGCCCAGCTCGCACAAACGGGCCACGTCCTTATACGCCCAGTGCCCCGCGGGGACGTCTTTGAAAACGCTCTGGGCAAAAGCCGCCCCGCATATCAGGAAAAGGCACATTATCAAGATGATTTTCTTCATTGTCAGCTCCTTATAAAGCATATCGCGGCGCATGCCGCCCGTTTATTGCCGTCTTCCGCCCTCCGTGAAACGCTCTTTTCCGTTTCGGAGCAGCCTGTGTCTGCCGTCGGACTGTAAAAATTATAGCATTTATACGGCAGAGTGTCAACGCGGTTTTTCTTCGCCGTCATTCTCCGGACGGCCCTCCAGTATCTCGTCGTATTCCACTACGCCTATGGGGCGGTAGAAATAAAAGCCCTGTATTATATCGGCGCCCATTTCCACGGCGTATTTTTTTTGCTCCTCGTTTTCTATGCCTTCGCACAGCACCTTCATATCAAGGGAGTGGGCCATGTCCACCAGGCTCTTGAAGATGATCTTGTTTTTCTCGAGATTCAGGTCGGTGACAAGAGAGCGGTCCATTTTGACCACGCTTATCTTCATGCGCTTCAGGTCGCTTATGGAAGTGGTGCCTATGCCGAAATCGTCCAGATAAATGGGGAAACCTGCGGCAAACAAAAGGTTTATGTTCCGCAGCATCACGTCAACGGAGGTCTCCGGCACTTCTTCGTTCACCTCTATGATAAGCTGCGAGGGGCGTATGCCGTATTTTTCGGTGGTTTCAAAAAAGCGTTCGGCAAAATTGCCCGCCGAAAGGGTGACGCGGCTGAAATTGCAGCTGATGGGAGGCAGGTCTTCAAAACGGTCCCTGCGGCAGGATATCCATTCGCAGCATTTGTTGAATACGTAAAAATCGAATTTTTCGTAAAGATGCTCGCTGTTGATGGCTGCCAGAAACTTGCCGGGCATGGTGGCGGGCATATCCGCAGACATCCTGAGGCGGGTAAGGGTCTCCGCCCCCATGATGCGGCCGTCCGAAACTGAGACGTAGGGCTGCAGCACCGTGAAGAAACGGTTGTCGTCGATGAACTGCTCCAGGTTTTTTTTCATTTCTTCGTTGTCATACACGTTCTGAAGCAGTTCGTAGCGGCCGATGGCAAAACGGGAGTCTATGTTGCGGGCGTGGAGCGAGGCGCGCCGGGCGTGGTCCACTGCGTCGTCAAAGCTCACCTCGCTGTTTACCGGAGTGTACTGCCCGATGTGGATGTCCAGCATATTTATTATACGGCGCAGAGTCGTGGGCAGATCGTGGGTGGCGGCAAATTCCAGGGCAAAGCGTTCAAGCTGTTTGTTGTCCCGGGAGGCCAGCAGGACAAAGTTGTGGCCGTCGATGGCGCAGGCGCCCAGAAAACCTGCGGAATGCACGGCGTTTTTTACGCATTCCTCCAGATAAACGTTGGCGCGGCTGCTCTGGCCGTAAACGTCTTCGGTCTGCAGGCGGTGGGAAAAAATGTTGATGTACAGAACGGGCGTCGTAAGAAAATCGTTGGTGTTCAGATCGTCATACAGACGGCGAAGCTCCGTACGGGTAAGCAGTCTTCCCGACGGCATATCCGCATTGAAAGAGATGTTTATGCATCTTATGGCGATTATAAGCAGCGCGATAAAAACTATAAAAGAGGCTGCAACAACAAAGATGATATCCATTTTTTCCTGTTTTCAGAGCAAAAGCATTGTTTCGCAGGCCCGCAGACTTTCCGATCCCGGCGCCGGCTTCGCTACCATTATTATATTATCAATCCTCCGGGCTGTCAAACGTCTCCAGATATCTGCGGACCATCTTCACTCCCGTACGGACCTTTATTTCGGGCAGTTCTTCCCCCAGAAGCTGTTTTATCCGCAGGTAGGGCAGGTTCAGGCCGGCCTCCTTGAATATCTTCATGGTGGCTGCGACCCTGGGGTTGACTTCCATCAGCACCGGCCTGCCGGCGGCGTCTTCCTTGAAGTCCAGATCGGCGTTGCCCGAAAAGCCCAAAAGCCCCATGACCTGCTTTGCTGTCTCCAGGGCTGCCGGGTTGTCTTTTACCACGGCTTCCTGGGGGATGGAATGCAGGTTCACCGTGCTTTCCCTGTAGGCCGCATACAGCACCCTGCCGTCCTCCGCCAGCAGATCCACCGAGCCTTCCATGCCCGGAAGGTATTCCATGGCCAGCATCTCCGGCATGGAGGGCCTTTCCTTCAGGATATCCAGCAGCTCTTCAAAGGCGATTACGAAGGAGCCGGGCTTTTCGCCGAACAATATGTCGAACCTGGACACCCGGGGCATTATCACCCTGACGCCCCTGCTGCCGCTGAGATCCACCGCTTTCACGCACACGGGATTGTCGGGATAGCCGCATTTTTTGCAAGCCTCCTCCAGCTCCTCCGCACGGCGGACCGGGGCAAAGGCGGGGGTGGCAAACCCCTTTTGCTTCAGGAATTCGTAAAGCCTCAATTTGTTGGCGGCGATCTCTATGCTCTTTCGCGAAGACACGGAGACGAAGGTCCCCGCGCGTTCAAACTCGCCTTTGCGGTCTGCCAGCCCCAAAAGCTCCCCGGACATGGACGGTATCAGAACGTCCACTCCTTCCTTTTTACAGATATCCAGCAGGACGTCCGTATAGCCCGGGTCCTTCCACGCCGGGACCCTGTAGAACGTGTCCACGAGAGCCGCCGCCGTTCTGTCGGCGGATATGTCGGCGCCCACTATCCGTATGTTCCTTTCGCCGTTCTGCTTCAGGCAGTCAAAGAAGGCCGGCGTGTATTTTGCGCCGCAGCCCGTATATAAAACCGTGATGTCTTTCATTTTTAAAAACTGTAAGTCGTAAAAACGTCCTCAAAGGTCTCTTTCCGCTTTATCAGCGCCGTCCCGGTCCCCTTTGCTATCATGGCGCAGTTGGGTTCTATAAAGGGCGGCTTTGAGACGTTGGAATAGCCTCCCGCGTTGGCGAATACCACGTAATCGCCCACGGCGGCCTGTCCCGACCAGCCTTCCAGCATCACGTCGTGCTCCAGGCAGGTGTAGCCCGTCAGGCTGCCGTTTTCTATAGCCTGAGGCTCGCCGCCGGCGGGGATCATCCGGACGGGGAGCTTTTTCAGAGTGCAGATCTCCCCCAGGTTATGCTTGCTGCAGTTCAGCACTATAAAGGTTTTCCCTTTTATCCGTTTGATGCTTGTGATCTTCGCCGCAAAATCCATATAGCTGTTGACCAGAGTGGTCCCCGGTTCGGTGAACACCAGGGGCTTCTCATCAACGGGCAGGCGCCTGTAATGCTCTTCTATCCTGTCCAGGGCCGCTTCCGCATAGGCTTCGTAATCCGGCAGGTCTTCCCCGAACTGGGCGGCAAGGGCCGGGTCCATCTCCCCGAACATGCCGCTGCCCAGGTCGAGAAAGTCCGGAGCGCCGTCAAAATATTTGTCTGCCAGGGACAGCATGGCGTCCGCCCTGTTCTGCCAGGCTTCCGGGGAACGGGATCTGCCTATATGGCAGTGGAGGCCGCTCACCCTCAGGTTCGGTTCTTTTTCTATTCGCTTAAAAGCGCGGTCCGGGCCGTCTCCGTCGGCGTCTATGCCGAAGCGGGATACAAAGGGCTGCCCTATGTTTATATTCACCCGCAGCCCTATGGCCAGCTGCCTGTCTCTTGCCCCGGCCGCGGCTTGGCACAGCTCTTCCACCTCTTCAAGGTTGTCCGCGTTCACCGTGCCGCCCTTCAGCATAAGCTCCGCCGCCGCGGGGCCCTTGCAGGGGCCGTTGAAAATTATTTTTTCGGGGGGATTCCCGCATTTTTCGGCGCACCACAGCTCCATGTCCGACACCACCTCGGCCCAGCCCCCCAGTTTTTTTACAAGGCCGCATATATACGGCGTATAATTGGTTTTGTACGAATACGCTATATGGTATTTGGGATAATGGCTCTCAAATATCTTTTTGAAACGCAGATAGTTTTCCGTAAAAGCGTCTTCCCTGAAGATATACAGGGGAGAGCCGTATTCGCTTTCTGCTTTTTGCAGGTCCTGCAGGCTGTACATCCCGGCCCCCTCCGTCACATGATGGACGGGCAGAGCCGCAGCGCTTCAAAGCATTCCGCATACTTCACGCCGATCTCATAGCCCCGGAAGCCGGCGCGGCACTCTACTCCGAACACCCAGTCCTCGCCGCCGAGTTTTCTGTATTCGGTCTTATGGCGCTTCAGGCTTTCCGCCTTTATGTCTATCTCGTTTGTTATATCTACGTAATAGTTGGGCTTGAAGGGTACGTAGCCCCTGCCCGAGGGAGCGATAGGCTCGTAAAACAGGATGTTGTTGTGCCTTCTTGCCGCCGCCACCGTGGACTTTGCGACCCCTACGTGGGCCTGATGCGTGTCAAAAGGATGGTGGGTGATTATGTAAGAAGGGCGGAAATCTATGATCTCCTTTTCGATGATCTCCACCGTCTCCGAACAAAACTCTATGTCCTTGGTAGGAAGGTCGTGTATGGATATATCCGTGACCCCCAGAGTGTTCAGGGCTTCCGTACCTTCCTTCACAGCGTCTTCGTCAAAGCGCTGTATCTCTCCTTGTATGTTGGTGTAGCCGGATCTGCTTAAGATCACCGCTCTTACGTTGTGGTGTTTTTTGACGGCTTTTGCCAGAGAGCCTCCGCAGGCCAGCTCTATGTCGTCCAGGTGCGCGCCGATGGCAAGTATCCTCATTTTTCCTCCGAAACGTTATCGTTTTTTCTGCCTCTCAGGCCGGGGAGCTTCCCTGCCTGATCCCTGACGGTCTCAAGCAGATATCTGAATTCCCTCAGCCTGTTGTAAGCCAGAAAATATATCATATTGCAGGCCGCTATGCACACGGCCAGCTTTTCGAAAAGCCCCAGAACACCCCCGTGGGTGAAGCGGCACAAATAAGAGCATGCAAGGTATGCCAGGGCCGTCACCAGAAAATAGGCGGTATAGCGGACAAAAAAACCAAGGCAGCTCTTTTTGAAGCCCCAGCGGTACACCACCCAGGGCTCCACCCAGAAGGGCACCAGCAGGGTGCTGGCTATGGTCCCCCACAGGACCCCCGGTATGCCCCACAGCTTCGCCCACCATACGGACAGGGCCAGATTGAGGACTGACTCCGGGATCACCTTGTATTTGTCTATATGGAAAAGCCCCATGGTGTTCCTGGCGGAGCCTACGGGAAGCCTCATGCAGTAGAGATACAGGTTGACCACGATGAGAAGCACTATCATGTTTCCGAAGGTCATGGTCTCGCTGTCCATCCACAGAACTATGAAGGGGTTAAAGAGCACCGCCAGCGTCACGCAGATGCAGCCGAAAAGCCAGGCGGAAAAGAACATCACGTTTTCAAAGGCGGACCTTTTGCGTTCTTCCGTCTCGGTGGCGTTCAGGTTGCCCATGGTGCCGGTGATGGAATTGAAAAGCGGGTGTATCACCCCCAGAAGCCCCATTCTTATCACCATGTAATTGCTGTAGATCCCCACCGCCGCCACGTTGACGAATTTGGCCATGATGATGGTGTCCGTAAAGAATATTATCACGCCGCCGACCTTATGGAGCAGCATGGCGAACACGTTGCGCCTGATGACTAAAACGTCTTCCTTCAAAAGCGGGGCGACCTTTTTTTCCCGCAGATACGGATACATCCTGTTGGTCTGCAGAGTGATCCAGACGTTCAGGGCCAGAGTGGCAAGGATCGATACCGCGAGATACAGGATATAATCGCCGTACAGCATAAGGACGGCTATCTGCACCCCGGCCGCCAGGGTCCTCACCGTGGTGGTGATGATGACTTCCACGTATTTCTTCTGGTCGGCAAACAGCAAAGTGGCCCGGTAAATAAAGAAATAGCTTACCCCGGTGTTTATGACGTTCAGAAGAAATATGAACCATATATTGTCCACGGGGGTCTTCATCTCCGTGACGAAAAACGGGCTGACGGGGGATATCAGCGAACCTGCCGTCAGGATAAAAATGCCTACAAAGACGTAAACCTTCCGGAACAGCCTCATCAGGCTTTTGACCTTTTCCGTGTCGTTTGTGGCTACCGGCTTGTAAAGCGAATAAAGCATGGCGTCGGCGAAACCCAGCTCCGCCAGGCTCAGCAGATTCAGCACGTCGCCGAAAACGCTGTTGAGGCCCAGGTATTCCTTTCCCAGGATATCCACAAAGATCCTTCTGGAAAAGAAGCTGACCAGCATCACAAGAAACTGGCACAAAAGGGCGAACTTCATGTTTTTCGCTATGTTGTCCAGCCGCGAAGGATTATTGTTTTTACCGGTTTTCATGATCTGTGCCAAAAGATGCTTTTGCCTCGTTTAAAAGAAGCGCCTCTTCTTTTTTCAGCCGCCGCACCAGCAGCAGCTCGCTTACAAACGCCCGTACGCCTATTATAAATATCCCCCTTATCAGCATGTGCCGGCCGATCTTTTTTTGCCTTGCCGCCTCTTTTAAGTGTTCCGCAAGTACTCTTCTCAGGGCAAAACCGTCAAAAAACCTGCGCTTTTTGTTGGCGGAAAGAAGTTTTTTGTATTCCCCGAGAAAAAGGCCCGAGGAAAGGTCTCCGTAATACAGGCGGTCTATAAAGCTTTCGGCCTCTTCGGCGGTATAGCCCAGAGACTCCGGAAGAAAACCGCGCATTATGCGCACCCTTTCCGTTTTCTGCTTTTCCGAAGTCGTTGCGGTCACCTGCTCCGGATGCAGCCTGTAGAGCAGCAGAAAATCCTTTTGCACCGCTATTTTTTTTCCCGCAAGGAGCAGGTCGGTCCAGAGCTTCAGGTCCTCGGTGCAGGTGTAGCCGGTATCGTATCCGATCTTTCTGACGTCGTCCAGCCGGGCTATCACTCCCGGGTGGGAGACCGGCACGGTAAAAAGGAACCTTGCCTTTGTATAGCCTTCGCCGTAATCCTCCCCTATGGGATATCCGGTAACGTCCCCTTCCTTCAGGAACATGTTCCTGCAGCTGCTCACGGAGATATCCGGCCGGCTCTCCATATAGGCGTACTGCTTCTCGAGCCTGTCCCGGCGGCAGACGTCGTCGGCGTCCACCCGCGCCAGATATTTGCCGGAGGCCTTTTCCAGCCCTCTGTTGAGAGAGGCCTGGAGCCGCAGGTTCTTCTCGTTGCGGAAGATCCGCATAAAAGGCATCTCTTCCCGGTACCGGGCCAGTATTTCCGGCGTGGCGTCGGTGGAGCAGTCGTCTATGACCACCAGCTCCCAGGGGCCCCGGAAGGTCTGGCGCTTCAGGCTTTCCAGAGTTTCGCCGATATATTTTTCACCGTTAAAGACGCACAGTAGCACGCTTATCAGAGGCTGTTCCATATCAAATGCTTTCTCCGTTATAAAGCGCTCTGTATTTTTCGGCGCATACCTTTATGTCGTATTGCCGGGAGTCCCGGACGTTGTTGGCGGATATGCGCCGCCTCAGCCCCGGGTCGGACGCCGTTCTGATGATGGCCTCTGCCAGGCCCTTCTGGTCCCCGACGGCGACAAGCAGGCCGTTTTCGCCGTCCCTGACCACGTCCGTCACGCCTCCCGCCCGGGTGCTGACTACGGGAAGGCCCGCGCTCATAGCTTCCAGCACTCCCAGAGGCAGCCCCTCGTAATCGGAGGACAGGATATACGCGTGGCTTTTCCAGAGATAGTCTTCCACTCTGTCGGTGACTCCCGCCAGAGTGACGCAGCCTTCCAGGCGCAGGCTTTTTATGAGCTCTTTTATCTCGCTCTCTTTTTCCCCGGCGCCTATTATGGTCAGGTCTGCGGCGGGGCAGGACTTCCGGGCCTCCGCAAAGGCCCTCAGCATGAGAGGATAGTTCTTCTGGCTGCCCAGCCTTCCCACTGCCAGAAAATGCGCGCCTCTTTCGTCCGGGGCTTCGCAGGGCTCCCTTCGGGCGTATCTCCGGGTGTCTATGCCGTTATAGATGCAGGGCCCTTCCACTCCGTAATAGGCGGCAAGGGACCTTTTGCAGGTGCCGGATATGGCCACGGGTATCACTCCGCAGTGTGTGAAGGCAAACTTATTGATATGCTTCATATATCCCGGGGCGTCTTTTTCCGCCAGATTATGCACTGTGTAGATGCATCTTTTTACTCTGCATTTCAGCAGGGGAGGCAGCAGATACTGCATCACCTTCAGATGGGCGTGGATGGCGTCGGGGCCGAATTCCTCTATCACCCGGCCCAGCCTGAACCATATGCGGGGGTCGAAGCCCCGGCCCTTATGGAGGCAGACGGTCCTCAGCCCGTATTTTTCCGCCAGACGGGCGGCGGGAGTGTTCTCAAAATGCAGATAGGTGACCACCAGGAACTCCGCGTCGGGGATATGCCCGGCTATATCCATGGCTATCTTTTCGCCGCCGCCCGACCAGAGAGACGGCAGGAATATGAGTACCTTCGTCATGCTTTATAATATCTGTTGTATTTTATCTTCAGAAATACTGCCGCCGCCCGCAGGTAGGCCCGTGGGGTCAGGGTGAAGCCCCATTCTGCCAGAAGGGCGCGGCATTTGGAATAGGGCGCCTTTTTCAGGGTGTACATCAGCATGACGTTGACGCAGGCGATCACCACTCTTTTCTCCTCCGGCATATGCCCGGTAAAGCGGGCGGTCCGCCTGACGTAAAAGCCCAGCTGCTCCGTTCTTTTGTTTTCGTCGGTGTAGGCCACGAACCTGGGGTTCTGGTTGTTGTGCACGCCCCCGATGATGGGGATATACGCAAATTTGTATCTGGAGGCCAGCATGGCGTGATAGCCCCAGTCCACGTGGCGTTTGTAGGCCGTGTCGTAGCCTCCCACGTCCAGGATGGCCTTGCGGCGTGTCACCACGTTGGAAGGGTTGATGTATATGCTATGTATCAGCAGGTCAAAGAGTATGTCCCCCGAAGGCATCCTGCGGGAGTTGAACACCATGGTCAGGCCGGGCCAGCGCACCTCTATGGCCGAATAAGCCGCTCCCCAGGAGTCGTCCAGCGCAGACAGGGTCTCCACGTTTACGGCCAGCTTTTTCGGATCGGGATATATATCGTCGTCGTCCAGAAAGGCTATATATTCGCCCCGGGATACGGCCAGCCCCGCGTTTTTGGAGGCGGCGTCGCCAATGTTCTTTTCGTTGGGAAGGTAGGTTATTTTGCCGCTGCCGATATAATCTGCCAAAGCTTTGCGGGTGGCGAGCTGTTTTTCCGACCCCGCGCCGTTGTCGTCCACCACTATGATCTCTTTGTTTTCGTAATCCTGCTCCAGGGCGCTTTTTACGGCTCCCGCTACGCACTCCGCTCCGTTAAAGGTGTTGATTATCACCGAAACAAGGGGTTTTCCGTTCATTTGCCGCCGCCTTTCAAAAATCTTTTTATGTCTTCGACGGACTTGTACAGGTAATACGCGCCGGCTGCGTTCCCGCGTTTTATCAGGCCCATTATTATGCGGGTCTTCAGGGAAAAGCCTTCAAAGCGCGCTCTTGCCAGATGTGGCCTCAGAATGTCTCCCTTCAGGTGCTTCGATATCTCCGGCAGGCATCCCGGCTTGCCGTTGTTCATATACATTATCAGAAAGATAAAGCTGCTCATCATAGCGTAGCGGTCCACCTGTTCCGGGAAATCGGCGGGGCCTTGGGAAGCGTCCAGGCCGTCCAGATGCGTCAGGGCGTGCTCCAGCTCGCTGTAACGCTTTACCTTGAACAGGGTGGATTCGGAATCGGTCCTTTTCAGGTAGATATACGTCTTGTCATAGCATACGTAGAGCGACCGGGCCATAAAATATATGGGTGTGGTGGCGCAGGTGTCCTCGCCGAAGGAGACCCCTTCGGGCACCGTGAACTGCACTGCCTCCTGCAGTTCTCTTTTTATGGCTTTGCCGCACAGGTAATGGAGCACCCTTCCGCCCCGCTTGTCCAGTATGAGCATGGGGAAGATCTTTTCGCGGATCTTTTCCCTGTCGTAATAGCCTTCTTCCACCGGTTCCGTCTCGTATTCGGAGCCGTCTGTGGCCAGCAGGCCGA
>JAEEGL017073616.1_pt1 | contig 12070 bp, 10 predicted proteins | sample 9134231 | NCBI WGS metagenome assembly JAEEGL01 (sample SAMN16246548, study PRJNA631951) | gut metagenome | biome: gut microbiome; feature: rumen; material: fiber-attached | host: Bos | place: Iran: Karaj | collected 2018-10
AACAATATGAAAAACAGGTTCTGCGGTTTTGAACGGTACTGCGAGATATTTCAGTACATAAACTCCAAAGCCGAGCCGTTCGGGGTGGAGCTTATACATGCAAACGTATCTGTCAGCGTCGCCGCGGATCCGGAAAACATCAGAATGCTCCGGAAGACCTGTCCCGATATGCGTTTCGTCTATGACGCAAAACAGGCTTGCCGCGGAGGATTCGATCCTTACGCCGTGCTTGACGCGATAGGCGACGCGGTCGTTCACGTTCATATCAACGATTACGACCTGAAAAACAGCGAATGCAAGCCGCCGTTCAAGGGCGAACTCGACCTCTCGAGGATACTGAAAAAACTGAAAGCTCTCGGTTATAACGGCGATATGGTCGTCGAGGTGTACCGCGAGAATTTCGGCGAGGTATCGGAGCTTTACGCGTCGGCAAAAGAGCTTGAAAGAGCCGTATCGGCGATAAATAACGGTTAAAAACTGCAAGTTTACAATATTTATCTTGCATTTTAATATTATATGTGATATTATAGCGCCAATGAAACAAAGGAGATAACGTTATGCTGAATATCAGAAAAGAAAGAACGAAAGAGCCGAAGATGAAACCGGATTATTCAAATCTCGGCTTCGGCAGATATTTTACGGATCATATGTTCCTTATGAATTACAATAAGGATCTCGGCTGGTACGACCCGAGGATAGTGCCTTACGCGCCGCTTTCTCTCGATCCGTCCTGCATGGTCTTCCACTATGCGCAGGAGATGTTCGAGGGCCTCAAGGCTTATTACACGCCCGACGGAAAGATACAGCTCTTCCGCCCGGACAAGAACGCCGAGAGAATGCAGAACACGAACGAACGTCTCTGCATCCCGCAGATCTCGAAAGAGGATTTCATCCAGGCGATATCCGAAACGGTCATGTTCGATAAAGACTGGATACCGAAAGAGATCGGCACCTCGCTTTACATCAGGCCGTTCATCATCGCGACCGATCCTCAGCTCGGCGTGCATCCGTCCAAAACTTATATTTTCTGCATAATCCTCTCCCCCGTCGCGGCATACTACGCGGAGGGCATCAACCCCGTCAAGATCTTTATAGAACGCGATTACGTTCGCGCCGTAAAAGGCGGCACTGGCTTCGCAAAGGTCGGCGGCAACTACGCTTCATCGCTCAAAGGGCAGGAGAAAGCCGAGAAATACGGTTATTCTCAGGTGCTCTGGCTCGACGGTATAGAGAGAAAATACATCGACGAGGTCGGCGCGATGAACGTGTTCTTCGTTATCGGCGACGAGGTCGTAACGCCTTCTCTGGCTGACGGAAGCATCCTTCCCGGGGTAACGCGCGCCTCGTGCATAGAACTGCTCAGAAGCAAGGGCTATAAAGTGACCGAGAGAAAACTCTCCGTTGAAGAGCTTTACGCCGCATACGACAGAGGCGAGCTCAAAGAAGCGTTCGGTACGGGAACCGCCGCCGTCATCTCGCCCATCGGTTCGCTTGACGACGAGAATAAGAAAGCCGTCATCAACGACGGTAAGATCGGCCCGATATCTCAGATGCTTTACGATACCCTCACCGGCATACAGTGGGGCGTAATACCCGATCCGTTCGGCTGGACAAGAGTAATAGGCTGATGGAATTCATCATTCCGCCTGAATATGAAGGGAAGATTCTCCGCGAATATCTGCGGAGCTTCCCTTTTATCTCGGGCGGTATTTTGACCGAGCTTAAAAAAACCGGGGGCATAAAAGTAAACGGTCAGACCGTCACCGTCCGCCGTGTACTGCGTCAAGGCGACGTACTCGATATCGAGTATAAAGACGCCGGAGGAAGCGATATCGAGCCGGTCGATCTGCCGCTCGATATAATATATGAAGACGGCAATATGACCGCCGTGAACAAGCCTTCCGGCATGCCCACGCATCCGTCTCACGGTCATTACGGCGACACGCTTGCAAACGCTCTCGCATATCATTATAAAGACGGAAACTTCGTTTTCAGAGCCGTCAACCGGCTCGACAGAGAGACTTCCGGCGTCGTGCTTACGGCGAAAAGCCGCCTTGTAGCTTACGCGCTTTCGGATACGATGAAACGGGGCGGTTTTCACAAGGTATATTACGCCTTATGCGAGGGGATATTCGATCCGCCCTCCGGTCTGATAACCGAAAATATAAAAAGAGAGACCGAAAGCATAATACTCCGCACCGTCTGCCGTGCAAGCGAAGGCAGGACCGCGGTCACGGAATACGAAACGCTGAAAACGTTCGAATACCGCGGCAGGGTCTTATCATACGTCAGACTCATACCGAAGACCGGCAGAACTCATCAGCTCCGCGTGCATACGGCGTTCATGCGCGCTCCGATCTGCGGCGACGGTCTGTACGGTACCGGCTCGGACGTTACCGGCTTTCTCTGCCTTCACGCCGCCGAATTATCGTTTAACGATCCGTTTTCGGGCAATAATATAACGCTGGTCGCCGGTCTGCCGGAAAACTTTGAAAGGATACTGAAAGAAAATGACTGAAAAAAAGAAATTTAGTCTCCGCAAATACGTGTCGCCTTTCGCGGCGGCTTTTACGGTATTCTTTCTTCTCGGTCTGGCGGCGACGCTGATATCGAGAAAAAGCGCTTCTTTCGCCGATTTCTGGCAGGCGCATATCGCTTCCGTTCCGCGTGCGGCGCTCGCTCTTCTGACCGATTTCTTTCCTTTCTCGCTTGCCGAAACTCTCATTCTCTCGATACCGCTGATATTCGCCGTCGTGATGTATAATTCGGATAAGATCGCCGGTACGAGAAGATCGCTGATCCGTTTCATAATAAACGCCGCGTCGGTCTGCTTACTGATATTCGGTTTGCTTTTTTTCAATTTTTCGGCAGGCTACAACACGTCCACGCTTGACAAACGGCTGGGGCTCAAGCGAGACAAGGTCTCGGCAGAAGAACTGTACGATACAGCCGATACGCTTCTTTTGCAGATAAGAAGCGACGCGGAAAAGATCGATTTCATTTACGGCGGTTTTTCGGTGATGCCTTACGGTATCTCGGATCTGAACGCAAAACTGAACGAGTCTTATAAAAAGGTCTGCGCAAAGCACGGCTTCATATCCGATTTCATAACGAACGTGAAGCAGGTCGCTCTTTCCGAGCCGTGGACTTATACGCACATCGCCGGAGTATATACGTTCTTTACCGGCGAGGCGAATATAAATATGAACTTTCCCGATTACACTCTGCCTTTCACCGCCGCCCACGAAATGGCGCATCAGCGCGGCATCGCGCGTGAAGACGAGGCGAATTTCGTCGCGTTTCTCGTATGCGCCGAAAGCGACGATCCGTATATAAGATATTCCGGTTACGTCAGCGTTTTCGAATACGTTGCGAGCGCGCTCAACAAAGCCGATCCGAAAATGTACTCGTCCCTTTATCATTCGTCGGTACCGGAAAATCTCAAAAACGAGATGAGAGCATACAACGAGTTTTTCGAAAAGTACAAAGAAAACAAAGTCGCCGAGGTATCGGGCAAAATAAACAACGGTTATCTGCATTCTCAGGGCGTCAAAGAGGGGTCGCGTTCGTATAATCTCGTAGTCGATCTCGCGGTGGCTTACGTTAAGTCCGGAAAACATTAATTTTTTTTAAGAAAAACGAGAATTTTTGCAAAAAACATTTGCATTTTGAAAAAAGTATGATATAATGATTCGGGAGTCGGATAAAATACTCTTTTTTTCGGCTTTATTACCTATTAAGGATGATATATGGATTACTTTGTTATTAAAGGCGGAAACGAACTTTCCGGTCAGATAGAAGTCAGCGGAATGAAAAACGCCGCGGTCGCGGTCATTTTCGCCTGCTTTCTCATAGAGGACAAATGCGTTCTCGAAAACATACCCGACATAAGCGACGTTCGCACGTCGTTTGCAATACTCAAAGCGATGGGAGCAACGGTTAGATATCTTACCGAAACGACCGTCGAGATCGACTGTACGCACGCCGAGGGCAGCTGTTCGCCTTTCGAGCTTGTGCGCAATATGCGCGCCTCGTATTATCTTGTCGGCGCGGAGCTGGGCAGATTCGGCAAAGCGAAGACCGGATGCCCCGGCGGCTGTGATTTCGGCATAAGACCGATCGACCAGCATATAAAGGGCTTTGAAGCTCTCGGAGCCGAGGTAACGTCCGAAGGCGGCTATATCGAAGGCAAAGCGGAAAGCGGCAGATTAAAGGGCGCGAATATCTATTTTGACCGCGTATCGGTCGGCGCAACGATGAACATAATCATCGCTTCGGTCCTTGCGGAAGGCAATACCGTGATAGAGAACGCCGCGCGTGAACCGCATATAGTCGATCTGGCGAACTTCTTGAACACCTGCGGCGCCAAGATCACCGGCGCGGGTACCGACGTCATAAAGATCAAGGGCGTCAGCAGTCTGCACGGCTGTACTTACGCGCTGATCCCGGATATGATCGAGGCGGGTACTTATATGATAGCCGCCGCCGCTACCGAAAGCAGGCTCAAAATAACGAACGTCATACCGAAGCACCTTGAATCGATCTCCGCCAAGCTCGAGGAAATGGGCGTAGAGATAGAGGAGCACGACGATTTCGTCGTCGTATCGCGCAAGGGCAAGCTGAAAAAGGCGAATATACTTACTCAGCCTTATCCCGGTTTTCCGACCGATATGAACCCTCAGATGTGTACGCTTCTCTGCCTTGCGGAAGGCGTTTCAAACATGACCGAAAACGTGTGGGACAACAGATTCCGCTACGTTGACGAGCTGACTAAAATGGGCGCTTCCATAAAGGTCGTGGGAAAGACCGCCGTCATCGAGGGCGGCTCATGCTTCACCGCCGCGCCCGTAAGAGCGGTCGACCTTCGCGCGGGCGCCGCAATGATAATCGCCGGTCTGTGCGCGTCCGGCAAGACCACGATCGAAGACATACATCATATCAAACGCGGTTATTACGATATAGTAGGTAAGTTGAGATCCGTCGGCGCCGATATTCGCGAGGTAAGCGTGGCGGACAATAAACAAACTTAAGAACAAATTCGGGACCGGTGATCTGCCCGGTCCTTTATCATCAAAAAACGAAAGGAGCGACGGTATGCAGGGCAAAAACAGATCGGTCTACCGCGGCTGGCACAATAAGACGAGCCTGCCCGTAAAGATCATAATCGGTTTACTCATCGTTCTCGTGATCACGCTCGCCGCGCTTCTTTTCAAAGACAGGATATCAAAATGGTTCGAGCCGGACGTGACTTATCCCGACACGTCGGTCACCGGACAAGCCGATACGAAAAAAACCGCGGAGAGCGTTCCCGACGGCACGGAAGAAGAACAAAAGATCAAGCTGACGCGGATAAGCGCGTCGGATTACGACTCGTCACGCGGTCCTCTGATAATCGTCAACGCACAAAACGCTTACGTTTTCAAAGACGGGGATAAAGAGCTTCTGACCGATCTCTACACTTCCGATCACCGCGGCTTTTCTCTCGCCTCCGCATCGGAATCGCTTCTGCCGGAAGCTTATTCGGCGCTTTACAGAATGACCGGGAAATACGCCGATATGTACGGCTTCTGCCCGATCATGGTGACGTCGTCTTACCGCGATTACGAAAGTCAGGAGCAGTATTACAAGAATAACGCGACGTCGGAGCAAAACGAGAAATACTACGAAAAGCCGGGATATTCGGACCATCATACCGGCTACAGCTTCGACGTAAAGATATACGACGAAAAAGGCGACTCTTACAGCTATGTGCGTTACGGGATGATAAAAGCCGAGTGGATAACCGAGCATTATATGGACTACGGCTTCATAATCCGTTATCCGGCAAACAAAGCCGCCGTCACCGGCATAGACGGAGAGGGCAACCATTTCCGTTACGTCGGTCTGCCTCATTCCGCATACATCACCGAAAATCTGCTGTGCCTTGAAGAATACGAGAATATGATCAGGCGGCACGGTAAGGACGATCCGTTTGAATATGAGTATAACGGTATCGTCTATCTCGTCTGGTACTGCAGCGCCGAGGACGGCTATATCGACGTTCCGCTGGCCGACGATTTCACCGTTTCCGGCGATAACTGCGGCGGTTTTATCGTAACGGCGTCAAAAATGCCCTGATAAACGCCGGTAAATAATATTTTTTGCAAAAAAAATATATTTTTTTATAAAAACCCCTTGACTGTTTACAAAATGTATGATATTATATCTAATTGAAATAGTATATAAACCGGCGGTACCTCTCAGACGTCGGGACTGTATATCGTCAAATCTTACAGGAGGAAAAAACTTTGCCGAATATCAAATCAGCCAAAAAGCGCGTTAAGGTGACCGAGACCAAAACACTTCAGAATAAAATGTTCAGATCATCTCTCAAAACGATGATAAAGAAGTATACAGCAGCTCTCAACTCGGGTGATAAAGAAGCTGCAAGCGCCGCATACAAAGCCGCGGTCAAGAAGATCGACCAGGCAGCTGCCAAAGGCATCATCAGCAAGAATGCCGCAGCGAGAAAAAAGAGCCAGTTCACTCTCAAACTGAACAAAATGGCGTAAGTTCAATAAACTTAAAAGGGAGCCTTAAACGGCTCCCGCGCTTTTTTTACGGCTCTTTGTTTTTCGGTCTGACCGCTTTTCTCGTATACGTTATTATACCGAGTATTATCCAGGTATAGTAGACGAGAGCGCGCCACAGTATCATTGCGGTCACAAGCGGACCGCCCTCAAGCGACGAGAACACGGCGTAAAACGCGCCCTCGGCGGCTCCGGCGTTGCCGGGAGTCGGTATCACGGTTATCGACGCGTAAATGAACACGGTCAAAAAAAACACGTTTAAGAAGCTCTCCGTACTGCCGAAGGCTTTGAGCATGAAAAACGGTATCGACATCGTCGAGATCTGGTAGGCAAGCGAATACAGCGCGAGTCTGACCACGACCGACGGTTTTTTGTTTACCGTTTTGAAGCTCACTACGTATTCGTCGAGCGACGCGCAGAAGGATTCCGTCTTTTTTTCTGAGTCTTTTACGAGACGTATTTTTTCAAGCAGCTTCAGGACTCCGCCGACCGCGGCGCGGCAGGGCGCCGGCCAGAATACGAAGAACACTATCATGAGCGGCACGAACAGATAAAACAAAAGTCCGATCACCGCGCTGACGCGGAAAAAGGTCGTGACCCGAACCGTGAAGCTCAGCGCGAACACTGCGATCGCGATCAGAAGAAACGAAAGCTGAAGCGACATAAAACCGATGACCGGCACCGCCGCGCTCACTCCGGAGGGGTAACCGCATTTATAAAGATAATGGATCTGAAACGGCTGACCGCCGGCTGAAAACGGAGTCACGTTGTCGGTATATCTGCCGATGACCGCCGTTCTGTACGCGACGGTTTTGTTTTCTTTGCCGGAACAGAATCTGATCAGCATATTGTATTTGCCGAATTCCGAGAAAAGCGAAGCGCAGAAGCAAAGCGCTCCGCACACTATATAGAACGGCCGTATGCCGTAAAGCGAGATCTTTTCGCTCGTCTGCGACCACGACCCGGCCTCTTTTATTATAATTACCGCGACTATGATCACGTTTATTATAACGGTGATCAGAAGTCCGATCTTTGTCTTTTTTTCTTTAGTCGGTAAGGGTTCGCTCAAACGTATGCCTCCGTTAATTCAGACTGTCTGAAAAATATAGAATTTGAGATAATCCGTCTCCGGCACGTTCCAGAGTATCGGATGGTCCGGCGACTGCTGACGCGCCTCGACCTGACGGAGCGATACTCCGGCGTCTTCCGACGCCGCGTGTATCATTTGACAGAATATCGAATCGCGCATGAAATGCGAGCACGAGCAGGTGGCAAGATATCCGCCGCGCGGCAAAAGCCTCATCGCCTTGAGATTTATCTCTTTATATCCGCGCATGGCGTCTTTTATCGTATCTCTCGATTTCGTAAACGCGGGCGGATCGAGTATTATGAAATCATAATCGCTTTTTTTGTTTACGGAAAGCTCCGTAAGATAATCGAACACGTCGGCGCAGACGAATTCTATCTTATCCGACAGCCCGTTCAGAGCGGCGTTTTTCTCAGCCGAGTCGAGCGCCGTTTTCGATACGTCCACGGCGGTGACGAAAGACGCTCCCGCCGCGGCGGCGTTGCACGCGAACGCGCCGGTATGAGTGAAGCAGTCGAGCACTTTTCTTCCGTTTGCGATCTTTCTTATCGCGGCTCTGTTGTATTTCTGATCGAGAAAGAAGCCCGTTTTCTGCCCGTTTATATAGTCGACGTCGTATATAACTTTGTTTTCGGTGATCTTTACGTGACCGTCGCCCGAGCCGTGATAAAAGCCGCTGTGCGTCTTCATCCCCTCAAGCGCTCTTATCGGCGAATCGCTTCGCTCGTATATGACGTCGATCTGCCCGCCGCAATCGGAAAGCGTGTCGAGCAGAGCTTTGTATATAACGTCTTTTCTTTGCTCTATCCCGAGGCAAAGCACCTCCGTCACGAGAACGTTTTCAAATCTGTCGACGGTAAGACCGGGAAAAGTATCCGCCTCGCCGAATATCAGTCTGCAGCATCTGAAATCGTCTTCTCCCATAACGGCGCGGCGGTAATCGACGGCGTATCTGACGCGGCGGCGCCAGAATTCGTCGTCGAATTTATCGTTTGCGTTACGGGAAACGAGTCTTATTCTGATCTTTGAATTGTCGTTTACGAAACCGAAGCCGATGAATTTATCTTTTCCGCTTCTGACGGTCACGATATCGCCGTTTTCGTATTCGCCGCCGATTTCCGTTATCTCGTCGGAATATATCCACGGATGACCGGCTTTGCATGACGTTTCGGCTTTGGCGCTTATTCTGAATACTGCCATAAGATCAACCTATTTTGATGCTTATACCGTTGCATTCGACCTCGCCTTCAACGCGGATCATCACGTATTTGACGCCGTCGATCTTTTGTATACGTACGTATTCGCTCTTGTCCGCCGGAAGCTTGACCGTGATATCCTGCGATTTCAGCTCGATCTTTTTGAATTCGATAAGGTTTTGCGGCGCGAGCTCGGCGCCTTTACCGAAGCTCTCTTCGAATTCTTCCCTGAAAGCCTCGACGTGCTCGTCAGAAACTCCGTTCGATCTCAAAAGATCGCAAAGCTCCGTTTTTGTGACGACGGGCGGCTCTTCTGCGAATTTATCGTTTTCATAGTCTTCTATCAGCGTGCTGACGTGATCTCTGACGCTCGATACGAGATCGTATGTGCATTCGTCGCCGGTCGACGCTCTGAGTATGTCGGAAAACGTATCCTTCTGCTGCGCGGCGGGCATGGGCAGGGGGGTGTTGAACAAGGCGTCCGTGAACGCGCTTCCGCCCGAAGCTTTGCGGGAATAATAAAGCGTGCCGTAGATATTCGAGCATCTGTCGTCAAAGCGCGGATACATAAAGCCGAATTCCGGCGCCGTTACCGCGTATTCCTTCGCTTTCGTGTGAAAATCGCGGCTCTCGCTCACGTAGCAGAGACCCGGATCCTTTTCTTTCACGGGGCAAACGGCGCAGATAATGAAATTGAACACGTTATCCGACCCGTTTTCTTTCGTTTTCGCCGGTATATCGTAGGTCTGATGCATCAGAAGAAGCAGGCATTTTTCATCCCCCGGGATATTCGCCGCCGCTTTTGCGATAAACCGCTCCGTGTTTTCACCGTTGGCGGTAAAGCCCTTGTGCAGAGAATAAAGCAGCTTCTGCTCTTCTCCCTCGCTTACCTGTTTTGACGTGAAATCGACGTTTATCAGATTTTTTCCGATACCGCCGGTAAGCACCTTTCTGAATATGGAAAGATATTTTTCTTTCTCATCCTCCGGCAAAAGCGATAAGGAAAGCTCGAAACGCGATACTATTTCTTTCGTTTCTGTAACGTAACAGCCGATCATTCTGTCGGCGGCGCTTTTTTCAAGCGTAAGTTGTCTTCTTATTTCAGATGTTTCTTTTTTGTTCATTTTATTTACCGATCTGTTCTTTTATGATTTTTGCTCTGTACGCCGCCGCCGTTTCTTCAAACGCGATACTGTCGCACATACAGAATACGTCGACGGCTATTCCGACAGTCGCCGCCGATCTGTCTACGGCGGCTATACGGCAGAAGCATTCAATACCGTTATCCATGAAAAACGCTACGTCGGAATTGGCTCTCGCCTCTATATAACCGATGCGGTCGCCTTTCATATCGACGACCTCGACGGCGTTTACGTCGTACAGGTTGCCGTAATCACGGCGCAGTCTGAAAGTATCGCCCCGTTCCGTGTTGTTTTTGATATACAGGCGTCTGCCGGTCTGATATATTCCGGTGATCCGCTTTCTGCCGATCAGATACGACGACGAATTATCGAAAAATTCCATGATTATTCTCTTTTGCCCGATTCGAGCGCCTTTTTCAGATATTCTCCGGTATAGGATCCAGGCGTTTCGGCGACCTGCTCCGGCGTGCCTTCGGCTATGACTCTGCCTCCTCCGTCGCCGCCCTCGGGACCGAGGTCGATGATATAGTCGGCGTTTTTGATAAGGTCCAAATTATGTTCTATGACTATCACGGTATTTCCCGAATCGGTGAGCCTTTGAAGTATGGAGATCAGCTTTTTGACGTCGTCGGCGTGCAGTCCCGTCGTCGGTTCGTCGAGAACGTACAGAGTCCTTCCCGTCGCCCTTCTTGAAAGTTCGGTTGCGAGTTTGACTCTCTGCGCTTCACCGCCGGAGAGCGTGGTCGAAGACTGACCGATCTTGATATAGCCGAGACCTACGTCGTAAAGCGTTTTGAGCTTTGAAACGATCCTCGGCTGAGCCGAAAAGAATTCGACTCCTTCTTCGACGGTCATCTCGAGAACCTCATATATATTTTTATCCTTATATTTTATCTCGAGCGTATCGGCGTTATAGCGTTTGCCGCGGCAAACGTCGCATTTTACGTAAACGTCCGGCAGGAAGTGCATTTCGATCCGCTTTACGCCATCGCCTTCGCAGGCTTCGCACCGTCCGCCCTTGACGTTGAACGAAAATCTGCCCGAGCCGTAGCCTCTGATCTTCGCGTCTCTCGTCTGAGCGAAGAGATTTCTTATATCCGTAAAAAGTCCGGTATAGGTCGCGGGGTTGGATCTCGGCGTTCTTCCTATCGGACTCTGATCTATCACGATTATTTTGTCGAGCTCTTCCGTTCCCTCTATGCGGTCGTGTTCGCCGAACATGGTATACGCGCCGTTCAGCTCGCGCAGGAGCTTGTTTGCGAGTATCGAGTTGACAAGCGAGGACTTGCCCGAGCCGGAAACGCCCGTAACGCATACGAAACAGCCGAGCGGGAATTTCACGGTCACGTTTTTGAGGTTATGCTCGCGCGCTCCCACGACGGTCAGATATTTGCCGCTTCCCTCTCTGCGCTTTTCGGGTATCGGGATATATTTTTTATGGGAAAGATACTGACCCGTAAGAGACTTTTCGTTTTTCATGATCTCCTCCGGCGTGCCGCAGGCGACGATCTCGCCGCCGTGAACGCCGGCGCCGGGACCGACGTCGACTATATAATCGCTTTCGAGCATCGTCTCCTCGTCGTGCTCGACGACGATAAGGCTGTTGCCGAGATCGCGCAGTTTTTTCAGCGTCGCTATGAGCTTGCCGTTGTCTCTGCTGTGAAGACCTATGCTCGGCTCGTCGAGAATATAAAGCACGCCGACAAGAGACGAGCCGATCTGCGTGGCAAGGCGTATTCTCTGCGCCTCTCCGCCGGAGAGCGTGCCGGCTTTTCTCGACAGGGTAAGATACTCAAGTCCGACGGATTGCAGAAATCCGAGTCTCGCCTTGATCTCCTTGACTATCTCTTTCGCTATCTGAGCTTCGGTCGGATCGAGTTTCAGTCCGTTGAAGAAATCAAGGCAGTCCGAAACGGAAAGCGAGCATATCTCGTGAATGTTCTTACCGCCCACGGTAACGGCGAGTATCTCTTTTTTGAGGCGTTTGCCGCCGCAGACGTCGCACGGTATCTCCTCGACGAACTGTTCGTAATATTCCGGCGTCATGTATTTTCTCGTCTCGATCCACGGAATAAC
>JAEEGL010162738.1_pt1 | contig 12069 bp, 8 predicted proteins | sample 9134231 | NCBI WGS metagenome assembly JAEEGL01 (sample SAMN16246548, study PRJNA631951) | gut metagenome | biome: gut microbiome; feature: rumen; material: fiber-attached | host: Bos | place: Iran: Karaj | collected 2018-10
ACAGCAGATAAGGGAATATTATTTCTATGCTACAGAGGAACACGTGCAAGGCTCAATAAGGAGACGCTTTGCCGGACGCCACAACATCATCCTGATGGAACGCAAGAACTTGAAGAACTCCATACTCAAAATGGCAGAGGTACTGAAGCAGGGAAAGAGCATAGTCATCTTCCCGGAAGGAAAGCGCACACACGACGGAGCAATGAATACTTTCCACAAAACATTCGCCATTCTGTCAAAAGAGTTAAATGTACCCATTCTGCCGGTATGCATACAGGGGGCTTTCAAGGCGTTACCAAGAGGCCGTATGTTGCCTACGCCACATCATATATCTGTTGAATACCTGCCCCTAATAAAACCAAATGCCGCCAACTCCTATGAGGAACTGGCAGCATTAGTTCAAAGCGAGATAAATGCTAAGCTGTAATCAATACAGCTTAGCTTTTTTTTTATCCTTAGTTTCTATATTCGAAAACATTCTGACGGCTCATTGAACGACGGTCCATCTCTTCGCGTGAACCTACTATGATCTTTTCAAATTCACGCAGACCTGTACCGGCAGGAATCAGATGTCCGCAGATAACGTTCTCCTTCATTCCCTGTAAGTAGTCAACCTTACGACGTACAGCAGCCTCGTTCAGGACCTTCGTTGTCTCCTGGAACGATGCAGCAGACATGAAGCTCTTTGTCTGAAGGGCTGCACGTGTGATACCCTGCAGTATCTGTGTAGATGTAGCAGGAACGGCATCACGCACAGTAACCCTCTTGAGGTCATGACGCTGCAGGAAGGCATTCTCGTCACGAAGCTTGCGGGCACTTACGATCTGTCCCTTATGGAAGTTCTCAGAATCGCCAGCATCGATGACAACCTTCTTGCCCCAGATACGATCGTTCTCCTCGGTGAAATCGAGCTTATCCACAACATCACTCTCAAGGAAGATAGTATCACCTGGGTCATTAATCTGTACCTTACGCATCATCTGACGTACAATAATCTCAAAGTGCTTGTCGTTAATCTTCACACCCTGCAGACGATATACGTCCTGTACCTCATTTACGATATACTCCTGTACAGCGGTAAGACCCCTGATCTGAAGAATATCATTCAGAGTGATAACACCTGCAGAAAGAGGTGTACCCGCACGAACGGCATCATGTTCTTGAACAAGCAGCTGCTTAGACAATGGCACAAGATACTTACGCTGTTCACCTGACTTAGACGTAATGGTTATCTCACGGTTACCACGCTTCAATGGTCCCATTGTTACCTCACCATCGATTTCTGATACGACAGCAGGGTTGCTTGGGTTACGTGCCTCGAAGAGCTCTGTCACACGTGGCAGACCACCGGTGATATCACCTGCACGACCTACTGTACGTGGAATCTTTACTACGGTTTCACCAGTAGCAATCTTCTGACCGTTCTCAACTACTACGTGACCATCAACAGGCAGGTTATAAGTAGCTACTACCTGACCAGTCTCATCGACGATTTCAACAGTAGGAATCATAGAGCGATCCTTTGATTCTATGATAATCTTCTCAGTCATACCAGTAGAATCATCCGTCTCAGCCTTATAGGTAACACCTTCAACGAAGTCCTTGATGCGTACCTTGCCGCCGAACTCAGACACGATGACAGCATTAAACGGATCCCATCGTGCTATAATGTCGCCCTTCTTGACGATATCACCGTTCTTAAAGAACAGAGAAGAACCGTAAGGAACAGGAACGTTAGAGAGTATAATACCTGTGTTGGTATCAACGAAACGGCACTCCGTCAGACGGCTTACTACCATCTCGCACTCTACACTTCCACCCTCACTCTTATCTATGAAAGGAACAGTACGCAACTCATCAAACTCTACCTTAGCCTCAACCGCTCTGCACTTTACAGATGCATTGGCAGCAGCATTACCGGCAATACCACCGGCGTGGAAAGTACGCAGAGTAAGCTGAGTTCCTGGCTCACCGATAGCCTGTGCAGCGATGACGCCGACAGCCTCACCCTTCTGTACCATGCGCTGTGTAGCAAGGTTACGTCCATAACACTTCTTACATACACCCTGACGGCTTTCGCAAGTAAGTACTGAACGTATCTCAACAGTTTCAATACCAGCATCCTCTATCTCCTTAGCGCGAGCCTCGTTAATCTCTTCGCCTGCAGGACAGATAATCTTGTTGGTATGAGGATTGATGATGTCATGAACGCTGACACGACCAAGAATACGGTCATACAGAGAAGATATTACATCATCACCATTCTTCAAAGCCGAGCATGAGAGGCCACGGAGAGTACCACAGTCATCCTCATTGATGATAACATCGTGAGAAACGTCAACAAGACGACGTGTCAGATAACCTGCATCGGCAGTCTTCATAGCGGTATCTGCCAGACCCTTACGCGCACCGTGAGATGCGATGAAGTACTCCAGCACAGACATACCTTCCTTGAAGTTCGACAGAATCGGGTTCTCAATGGTAGGACGATCATCAGCACCAGCCTTCTGAGGCTTTGACATCAGACCACGGATACCTGAAAGCTGCTTAATCTGGTCCTTAGAACCACGGGCACCAGAGTCAAGCATCATGAATACGGCATTGAATCCCTGGTCTGCCTCTGTCATCTCCTTAAGCAGGATATTACCTATATCATTGTTGACATGTGTCCATGTATCAATAACCTGATTGTAACGCTCGGTATCTGTGATAAAGCCCATGTTATAGTTATCGGTAATCTGCTGTACCTCCTCATTACCCTTATTGATAAGTTCATCCTTCTCTGGTGGAATGATGATATCATCAAGGTTGAATGAAAGACCGGCAAGATATGCCATACGATAACCCAAGTTCTTGATTCCATCGAGGAATGTACATGCACGGGCAAAACCTACGAGGTTGATAACATTTTGAATAATGTCACGAAGTGACTTCTTGGAAATGATGGTATTTACATACCCCACCTCATCAGGAATAATATTGTTGACGATAACACGTCCAACAGAAGTCTCCACCATATGGCGAACAGGCTCTCCATCAACAATATCATTAACCATCACCTTGACAGGTGCATGGAGGTCACAGCGTTTCTCGTTATATGCAATGATAGCCTCTTCCGGACCATAGAATGTCAGCCCTTCACCCTTTGCTCCCGGACGCATCTTTGTGATGTAGTAAAGTCCGAGTACCATATCCTGTGAAGGTACGGTAATTGGAGCACCATTTGCAGGATTCAGGATGTTATGGCTCTGAAGCATCAACAACTGTGCTTCCAGTATTGCCTCGTTTGACAATGGAAGGTGTACAGCCATCTGGTCACCATCGAAGTCAGCATTGAACGCCGTACATGCCAATGGATGAAGCTGAATAGCCTTTCCTTCAATGAGTTTTGGCTGGAATGCCTGTATACCAAGACGGTGAAGCGTTGGAGCACGGTTCAAGAGAACAGGATGTCCCTTCATGACATTCTCAAGGATGTCATAGATAATCGGCTCCCTGCGGTCAACGATACGCTTTGCACTCTTTACAGTCTTCACTATACCGCGCTCTATGAGTTTGCGGATAATGAATGGCTTATAAAGTTCTGCTGCCATAAGCTTCGGCAAACCGCACTCACCCATATTCAGTTCAGGACCTACGACAATAACGGAACGTGCAGAATAGTCAACACGCTTACCGAGAAGATTCTGACGGAAACGTCCTGCCTTACCCTTCAGGGAGTCAGAAAGAGACTTCAACGGACGGTTGCTCTCGCTCTTAACAGCACTGCTCTTGCGAGAATTGTCGAAGAGAGAATCAACAGCCTCCTGAAGCATACGCTTCTCATTACGCAAAATAACCTCTGGAGCATGAATTTCCATTAGCCTCTTCAGACGGTTATTACGTATAATAACTCGACGATAGAGGTCATTAAGGTCTGATGTGGCGAAACGTCCACCATCCAATGGTACGAGAGGACGAAGTTCCGGTGGTGTGACAGGAAGAATCTTCATAATCATCCATTCCGGACGGTTCTTTGTACCGTCTTCTCCACGACTTGAACGGAAAGCCTCAACAACCTGCAGACGCTTCAGGGCCTCAGTCTTACGCTGTACAGAGCCCTCATTACTTGCCTGATCGCGCAACTCGTATGATAGAGCGTCCAAATCCAGGTTGGCAAGGAGTTCATATATAGCAACAGCACCCATCTTGGCAATGAACTTCTTCGGATCGCTATCCTCAAGATTGTAGTTGGATGCACCAAGGCGGTTATCAACTATGTCGATATACTCTTCCTCTGTAATGAAATCAAGACGATGTGAGCCATTCAGTTCCTCACCGCTCTCATCCTTTGCACCAGCAAGTTTTCCAGGCTGGATAACAACATATCTCTCATAGTAGATGACACTCTCCAGTTTCTTTGTAGGTATACCAAGAAGGTATCCTATCTTATTTGGCAAAGAACGGAAATACCATATATGAGCAACAGGAACAACGAGTTCGATGTGTCCTGCACGCTCACGGCGTACCTTCTTTTCAGTTACCTCAACACCACAACGGTCGCAGACAATGCCCTTATAGCGGATACGCTTATATTTTCCACAAGCACATTCAAAATCCTTAGTAGGACCAAAAATCTTCTCGCAGAAAAGACCATCGCGCTCAGGCTTATAAGTGCGGTAGTTTATGGTTTCAGGCTTAGTAACCTCACCATATGAATTCTCAAGAATTTCTTCTGGAGAAGCCAGACCAATAGTAATCTTGGTGAAGTTATTCTTTATTTTATTTTCTTTCTTAAAAGCCATATTCTAGGTATTTACAGATTGACAAATTGAATAAATTAATCCAATGTTACACTAAGTCCAAGACCACGCAGTTCATGGAGAAGCACATTGAGAGACTCTGGTATTCCCGGCGTTGGAAGGTTGTCACCCTTGACGATAGCCTCATAGCTCTTAGAGCGTCCGGTCACATCATCAGACTTCACGGTCAGAATCTCCTGCAGCACATGGCTGGCGCCGAATGCCTCAATAGCCCAGACCTCCATTTCTCCGAAACGCTGACCACCAAACTGTGCCTTACCACCAAGCGGCTGCTGTGTAATAAGAGAGTATGGACCGATAGAACGTGCGTGCATCTTGTCCTCTACCATGTGTCCGAGTTTGAGGAAGTATGTTACGCCCACTGTAGCCGGCTGGTCGAACATTTCACCTGTCTCACCATCATAAAGGTGAGTAGAACAGTAGCGCGGCAGTCCGGCCTTATCAGTCCATTCATTAAGGTCTTCAAGTTTTGCACCATCGAAAATAGGAGTTGCAAACTTAACACCCAAACGCTTTCCTGCAGCACCAAGTACGGCTTCGAAAATCTGTCCCAGATTCATACGTGAAGGTACGCCCAATGGGTTCAGTACGAGATCTACTGGACGTCCGTCCTCCAGGAACGGCATATCCTCCTGACGTACCACCTTGGAAACGATACCCTTGTTTCCGTGACGACCGGCAAGTTTATCACCTACACCAATCTTACGTTTCTTGGCGATATATACCTTAGCCATCTGAAGCACACCGCTTGGCAGGTCATCACCAATTGTCACAGCAAACTTCTGACGCTTGAGTTCTGCATCAAGTTGCTTGTACTTCTTGATGTAATTCATTATGAGCTTCTGAATCAATACATCAGTGTGAGCATCGCCAGTCCATTTGTTTGACTGTACACCGTCATACTCGAGATTAGCGAGCATGGCAGGAGTGAATTTGCTGCCCTTGGTTATAACTTCTGCATTAGTATAATCCTTGATACCCTGACATGTCTTACCTTTAGTAAGCGTCATCAGTTTCTCTATCAGAATATCCTTCAGGTCATCAGTCTTAGCCTTATATTCCTGGTCAATCTTTGCAAGGATAATCTTATCCTGTTTCTTTGACTCACGTGTCTTGACAGAACGAGAGAACAGTTTCTTGTCGATAACAACACCTGAAAGAGAAGGATTAGCCTTTAGAGAAGAATCCTTAACATCACCGGCCTTGTCACCGAAGATAGCACGCAGAAGTTTCTCTTCCGGAGAAGGATCACTCTCACCTTTAGGAGAAATCTTACCTATCATAATGTCACCAGGCACAACACGTGCACCAATGCGAATGATACCATTCTCATCAAGGTCTTTCGTTGCATCCTCTGATACATTTGGAATATCGGCAGTAAGTTCCTCCATACCACGCTTTGTTTCACGTACGTCAAGAGAATACTCATCAACATGAACGGAAGTCAGCACATCATCACGAACAATACGCTCAGAAAGAACGATGGCATCCTCATAGTTGTAACCCTTCCAAGGCATGTATGCCACAAGGAGGTTACGGCCAAGTGCCAGCTCTCCATTCTCTGTTGCATATCCTTCTGTGAGGATATCACCAGCCTTTACACGCTGACCTTTTTCACATATAGGACGCAGGTCGATAACCATATTCTGGTTCGTGCGGCGGAACTTCGGAATACGATATTCCTTGACTGCAGGCTCAAAGCTTACGAAGTCTTCGTCTTCTGTGCGGTCATAGAGAATACGTATGGTTGTTGCATCAACATATTCTATAACTCCTTCACCTTCAGCAGTAATCATTGTACGTGAATCCTCACATACCTGACGCTCCAAACCTGTACCAACGATAGGTGCATCATTGTGAAGCAGAGGCACAGCCTGACGCATCATGTTACATCCCATCAGTGCACGGTGACCGTCATCGTGCTCCAAGAAAGGAATAAGACCAGCCGAAACAGAAGCTATCTGCTGTGGAGATACGTCCATATGATCGACCTGTGATGGTGGCACGACAGGGAAGTCAGCATTCTCACGACACTTTACAACGGCTCTGATGAACGTGCCGTCATCGTTCAGCGGAGCATTACCCTGACCGATAATATGGTCCTCCTCCTCCTCAGCGGTAAGATATACAACGTGATCATTATCAAGATCAACCACGCTATCCTTAACCTTACGGTATGGAGTCTCAATAAATCCAAGGTCGTTAATCTGAGCATACATACAGAGTGACGAGATAAGACCGATGTTAGGTCCTTCAGGTGACTCAATAGGACAGAGACGACCATAGTGTGTATAGTGCACGTCACGCACCTCAAAGCCGGCACGCTCACGAGACAGACCGCCAGGACCGAGTGCTGAAAGACGACGCTTATGGGTCACCTCAGCAAGAGGGTTTGTCTGGTCCATGAACTGACTCAATGGGTTGGTTCCGAAGAATGAGTTTATGACGCTTGATATAGTCTTTGCATTAATCAAATCGGCAGGAGTGAATACCTCATTGTCACGAACGTTCATACGCTCGCGGATAGTACGGCTCATACGACTCAAGCCAATAGAGAACTGATTTGCCAACTGCTCACCCACGGTACGTACACGACGGTTGGAGAGGTGGTCAATATCATCAACAGTAGCATTACTGTTAATAAGGTTTATGAGATATTTTATAATCTCAATAATGTCCTCATTGGTAAGAGTACGGACATCCATACTGGTATTGAGGCTCAGTTTCTTGTTAATACGATAGCGTCCTACCTCGCCCAAATCGTATCTCTTATCAGAGAAGAACAGATTCTGTATCACCTCACGTGCGCTTGCCTCATCTGCAGGGTCTGCATTGCGCAACTGACGGTAGATATAATAAACTGCCTCTTTTTCTGAATTTGCAGTATCCTTTGCAAGAGTATTGAAAATAATATCATACTTTGCTGCAGTCTCTTCATCCTTATGTACAAGAATAGATGACTGCTCGCTGTCAAGGATGTCCTGAATATTCTCTTCCGTAATCTCTGTCTCACGTGGCATCAGGATTTCGTTACGCTCCAAAGAAACTACTTCACCAGTATCCTCATCTACGAAGTCCTCCGCCCATGTTCTCATAATATGAGCAGCAAGTTTGCGACCCACGAGCTGGGTGAGATTCTTCTTGTTAACCTTAACCTCTTCGGCAAGGTCGAAGATGTTCAGAATATCCTTATCCTTTTCATATCCGATGGCACGGAGCAGAGTTGTAACTGGCAACTTCTTCTTACGGTCGATGTATGCATACATCACGTTATTGATATCTGTTGCAAACTCTATCCATGAACCCTTGAAAGGAATAATACGGGCAGAATACAGTACTGATCCGTTGGCATGTACGCCCTGACCGAAGAATACGCCGGGAGAACGATGCAACTGTGAAACCACGACACGCTCAGCACCATTGATAATAAAGGTGCCGTTATTGGTCATGTAAGGTATTGTTCCGAGGAATACGTCAGAGATAATTGTCTCGAAATCAGTATGTTCCTCATCGTTACAATACAGTTTCATCTTGGCCTTCAGAGGCACGCTGTATGTCAACCCACACTCTAGACACTCCTCTATGGTATAGCGTGGCGGGTCAATAAAGTAGTCGAGAAACTCGAGTACATAGTTATTACGAGTATCTGTTATAGGGAAGTTCTCAGCGAACACCTTATACAGACCATCTTTCCTACGCTCCTCAGGAGGTGTATCCAGTTGCAGGAATTCGCGGAAGGATTTCAGCTGCACGTCAAGAAAATCCGGATAAGGCATCGGATTCTTCACACGAGCAAAATTGATTCTGTTTTCTGCCTTCTTAGATGTCATTTGTTTTATCTATAAAATATGAAAAGATTAGAATCCATCTACTTGACAGATTCTAACCTTTAAAAAATTTCTTTTTATAAACTCACTCTGAGTAATGAGTGAGTCTGAGGAAGTTGAATTACTTCAGCTCAATCTTAGCACCAGCCTCTTCGATAGCCTTCTTCAGGTTCTCAGCTTCAGCCTTTGGCATACCCTCCTTGATGGTAGCAGGAGCACCGTCAACGAGATCCTTTGCGTCCTTAAGACCAAGACCACAAGCTTCCTTGACAGCTTTAACAACTGCAAGCTTGTTAGCACCTACTTCTGCGAGAACTACATCGAATGAATCCTTCTCCTCAGCAGCAGCCTCAGCAGCGCCAGCAGCTGGACCAGCAGCAACAGCAACAGCTGCAGCAGCAGGCTCAATTCCATACTCGTCCTTCAGGACCTGTGCAAGTTCATTTACTTCTTTAACGGTGAGGTTAACGAGTTCCTCAGCGATTTTTTTAATATCTGCCATGATTATTAAAATTTAAATTGATTTTCTTTTTTGTTAATTGATAATTTTTTTACTCTGGACGTTCTCCAAGGGTCTTAAGCAGACCATGGATAGTACCAGCACCAGACTGAAGACCGGAAACAACATTCTTTGCCGGAGACTGGAGCAGTGCAATAACGTCTGCAATAAGTTCGTTCTTGCTCTTCAGTGCTGCAAGTTCAGCCAACTTATCTGCACCTACAAAGAAACTCTCTTCTGCATAAGCAGCCTTCAAAGTAGGATTAACATCCTTGTACTTCTTCAAGAGTTTTGCAGGAACATTTGCTGTCTCACAGAACATAAGAGCAGTATTGCCCTTCAGAGTTGGATAGAGTTCAGAGAAATCAGTCTCAGCCGCATCGAAAGCCTTAATGAGAAGCTTATTCTTAACCACTACGGTCTTGATCTTCTGATTGAAGGCTTCACGACGGAAATCACTTGTCTGCTGAGCATTCAGACCAGTCACATCTACGATGTAGAAATGAGGATAGGCCTTAATCTGCTCGCCAAGCTGTGAGATAATGGTATCTTTTACTTCCTTTTTCATTGTTGTAAAAACTTTTAGAGTTATTCAGCTGATTTAGGATCAATCTTGATACCCTTACTCATTGTACTTGAAATAAAGATACTCTTGATGTATGTACCCTTCGCAGCAGCAGGCTTGAGCTTGTTAACGGTAGAGATGAACTCCTTGGCATTACCAGCAATAGCCTCAGCACTCATAGATACCTTACCTATAGAAGTGTGAATAATACCAGTCTTGTCAACCTTAAAATCAATCTTACCAGACTTAACTTCCTTCACAGCTTTCGCAACGTCCATTGTTACGGTACCGCTCTTAGGGTTTGGCATCAGTCCACGTGGACCGAGAATACGTCCGATAGGACCAATCTTACCCATGCATGAAGGCATAGTGATGATGACATCAACGTCTGTCCAGCCACCTTTGATCTTCTCGATGTATTCATCAAGACCAACATAGTCAGCACCAGCCTCTTTAGCAGCAGCCTCCTGGTCAGCTGTCACAAGTGCGAGCACACGTGTAACTTTACCAGTACCGTTTGGCAGGGAAACAACGCCACGTACCATTTGGTTGGCCTTGCGAGGATCTACACCCAGACGAACGTCAACGTCAACAGAAGCGTCGAACTTCGTTGTGGTAATCTCCTTTACAAGAGCGGCAGCCTCGTTTATGGTGTACAGCTTACCCTGTTCTACCTTGTCAGCAACTGCTTTTTGATTTTTTGTCAGTTTACTCATTTTTGTTGAAGTTTTTTCGGTTCTAACGGCAAATGTTTTTGCCTCCCGGAAATGTTAAATAAATCAGCGGACACGAAGTCACAACTGTTATCACTTTCTTTGCATTAAGCAGGGAAGTCACCCTTGATGGTGATACCCAAACTGCGTGCTGTACCAGCAACCTGCTTCATAGCAGACTCAATGGTAAAGCAGTTAAGATCCTTCATCTTGTCCTCAGCAATAGCCTTAACCTGATCCCATGTTATCTCGGCAACCTTCTTACGGTTTGGAGAAGCAGAACCAGACTTAATCTTTGCAGCCTCCTTCAGCTGTACAGCAGCAGGAGAAGTCTTGATGACAAAGTCGAAAGATTTGTCTGCATAGTAAGTAATAACAACAGGGAGTACCTTGCCAGCCTTGTCCTGAGTACGTGCATTGAACTCCTTGCAGAAGCCCATAATGTTGATACCCTTAGAACCCAGTGCAGGTCCTACTGGAGGAGACGGATTGGCAGCTCCACCCTTAATCTGTAACTTAAGTTGTCCAGCAACTTCTTTAGCCATCTTGTTGTTATTAATTAAATTATTTACTTATATAGAAAGGGGTCTTTTGGAAGCATTATATTTAAAAACCCTCAGTCTTCTTATCCTTCTTTCTCTACTTGCATGAAGTTCAGTTCCATTGGAGTATCTCTTCCAAAGATCTTCACAACAACCTTCAATGTGCGTTTTTCCTCGTTTATCGCCTCGATTGTTCCTGCGAAACCACTGAAAGGTCCGTCTGTGACCTTTATCGTTTCTCCCTGGATATAAGGGATATCCATTTCCTCAGTCAGTGCAGTTTCCTCTGCAGCACCTATCATGCGGTTAATATCCGACTGACGTACAGGCGTAGGACTATCCAAACCACCGAGGAATCCCATACAGTTAGGCATAAAACGTAAAGTGTGCGCAGTATCGCCCACCAATTCTGCCTCTATAAAAAGATAACCCGGTAATGAAGTCTTTTCCTTAATGACACGCTTGCCGTTCTTCAGGACTGCATGCTTTTCCATTGGCAGGAGAACCTGTGCAACATGCTTTGCCAACTCTTCGTTATGAGAACATTCCTTCTCAATATATTCCTTGAGTTTAGCCTCCTTGCCGCTGACGGCACGCACAGCATACCATTTAAAACCCTTTTCCTGCATGACTAATACCCTTGATTAATTTATTAATTAGGATAAATGGCACTCATTAAAGAACGGAATACAGAGTCCATGCCAAAAACCACCAAGGCAATAACAAGTGAAGCAGACAACACTACCATTGCCGAATGTGTCAACTGCTGTCTCGTTGGCCAAGTAGTCTTGTGTGCTAACTCTTCATAGCAAGCCTTGCAATAGTTAACTATCTTATTCATGTCTATTTGTATTTATTTGCACGGGAGGAAGGAATCGAACCCTCATTGACGGTTTTGGAGACCGCTTTCCTACCATTGAAAGACTCCCGTAGATAAAGTTCCTGCAGCCATGCAGCATACAGGAACTTTTATAGGTTTGTCCTAATTGGATTTCGGACTGATATTAATCTTCGTAAACCTCTGTAATCTGACCAGAACCTACGGTACGACCACCCTCACGGATAGCGAAACGCAGACCTGCATTCAGAGCCACAGCGTAGATGAGCTCTACAGTGATCTC
>JAEEGL010839342.1_pt1 | contig 12069 bp, 12 predicted proteins | sample 9134231 | NCBI WGS metagenome assembly JAEEGL01 (sample SAMN16246548, study PRJNA631951) | gut metagenome | biome: gut microbiome; feature: rumen; material: fiber-attached | host: Bos | place: Iran: Karaj | collected 2018-10
CGGGGGTGTACTGGTTTCGACGGGGGTTTTGCAGCGGGATAAGCGAGCCGAAGATTGCCGCGTCTTCGTTAAAATCGGCACGTTTAAAATAAACGCTAAAAAGAACACCAATTTCGCACTTGCTGCCTAACTAGCGCAGCCCGCGCGTCGGCCTGATTCACCTGTAGGTCAGGGGTCCGGCGTCATTATACAGGAAACCGAACGGTGAGCGACCGGTAGCCGTCCGGGACTACGGTCTAGCTAAGGTTTCGCCCGCGGGTGGGCGTCTCCGGCGCGAAGCTTTCCAAATTCGCCCGATGCGCTCGGAGAAAGTCCCAGTGAATGAGCTTTCGGACAGGGGTTCGACTCCCCTCACCTTCACCACCCTCCAACGAGCCTGTTGGAAAAAAAGAGACGGCCTAAAGCCGTCTCTTTTTTCGTCTGGATTATCTGTCCGGAAGCCTCCGGCTACCCGTCCGTACGGGCACGGCGGTCCGTCCCGGCGGTCCGGTAATAGAGCGCCTTTTCGCCGTACATATTCCGGTCGGATTCGTGGAGGATGGTTTCCAGATCCTTTCCGTCCGCCATCATCGCGTATCCGGCGGAGATGCTGTAGCCGCCGGCGGTGACGCTGTCCCGGACGCGCTGAAGCGTCCGGCGGACCTCCTCTTCGTCGCTGTTGAGGAAGAGGATCGTGAATTCATCGCCGCCGACGCGGTAGGCAAGGGTCCTGCGGTCGGTCACGTCGTTCAGGCAGGCGCCGATCACGGCAAGCGCGCGGTCCCCTTCGGCGTGTCCCTTCGTGTCGTTCAGTTCCTTCAGCCCGTTCATATCGAGCGAAGCCACCGCGGTGATCTCCCGCTCGAGTCCTTCGCTGTCGTCATAGAAGGCAAACCGGTTGCGGAGGGATGTGAGCGGATCGAGATAGTTGTCGTGGGAGCGCAGATACGCAAACAGGAAAACGCCGGCGACCAGGATCGCGTCGTTGATGCGCGTACCGCCGACGACGGAGTCGATCAGCGCGGCCGCAGCGCATCCGAACGCGGCGACGACGAGGATCCACCGCTCCGCCGTCTTTCCTTCGCGGAACCGCCTCAGAACCACGTACAGGATCAGGATGAGATAGAGGAACGACACGGCGAAAACGACGTAGCCGAGCGGGCCGCGGGTAAACTCGTAATTCTCGTCGAACGAAAAGGCGATCGGCGAAAAGAAGGCCGTCAGATTCACGAGGGCGTTCAGAATGCACGGGATCCAGACCTTCCACGTCCGGTATTTCGGCTCGCAGATGACCAGCAGAACGCCGACGGCGGCCGTCGGGCGCAGGATATAGCCGATCACGGACAGAACGACCCGCCAGAACCGGAGTTCGGGATCCAGCGCGGCGTTCGCTTCGAGCACGTCCTCCACAGCAAGAAGAACGGTGCAGATCAGCGTCAGCCAGTAATAGCGCAGTTCGACGTCTCTCGATTTCTGGCGGGCAAGCAGTTTGATGCCCAGAAGGACAGCAAGCAGGAGCGTGATGTAGTATTTACTTAACTCTTGCAGCAGCAGCACGTATCCTGTCCTCCTTTTGTCGTCCTTCGGTTTCGGCGGTTTTGTTCAGCCGTTTCCGGCCGTCATTTCACGGACGGTTCGCGGCCGAGCATCTTGTAGAGGATGCGGTAGAGTTCCGCAGCTTCGGAGGGCTCGAGCGTCGAACACTCCGCCATGCAGCGCGGCACGTCGACGGCACGCTCCTTCAGCGCGTCTCCCTTGTCGGTGATCGTGACGATGAGGTTCCGTTCGTCACGCTTCGACCGTTCGCGGGTCACGAGCCCCTTCTCCTCGAGCTTTTTCAGGAGCGGCGTCAGCGTCCCCGAATCGAGGAAGAGCCGGTCGCCGAGGTCGCGGACGTTGATCGAGCGTTCCTCCCAGAGCACCATCATCGTAATGTACTGGGTATACGTCAGACCGATCTCGTCGAGGAGCGGCGTATAGCGTTTGATGATCTCGCGCGAGCAGGCGTAGAGCGGAAAGCAGATCTGGTTTCCGAGCCGCAGCGCGTCGTAGGGTCCGTTCATGGCGTTTACGCGGCGTGTTCCTTATTGTACGCCGCGCGGACGGCCTTTGCAAGCTGGTCGGCGCAGGACGTCGGGCGGCGTCCGCACGTATTGCCGAGCAGATACTCTTCGATCTTATCGACCGTCCAGCCGTCGACGAGCTTCGCGATCGCCTTGAGGTTGCCGTTGCAGCCGCCGAGGAACGAGATGTTCTTCACTTTATCGTCGTCCAGATCAAAGCTGATCATCTGGGAGCAGACCATTTCGGTTTTGTAGTCGTGATGCATCAGAGAGCCTCCTTCACTTTCGCGGCGACGTCCTTCATATCCGCCGTCGGTTCGAAACGGGCAACGATCTCGCCGTTCCGGTCGATGAGGAACTTCGTGAAGTTCCATTTGATGTTGCCGTTGTTCTTGTAATTCTTATCCTTCGCCTTCGCGACGCCGGCCATCATCAGAGCCATCGGGCCCTTGCCGAAGCCTTCGAACTTCGTATTGGTCGTGAGCCATTTGAAGAGCGGGATCGCGTTTTCGCCGTTGACGTCGATCTTGGCGTACTGGGGGAAGGTGATCCCGTAGCGGCCGGTGCAGAAATCGTGGATCTCCTCATCGGAGCCGGGGGCCTGGTTGGCGAACTGGTTGCAGGGGAAGTCGAGGATCTCGAAGCCCTTGTCCTTGCATTCGTCGTAGAGGTCCTGGAGTTCATCGTACTGGGGCGTAAAGCCGCAGCCGGTGGCGGTGTTCACGACGAGGACGACCTTTCCCTTCAGATCGGCGAGGGAAACGTCGGTGTTGTCCATGGCTTTGACGGTGAAATCGTACAGGTTCATTTTGTACCTCCTTATTGTAACACAGGGGACGGATTATGTGCAATTGATTTTGTTCGATTTGATTGTACTCAATCTAATTGGATCTGTCAACCCCTTTTTTGAAATAGTTTTCTTTTGCGCCGACGAAAAAAGGGCGCCCGGCGGGGCGCCCTTTTCAGTCTTCTTTCAACGGTCAGTGGTACGGATACGGTGCGATCTCAAAGCCCTTCGCGCGGATCGCGTCGATCACGTCGCCGAGGATCGCCGCGTTCGTTTCGGAGACGGCGTGGAGGAGCATGATCTCGCCGCCGTGGACGTGTTCGAGGATGTAGTCCTTCGCGCGCTGCTGTTCCCACTGGTTGTTCGGATCCCAGTCCGGATACGCGAAGCTCCAGAAGACGGAACGGTAGCCGCACTGTTCGACAACCGCGAGAGTCTGTTCGGAGAACTCACCCTCCGGGAAGCGGAAGAGATCCATCTCGTAGTTGAAGTTCTCGAGGACATGGTTATGGATATCCATGATGTTCGCCTTCGCGTCCGCGACGGAGATCTTCGTCATGTTCGGATGGTTCATCGAATGGTTCGCGACGATGTGGCCCTCGTCGATCATGCGGCGGATCAGCTCGGGCTGGGATTTGACGAAATGGCCCGTGCAGAAGAAGACAGCGCTCACGCCCTTTGCCTTCAGCGTATCGAGGATCGGCGGCGTAAAGCCGTTCTCGTAGCCCTCGTCGAACGTCAGGTAGACCTTGTTGTCAAACGGTGCCTCGAGCCAGACGAAGTCGGCGTCGAGCGAATCGTATTTCTGTTCGAGCTGGACGACGTCGATCGGCCGGTCGTTCTCATCGAAATTGCGGCCGGGGCCCCACGTCACGCCCGCAGCGGGGAGCGCCGCGATCTCCGCGTCGGTCACCGTCTTCTTCGGCGGCTTCTCGGGCGTCGGCTCGGTCGCGGTCCCGTTCGGATCCCCGCCGTTCGGATCGCCTGTCTCGCTTCCGCTCGGATCGGTGACGGTCGTTCCAGCGTTCGGATCGGGCGTTACCGGTTTGTCCTTTTTATGGCATGACACGGCGATCAGCGCGATCACGAGGATGAGGATGATCACGAGCAGCACGACAATGATGCGCCGCAGGTTGCGGTTCACTTCGACGAGTCTGTCGCGGGAAGAAGATCTCATAAGGTTGCCTCCTGTTCATTTTTGAGCGCTTCGTCGATCCGCCGGGAGACCTGGGCTTCGCCCATGATCTGTTGGATCGTCCAGAGATCGGGGCTGTTGCGGCGGCCCGTCAGTGCGACGCGGATCACGGTCGAGACGTGGCCGACATGGCCCTTGTAGAGCTCGGGGTTTTTCTTGTAGTCCTTCGGTTTTCCGGCGTAGCCGAGATGTTCCGCGTACGAACGGACCTTCGCGAACCATTCGGTGTTGTCGTCCTCGGGGTAATACCGCGCCAGGTAGCCCTCCAGTATTTCGGGGATATCCTCCGCCGGGACCTCCTCGGGGAACGTCTCCTCGGGGCGGAACGTCTCGTCGAAGAAATACGAGAAGTAGCCGACGATCTGTTTCGCGTAGACGAGGTCCTTGCGCGGTTTCTCGCCGGTCCGGTCGATCGAGAGGATGCGGAGCATCTTCTCGCGGTTTCCGCGAAAGAGCTCATAGAGGTCGACGGTCGATTCCGCCGGTTCGGCGCGGTACGTTCCGTCCGCCGGGTCGTATGCGCGGCCGTAGTCCTTCGCCCAGTCGAGCAGGAAGTCATAGAGTTCCTCCGCTGACTTCCGGACGAGCACGTCCTTCGAGACGTCGTTCAGTTTGTTCAGGTCGAACAGCGTCCCCGAGCTCGACATCTTTTCGGTCGTGAAGCGGAACGTTTCCCAGTCTGCGTCGGGGTTCGCGATCCGCCATTCCTCGAAGTTCGAGTTGAGGATCGTCAGCAGGTATTCGCGGACGGCGTCGGGATGGTAGCCCTCGCTCCGGTAATAGTTCAGCGAGAGCTCGGGATCCTTGCGCTTCGAAAGCTTCCGCTTCGTTTCGCCGTCCATCTTCATCAGAACGGTCGTGTGGCAGAACACCGGAAGGTCCCAGCCGAGCGCGCCGAAGAGCTGGACGTGGATCGGCAGCGACGACAGCCACTCCTCGCCGCGGACGACGTGGGTCGTGCCCATCAAGTGGTCGTCGATGACGTGGGCGAAGTGGTAGGTCGGGATGCCGTTCTGTTTGAGGAGGACGACGTCCTGGTAGTTCTCGGGCATCGTGAGCCGGCCGCGGATGCCGTCGGTCACGGTGATGAGGTGGGCCTTCTTTTCGTCGTCGGTCAGCGTACAGGCGGGCGAGGCGATGTCGATTCCCTCGGAGCGGTAGCGTAAGACGAACTTCGCACCCTCCGCGAGCTTCGCTTTGATGTCTTCGATCGGCCGGTCGCGCCAGACGGCCCACTTTCCGTGGTAGCCGGGGTTCGCCTTCTCCGCTTCCTGGGTCTCGCGCATCGCAGCGAGTTCCTCCTCGGAGCAGAAGCACGGATACGCCTTTCCCTCGCGGACGAGCTGTTTCGCGAAGGTCTGGTAGATCTCCGCGCGGTCGGATTGGTAGTACGGGCCGTAGGCGCCGACGTCGGAGGCCTTTCCGTCCTTCAGTTCGCCGAGGGCGCCCTCGTTGAAGCGGACGTTGAAATAGGCGAGCGAGGAGATGACGGCTTCGACCGCCCCCTCCACCTCGCGTTTGTCGTCGGTATCCTCGATGCGGAGGAAAAAGACGCCGTCGGACTGGTGGGCAAGGCGTTCCCCCGTAAAGGCGCCGTAGAGGTTGCCTAAGTGGATGAAGCCCGTCGGGGACGGCGCGAGGCGCGTGACCTTCGCGCCCGCGGGGAGGACGCGCGGCGGATACGCGGCAAGCCAGTCGGCCGGGGTTTTATCGATCTGCGGAAACAGCAGCTCCGCGAGTGTTTCGTAGTTCATGTCAGACTCCTGGTTGAGAGGACCGTTCAGACGATCCAAGACGACAGATACCGTTTCTGTTCTTCGGACAGCTCGTCGATCCGGATCCCCCAGGCGGCGAGCTTGCGGCGGGCGATCTTCTCGTCGATCTCCCCGGAAACGTCGTAGAGGCGGTTTTCGAGCGTCCCGCGGTGTTCGAGGATGTAGAGCGCGGAGAGCGCCTGGACGGCGAACGAAAGATCCATGATCTCCGCCGGGTGGCCGTCGCCCGCGGCGATGTTGACGAGCCGTCCCTCCGCGATCACGGCGATCGTCTTCCCGTTCGGAAGCGTATAGCCGACGACGTTGTTGCGGAGGAGCGTCTTCTTCACGGCGAACGCCTCGAGCGCCGCCATGTCGACTTCGACGTTGAAGTGGCCCGCGTTCGAGAGGATCGCGCCGTCCTTCATCTTCATCATATGGGCGGTCGTGATGACCTTCTCGCAGCCGGTCACGGTGCAGAAGAGATCGCCGATCGCGGCGGCCTCGTCCATCGGCATGACCCGGTAGCCGTCCATCACGGCCTCCATCGCGGCGACGGGATCGACCTCGGTCACGATGACGCGGGCGCCGAGCGCTGCGAGGCGCATCGCCACGCCCTTCCCGCACCAGCCGTAGCCGGCCACGACGGCGTCCTTTCCCGCGACGATCAGGTTCGTGTTCTGCATCAGAGCCGTCACGACGGACTGGCCCGTCCCGTAGCGGTTGTCGAAGAAGTGTTTGCATTTCGCGTCGTTCACGGCGACCATCGGGAACTTCAGGATCCCCTCGCGCTCCATCGCGCGGAGGCGGTGGATCCCCGTCGTCGTCTCCTCACATCCGCCGATCACGCATTCGGCGAGGTCGGGGCGCTTCGTGTGGAGCATCCCGACGAGATCGCCGCCGTCGTCGATGATGAGATGGGGTCTGTGTTCCAGCGTCCGTTCGATGTGGCGCGCGTATTCCTCCTCCGTCGCGCCGTGGTACGCGTAGACGGACATGCCGGGGTTCGTCCCGCCGTTTCCGCGGACGAGCGCCGCAGCGACGTCGTCCTGGGTCGAGAGGACGTTCGAGCCGGTCACGGCCATCTCCGCGCCGCCGGCCGCGAAGACCTCGCAGAGATACGCCGTCTTCGCTTCGAGGTGGACGGACAGGGAGACGCGAAGACCCCGGAACGGCTTCGTTTCGGTGAATTCCGCCTCCAGGGCGCTGAGGAGCGGCATATACCGCTTCACCCATTCGATCTTTCTCCGGCCGCTCTCCCACAGTTCGGGATCGCGGATGTCGTAGTGTTGTGTCATTGTCGTTACCTGTTCTTGATCGCGTTCAGCAGTTCGTCCGCCTGGAACACGAGAAGGTCGGACAGTTCCACCTTCCGGATCCAGCGGTACGGGATCTCCAGGCTGCCGAGACAGGCGCCGAGAAGCTGTCCGGTCAGGGCCGCCGCCGCGTTCGGCTCGATCCGCGCGTTCGCCGCGGAGACCGCCGCGGCTTCAAAGTCATCGGGGTGGCGGAACGCCGCGAACAACGCGATCGCGAGCGTCGAGACCGCCGCGTCGGGCTCCTCGATCGTTTCGTAGAACGCGTTCTCCTCGAGGTTCTCGCGGAGAGCCGAAAGGACGGCGCTCCGCACGGCCGCGGCCGCCGGTTCGGCTCCTTCTTCGTTCCGGACCAGACGGAGCGCGTTTTCCGCCGCCTCCGGCAGTTCCTGGCCTTCCAGGATCCCGGCGATCATCGCCGCGACGAATCCGGAGGCGTACCATACCTCCGGCGCGCCGTGGGTCAGAGCGGCCTGGCGGCATCCGATCTTATACGCCATCGGGACGTTGTCCGCGAAATACATGGCGATCGGGGCGGAGCGCACGAGCGGTCCGCACGTCCGGGCGGCGTTCGGCCGGTTCGTAAAGGTCCCGTTCTTTCCGTTCGTCGAGAGCCGGAGCGCGTCGAGCGAAGCGGACTGTTCCACGCGCCGCGCGTAGAGTTCCTCCCAGCGGAGGATCGAGCTGTCGGCGAGGAATTCGTACTCCGCGTCGGCGAAATGGCCGGTCTGGGTGTAGTACCATTTCTGGTAACTATAAAAAACAGACGGGATATAGGCGTAAACGCCCCTTTCATGGGCACGTCGGTCGGCCCAGATCATCCCGTCCGCGGTGAAGATCGTAAGCTGCGTTTCGTCGGAGATCAGCGCCTTCTCCACGGTGTCGTTACAGATCAGATCGGTCAGTCTTCCGTCCGCCGTCCAGGCCGCGAGCGTATCCGCGTTCAGAAACAGACGGGGGAATGACAGAGCGTCGCCGATGGCACCGCCGAGGAGACATCCTCTGAAATAGGCTTTGCTGCGTTTCATGAGACCCCTTTCGGTCACGGTTCCGCCGTCCGTTCGGAGTCGGCTCCGTCCTCCGGTTCCTCCGGTTCGACGTAGACCTCCTCCTCCGGAAGCGGCACAAGTTTCAGGCGCGCCATCACGGGACCGCCGCCTTCCGCGTATTCGATGACTTCGCCGAGGATCGGCGTCAGAACGACGTCGACGCCGCTTTCGGTCACGCGCGATACGTCGACCGGCTCGGTCTCCAGCGCTTCAAGCGTCCGGAAATCGGCGCTCGCGGAGCGGACGTGGACCGTCGGCTCCCCTTCCGTCTCCACCGTAAACCCTTCCGGCAGCTCGCCGGACAGCGTCACCTTGAGCGGCACATCCGCCACTTCGCAGAGGAAGACGTTGCCGGTCAGCTTCGGCGCCGAGAGCGAGACATTGCCGACCGTCGTGCCGCCCGATGACGTCGGAGCGACGGCGCTTTCAAACGCGTATCCCATCCGCGTCACGGACGACAGGTCGAGGATCACGCGAAGCGTTTCGACGGAATCGACGAGCGATTTCGCGCCCGTGACGGTCATCTGGGCGGGATCCAGATAGAGATAGCCGAGTTCAAACCCTTCGGGCAGCGAACCCGAATACAGGAATTCGTACGGTTTCGGCTCCGTAAGGAGCTGTTCGATCGTCGCCGTCACGCGTCCGCTGTTCCGGATGTCCTTGACGGTCACGTTCGCGGGGGCGGAGACGCTCACGCGGATCACGTTCTCCCCCTCTGTATAGCCGCCGACATCGAGCGTCACGAGAACGTCTTCCGCGGTGATCCCCGAAACGTCGGATCGGTTTCCGGACACCGTCACGGTCGTCGTCGTGTTCGAGACGCCGGTCAGAACATAGCCGTTCTTCGTCAGCGTATCCGCGTTCAGGATGCGGATCGGGATATTGGCGATCGGAACGTCGGTCACCGGGTTGACGTAGGTGATGACGTACGCCCAGAGCAGGAACGCCCCCAGGAGGGAGATGATCACGGTCACGATTTTCTGCGATTTCGTCATGATCCCCCTCCTACTTCTTCTTCAGTTCTTCGACGTCCTTCAGTTCTTCGACGTCGACGGCTTCTTCGGCGGGTTTCTTCCGGCCGAGCGTTTCGCGGATCCGGTCCGAAGCCTTCGTGACCATCGAACGGACGCCTTCGTCCGGTTTCTGGCGCGCGAAATACAACTCGCGGAGCGTCTTTTCGACGGTCTTCGGCGAGAGCTTCCGGGTGATCTTTCCGTTCATCGCGAGGGAGATCGTACCGGTCTCCTCGGACACGACAAGGACCAGCGCGTCGGCGATCTCCGACAGGCCGATGGCGGCGCGGTGGCGCGTTCCGAGTTCCTTGTTCAGCGAGATATCGCTCGTCAGGGGAAGCACGCAACCGGCCGCTTCGACCTTCAGGCCGCGGATGACGACGGCGCCGTCGTGGAGCGGCGTCCCGACGTAGAAGATCGTGCCGAGCAGTTCCTCGGTGATCCGGCCGTCGATCGGGACGCCCGTTTCGATGATGTCGGACAGGGTCGTATCGCGTTCAAAGACGATCAGCGCACCGATCCGGTTCTTGGCAAAATACTGGACGCTCCGCACGATGGATCCGAGGGCGGAGTCGACCTCGGAGGCATCGGTGCGGTTTCTCCCGCTGAACAGCTTTCCGCGGCCGAGCCGCTCCAGGGCACGCCGAAGCTCCGGCTGGAAGACGATGATCAGAGCGACCGCTCCCAGCGTCAGAACGCCTTTGAGGATGTAGTTCAAAGCGTTGAGCCGGAAGAGTTCGGACAGATACGTCGCCACCACAAGAAGCAGCAGGCCTTTGACGAGCTGTACGGCACGCGTTTCGCGGAGGAAGATGATGACCTTGTAGAAGATATATCCTACGATCAGGATATCGATCACATCTCTCCAGCGGAACGTCAGACTTGAAAGCAGAGAGGAAAGCGTATCCAGCATAATTCGTTACGAGGGTTATTTTTCCGTTTCGAGCAGACCGTAGGTCCCGTCCGCTCTCTTATAGACGACATCGGTGGAGTTCGTCTCCATGTTCAGGAAGACGTAGAAGGAGTGTTCGAGAAGTTCCATCTGCATGACCGCTTCGTCGACGGTCATCGGCGTCAGGGTGAATTTCTTGCGGCGGATGATCTGGTCCTCGCCGGGTTCGGGCACGTTGGATTCGGGGAGTTCTTCGAAGGCGTATTCCTTCGTGTCTTTGAACCGTCTCTGGAGTTTCGTCTTAAAGCGGCTCATCTGGGTGGACAGCTTTTCAACGACGACGTCGAGCGCCGTATAGGCGTCGGCCGCCGTCGCTTCCGCGCGGAAGAACATGTCCTTCAGGGGTAAGGTAGCTTCCATCTTCACTTTCCCTTTCGTGTCGGTGATCGTGACGGTGGCGGTCATGTCTTTGGAGAAATACTTGTCGAGCTTTTTGAATTTCTTGTCGATCAGACCCTTCAGCCGTTCGCCCGCGTCATAGTTCTTCGTAACGATGTTGATGTTCATAGCATCCTCCTTACCGATTAAGGAACAGTTTCCGGATGAGCAGACTCATCCGAGAGTATTATACCATATCACAACCCCAAGCGGTAGTGTGGTTTGTGATTTTCGTAACAAAAAAAGAAACGGCGGGATCGTCCGGCTGACCTGGTTTTCGACCCCACATCCGCCTGCCGGTTCGATTCGCCCGAAGGCACCGGTCAGGACTTACATCTAAACTGCCCCGTGCTCGCCGCCGGGATGTTCCGAACGGCCGAAGCCTCGCATCCGCGGACGGTTTACGTGGATCCCTTCGCCCGCAGCTGGCATGGATTTTCAACCACAGACCCGGACGATCCCGCCGTTTCTTTTTTGATTGTACCACATTTTCCGGGCGGGTGGTCAACGCTTTTCAGGCAAAAGCGGTTCCCGCTTTATACCACCGTATACCCTTCGGACGCCAGCGCGGCCAGCGCCCGCCCGTAGTTTTCCTCTTTCACAAGGATATAATCCGTGTTGTATGTCGAAACGGCAAAGATGCCGATTCTGTGCTCTGCGAGGATGGCGGACAGCTTTGCCAGAATGCCGATCAGAGAAAAGTCGAGAACGCCGCGGATCCGAAAGCCTTTCCATCCGTCATCGCGTTCGACCGTATCGGGCGGCGTATCCTCCGTTTTGCACACCAGGGACAATTCCTCATCCGTCTTCCCGATAAAAAAGAAATCGGAGTCCGTGTTGATGTTCGAACCGTCTGCCACTTTACAGACGGTCAGGTCATAATCGATCTTCTGGAGTTCCATGTGTCGTTTTCTCCTCTGGGTGTCAATCAAGGTTCGTTGGTTCGATGCAAACGATTTGTCATGTGTAGACTTAAACCGACAAACCGGAATTTGTACGGAAATAACAATCCTATGCGATTATATCAGGGAAGCTCTCTGCATAATCTGCTCATCTATCCTGCGCACAACACTGTTGGTATAGGCATGAAAATACTTTAGCCAAAACCCGCTGCCTGACGGATTGATGCTTTCAAAATCGACGCCAAGTCTGGTATATCCCTCAGTTTTCAAGGTGTTGATAACATAATTCAGCAGGTTCCTGTATACACCCCTGCCCCTGTGTTCCGACATACAATATGCCCCCGTGATATGACGGTAAGGATTCCCGGATGCAACGAAGGTTTCGCCCTGATCTGACACTTCCATATAGGCGCATAATTCTCCGCCTGTCTTCGCTACAAAGTAACGTTCCTTTTTCCTTTCCGAAAAATCCAAAAACTCTTCCTGTGTATCTGGTTTTCGATTCATAAAAAAGGGGCTGGAGCAGTAATGCTCATTCAGTGCCAAATGCAACGGGTAAACATATGCATAATCTTCCTTGGGCAATTCCAGAAATTCATATCCGCTGCATACAACGCAATCGATAGTTTCCATCGGACGAATAGCATCTACACACCTCATGCCAAATCCATACCGAAAAAG
>JAEEGL015597061.1_pt1 | contig 12069 bp, 11 predicted proteins | sample 9134231 | NCBI WGS metagenome assembly JAEEGL01 (sample SAMN16246548, study PRJNA631951) | gut metagenome | biome: gut microbiome; feature: rumen; material: fiber-attached | host: Bos | place: Iran: Karaj | collected 2018-10
GCTGACCGTAAAGCGCATGCTGGAGGACGGATACATGACCGTCGAGGTCGAGACTCCCTGCCTGATCACCTGCATCAAGGAACTGAACACCCCCCGCTACATGTCCGTTCTTGGCATCGAGGAATGCTTTGACAAGCCCATCCGCGTGATGGATTACGCCGCGCTGAAGGATCACCCGTTGATCGACGCCACCACCATCGGCCTCAAGGGCTCCCCCACCAACATCTACAAGTCCTTTACGCCCCCTGTCAAGGGCGCCGGCACGATGATCGAGGGCAGCGCCAAAGAGTCTGCGGGCAAGCTGGTTTCCCTGCTGGCTGCCAAGCACATGATCTAAGGAGGAAAAAGGAATGGAATTCAACAGCGCGGATATTTCCGCTTTCAAGAACGTCTGGGTATTCTGTGAGCAGCGTCAGGGCGCGATGATGCCCACCACCTTCGAGCTGGTCTCCGAGGGCCGCAAGCTGGCCGACGAGCTGGGCGTGGAGCTGTGCGGCGTCCTGCTGGGTGACGACGTGGACGGCATCGCCAAGGAGCTGGGCGGCTACGGCGCGGACAAGGTGTACGTGTACAACAGCCCCCTGCTGAAAAACTATACCACCGACGCCTATACCAAGGTGATCTGCGACGCGGTGAAGGAGTTCAAGCCCGAGATCCTGCTCTTCGGTGCCTCGAACATCGGCCGTGATCTGGCCCCCCGCTGCGCCGCCCGGCTGCACACCGGCCTGTGCGCCGACTGCACCCACCTGGACGTGGATCTGAACGGCTACGTCAACTTCCTCCGCACCGGCTCCAACCTGGACGTGGACAACATGAACTTCGACAGCAAGCTCTTCGACGTGAAGACAAATCTGAAGATGACCCGTCCCGCCTTCGGCGGCCACCTGATGGCCACCATCGTATGCCCCCGGTTCCGTCCGGCCATGGCCACGGTCCGCCCCGGCGTGATGAAAAAACGCCCCTATGACGAGGCAAAGGCAGAGGGCGTGGAGCTCCTCCACCCCGCCTTTGAGCTCAGCGAGGCCGACTGCAAGACCCAGGTCCTGGAAGTGGTCAAGGCCGCGAAAAAGCTGGTGGATCTCATCGGCGCCGACGTGATCGTGTCCGTGGGCCGCGGCATCGCCAAGGACGTGGAGGGCGGCATCGCCCTGGCCGAGGAGCTGGCCGGCGAGCTGCACGGCGTGGTGGGCGCCTCCCGTGCCGCCGTGGATTCCGGCTGGATCAGCGCCGACCATCAGGTTGGCCAGACCGGCAAGACCGTGCATCCCAAGATCTATATCGCCCTGGGCATTTCCGGCGCCATCCAGCACAAGGCCGGCATGCAGGACAGCGAGTGCATCATCGCCGTGAACAAGAATGACGCCGCTCCCATCTTCGAAATCGCCGACTACGGCATCGTGGGAGACCTGTTCCAGGTGGTGCCCGAGCTCATCGCCGCTATCCGTGCGGAGAAAACCGGCAAGTAACTCTGCGATCAGCAAAACCCGTTCCTTTTCAAAAGGATCGGGTTTTGCTTTTCCCCCGTTCATCCGAGGAGCCATTCTGCCTTTCTCCTTGCTTTTTTGAACAAAAAAACCGATACAATTTTGTTTGCCGCGGGGCGTTGACTGTGTGGTAACACCGCGGTTTTTAATGTAATCAGTATAGAAATAATTTATATTAGCGTATTTTTCTGTAAGGAGTGAAACTATGAACGCACTGGAAGGCATCCGCGTAATCGATCTTACTACATCCTATTCTGCCCCCATCGGGACCATGCAGCTGGCCGATTTCGGCGCCGAGGTCATCAAGATCGAGCGCCCCTATGTCGGCGACGGTTCCCGGACCTGGAGCCCCGTGGTCAACGGCGAAGGTTTGAGCTATGTCATCATGAACCGCAACAAAAAGAGCGTCGCGGTGAACATGAAGTCCGAAGAAGGTCTGGAGATCATCCGCGAGCTGGTCCGCGGCGCCGACATAGTGGTGGAAAACTTCCGTCCCGGCGTCGTCAAGAGGCTGGGGCTGGATTACGAATCTCTCTGTAAGATCAAGCCCGACATCATTTACGCCTCCCTGTCCGGCTACGGCCAGACCGGTCCCGACGCCAAGAAAGGCGCTTTTTCCAACCTAGCGGAGGCCCAGAGCGGTCTGATGTCCATCACCGGCTTCCCCGATGAAGAAGGCGGCGCGCCCACCGGCAGCGGCGTAGCTTTCGGCGATTCCGTCGCCGGCATGTATCTGGTCCAGGGCATCATGTACGCCCTGTTCCACCACGAGCGCACCGGCGAGGGCCAGTACATCGACATCGCCATGACGGACGCGCTCATCGGACTTCTGCAGCACGCCGTGATCAATACCTCCGTGTTCGGTGAAAATCCGCCGCGCGTGGGCAACCGCGATCTGTCTGAATACCCCTATGACACGTTCCTCGCCAAGGACGGCTGGTGCCAGCTGGGCAACGCCAAGGCTTCCGACTGGACCGATTTCACTCTGGCTATCGGCCGGCCGGATCTGGCTGAGCGGGAAGAGCTGAAGACCCCCGGCGGTCGCTGGGAGCACGTCAACGAGATCCACGACATCGTCGCCGAGTGGGCCTCCCAGCGCACCCGTGCCGAAATCGAGGCACGCTTCGCCGAGTACGGTCAGCTCTACAGTCCTATCTGCACCATCAAGGAGATGATGGAGCTCCCCCAGACCATCCACCGTGAGATGATCGTCGACATGGAATACCGGGGCATGAAGTACAAGATGCAGGGTATCCCCCTGAAGTTGAGCAAGACCCCCGGCTCCATCCGCAACGCGCCCCCCACGCTGGGCGAGAACACGGACGATATCCTGCGTTCCATCGGCTACGACGACACCAAGCTGGCCGAGCTGCGCGAAAAAGACATTATCCAGTAAAAATACCGATTTCAATAAGGGAGGATCATTATGGGAGTCCTGCACTACGACTTCAAAGGCATGCTCTACGACGAGTGGGAGGAAAACCACGTTTACACCACTGCCGCCCGCACCATCACCGACGCGGACGTGAATGCGTACTGCGCTATCTCCGGCGACTATAACCCTCTGTATACCAACAAGTATTTCGCTGAAAGCAGCATCTACGGCAAGCCCGTCGTTCCCGGTGCGCTGACCTTCATCATCACCAACGGTCTGGACTGCCAGACCCTGTGGGTGGACGGCAGCTACATCGGTCTGCTGGATCAGCAGCAGTCCTTCAAAAAGCCGGTCTACGTGGGAGACACCATCTATCTTACGATGACCCCCGTGGCGAAGCGGCTCTCCCGCAAGCCCGGCCGCGGCATCATCACCTACCGCATGGCGGCCTACAACCAGAACGACGAACTGGTCATGGACGGCACATGGGTGATTCTCATGGCCACCGACCGCGACCACATGGAATAAGGAGGGATACCGATGGCTTTGAGAGATTACGTTTTCCCCGGAAAAGCATTTGACGAATGGGAAGTGGGCGAAGAGCACATCACCGGTGCTCGTACCATTACCGAGGCCGATATCGTCAATTTCGCCGGTCTCTCCGGCGACTGGAGCGCCACCCACACCAACGACGTCTACGGCAAAAGCACCATTTACGGTTCTCGCATCGCCTACGGCAACGTGACGTTCCTGGTAAGCCTGGGCCTGATCAGCCAGACCCGGCTGTTTGAGGGCACCACCCAGGCTCTGCTGAGCTTCCGCATCAGCTATCAGGAAGCCGTCCGGTTCCAGGACACCATTTACTGCAAGTTCACCGTGGAAGAAAAGCGTCCCTGTGAGCACTCTGACCGCGGAGTGCTGACGATCCACTCCCTGGTGTTCAACCAGAACGACGAGCAGGTCGCCGAAGAGCAGCTGGTCTTCCTGGTCTCCAAAGAGAAGGCTCACCTGTAATTACTGCCGGTCCGGTGCGCCCCGGCCGGGAAACAACACAGTATTATGACAGGCGCTTCAGCAGAGAGCGTCTGCCAGAATAGAGGAAAGGTTTAAAATATTATTGGGAGGAATTCGTATGGACATTAACGCAATCAAAAACGGTCCCGGCATGTGGATCGCCTCGGGCATTATGGTCGTGGTGATCCTGGTTCAGGCGCTCCTGTACCTGCGCCTGTCCAAGAAAGAAGCCGACAATCTCGGCATCGACAAGACCCGTCAGAAGGAAGCCCGGCGTTCGGCTATCATCGCCGCTGCCGGCCCCACCTTGGCTCTGTCCATCATGCTCATCACCCTGATGGCCTCTCTGGGTGGCCCCACCGCCTGGATGCGGATGAACGACGTGGGCTCCGGCCGTACCGAGCTCGCCATCGCTTCCACTGTGAAGGATCTGGTCACCGCTGAGGCCGGCACCCCCGAAGCCGACCTGCAGGAGCTCTCCTACGCCGTCTGGGCCCAGGGCATCGACGTGGCCGGCTGGCTCATCGGCGCCATGGTCATGGTTCTGGCTGGCAGCGCCGTCACCAAGACCCTCAATGAGAAGTTCAATCCCACATGGGTAAAGATGCTCATGGGCGGCTGTTTGGTCAGTCTGTTCTCCTACCTGCTCATCAACCAGGTCTACAAGAAGGCTCCCCCCTACCTTATCGCCGCAATTGCCGGCGGCATCACCATGTTCCTGATGAATGTATTGTTTAAAAAGAATAAACGTCTTCAGGAACTGGCTCTCGGTATTTCCATTCTCGTGGGCGCCTTCTGCGGTGCTATCGCAGCTTAAGGAGGTAAATGAATTATGTTTGATAAGAAATGCCTTGCGCTGGGCCTGATCAGCATGTGCGTTGCCGTCTTCGCCAGCTTCTGCCCTGCTCTGTACCTGTATTTTGCTTACGGCGTGATCCCCTCCGGTCCGGACATCGCCTCCATTGCCAGCCTGATGGTCGCCGCTTACGGCATCGGCTGGATCCTGCAGCCCATCACCTTCTACCCCGCCATGGGCGTGGGCGGCTCTATGGCCAGCTGGACCACCGGCAACGTGGCCGACCTGCGTATGCCCGCCGTCAGCGCCGCCCAGAAGAGCGCCGGCGTTGAGGCCGGTACCCCCGAGGGCACCGTCATGGCCACCATGGGCGCCGCCACCTCCAACGTGGTCACCGTGATCTGGCTGACCTTCATTACCTTCATCGGCAGCGTTCTGATCTCCCTGCTTCCCGCCAGTGTGAAGGCCGGCTTCAGCTACATCGCTCCCGCTATCTTCGGTGCCATCATCGTGGACTACGCCATGAAGAACCTGAAGAACAACATTCCTCTGATCGTCGCCGGTTTCATCACCTACATCGTGCTGAAGGCTGTCGGCATGTCCACCGTGTGGATCACCCTGCTGGTGGTCATCGTCGGCATGTTCGTGTCCCGCGGCGTGTTCGTCCTCTCCAACAAGAAAAAGCCCGAGGCTTAAGGTTTACGCCCGCCCCGCGGCCATAGCGAACCGCTTCCCCTTTCCCTCGCTGGTATGCCTGATGTCTGCTGCATCAGACATACCAGCGGGACCTTGTTATTTAGGTCAATAACAGGCCGCCGTCGTGCCTGAAACGTATATAACATCTGATCCTTACAGGAGGAAGAACAGATTATGGACAGCATTATCAGCGCCTATGAAATGGAAAACAGCAGCATCGTAAAGGAATTTATCGAGCTGGCAAAGATCGACACCTTCTCCCGCCAGGAGCGTGCCATCGTGGACGTGGTCAAAAAGAAGCTGGAAAACCTGGGCTGCACCGTCACCGAGGACGACGCCGCCTCCAAGATCCCCGACGCCACCGCCGGCAACGTGTTTGCCGTGCTGGAGGGCGAACTTCCCGGCTCCATTCTGTTCTGCGCCCACCTGGACCGGGTCCAGAACGGCTTCGGCATCAAGCCACAGATCAAGGACGGGATCATGACCTCAGACGGGACCACCATTCTGGCCGCCGACGACCTGTCCGGCGTAGCTGCGATCCTGGACGGTCTGCGCCGCATCCGCTACTCCGGCCAAAAGCACCCCCGCATCGAGATCCTCTTCAGCGTATGCGAAGAGATCGGCCTGCGCGGAAGCTATAACTTCGACGCCAGCGTGGTCCAGTCCAAGTTCGGTTTCGTTTTGGACTCCCCGGGACGGATCGGCCGCATCCTGCGCTCCGCCATGGGCAAAGCCCAGCTCTTTCTGGAGGTCACCGGCGAGTCGGCGCACGCCGCTTACCTCGAGCGGGGCAAGAGCGCTCTGCGGGCCGCCGTCAAGGTCCTGAGCTCCATTGGCGACTGCCGGGTCGACGAGGAGACCGTTATCAACTGGTCTTACTTCGACTGCCCCAGCCCCTGCAACACCATCCCCGATCACGTGCTGGCCAAGGCTTTTGCCATGAGCGGCAACAACGAAAAGCTGGACGCCTACATCAGGAACTTCCAGGAAACCGCCGCTCAGGTCGCCGAGGAAACCGGCTGCAAAATCGACGCCAGGGTCATCGTGGATTACCCCGCCTTCCACACCTCCGATGAGAGCATCTGTGTCCGTCTGATGCAGAAGGTCTTCGAAAACATGGGCGTCAAGGCCTCCGTGGAGGACGGCGCCGGCGGCTTCGACGCCAACCTGCTGAGCCGGTGGGGCATTGAGCTGGTGGGCCTGTCCACCGGTTATTCCCTGAACCACACCGTTAAGGAAAACCTGGTGGTGGAGGACCTGTACAAGTCCGGCAAGATGGTGGCCAACGCCGCTCTGACGTACGCCGAGCTGTAAGCCCCCTTTTTTACGCAAAAAACGCCCGCGGTCTTTGGACCGCGGGCGTTTTTTGTCTGAATGATCATTTTCTTTTGAAGGGGATCAGGATCTCCTTCACGTAATAATCCGGATCGTCTATGGACAAATGGTTGACGAAATCGCACTCGATGGCGTCTCCGGAGACCTCCGCGCCGGAACGGGCGATAAAATCCAGCAGTTGCCGGTAGCTTTCCGAGATCCTGCTGACAGGGCCGGAGTGGTAGATGACCGCGTATTCTCCCCCGGGCAGTACGCGGCAGGCCGGGTCAGGCACCTGGGCACCGACCCGCAGGCAGAGCTGGGAGGGTGCGTTGAACTGGCCGCTGAGGATGTTTTCCCTGGGCAGAAGCGTGCGGGTGAGCATGCTGGAGGCCAGACCGTAGACGGCGTGGCACCGGCGCCAGACGGAAAAGAGTCTCTGCAGCGCGTTGGTGTACCCTTCCATATCGCTCCGGTCGATGGACTCGCCCAGGACGTACATTGGGGCCTGTTTTACGATCTGCGGCTTTTCGCTGTACCGGGACCGCAGGATCAGGCAGTCCTGGATCGTCATGTCCATGATCTCTTTTCTGCGGCGGACGATCTCCAGCTTTCTGCTCAGCAGCGTCTGCTGCTGGATCAGCATCTGCATATAGCTGTCGCTGGACCGGCTGCGGATATACTCGCCGCATTCCTCCAGCGTCATATCCGTCCACTTCATGGATTTGATCAGGTCCACGTCAAAATACTGATCGTAGGTGTAGTAATGGTATCCGTTCTCCCCGACGAACGCAGGGGCCAGGAGGCCTTTTTTCTCATACCAGATCAGGGTATTTTTCGTGATGCCGCAGAGCGACGCGAACTGTGAACTGGATAAAAACCTTTTCTTCATGGCAATCCTCTCCGATCGATCAGCACAGCATATCCTTCCACGTTCCCAACAATCGAAAGGCCGGATCGACCCGCCCTATCTCATGGCTTGCCCTCCACGCAATAATAGGTGAAGTCCCCGGTGGCAAGCAGTTTTCCCGTCTCGTCCGTTACGTCTGCCCGGACCAGGCAGGTGGTGCGTCCCCGGCGGACGAGCACGCCCTCCGCCCTCAGTCTGCTGCCTGAAGCCGGACGAAGAAAATGAAAGCCGGAATCCAGTGTCACGTATTTCCTGCCGTCGGACCGCGCCGCCGCCCCGGCTGCGGAGTCCGCCAGGGTGAAGTACACTCCTCCATGGACGATGTGGTAATAATTGAGGCAGAACTTTGTGATCTCCATAGTAAAAACCGCGTGATCCTTCTCAAAAGTCTCCACCTTGATCCCGATATTCGAGGCAAAGGAGTCCTCCGGGATAACCTGCCCCAGTCCTTCCGTAGCTCCCATGGATCATCCCTCCTGTCATTTTGGTGGAGGAATTATACCACATCCGGGCAGGATTGAAAAGAGGCTTCCGTCCGCCGTTTTGTGCTTTCATTCCACGCTTTTGAGGGATTCGGCCATGTCCACACGCTCCAGCTTCCGGCGCATGACCGCATTGGTCAGCACGGTGAACACCAGCGTGATGCCGAAGGACAGCACATAGCTCAGTGGCGCGATGCGGACGTCGTAGGTCATGTACTCCACCACCACCGCCCTGACGACGATATAGTGGAGCCCCTTGCCCAGCAGCAGACCGAACAGCGCTCCCAGCACGGACAGCAGCACGTTCTCCCGCAGGATGTAGGACGCCGTCTCCGCCGGGTAGAAGCCCAGCACCTTCACCGTGGCGATCTCCCGGGTGCGCTCCATGATGTTGATGTTGGTCAGGTTATAGAGCGTGATGAAGGCCAGCGCCCCGGAGCACACCACCAGCATGGCCACCAGCAGGTCCAGACTGGCCATGGACTGCTCCATGAGCTCCCGCTCCTGCCGGGTGAGGGACACGTAGGTGACGCCCTTTTCCGACCGGAGCCGGGCCCCCAGCCGGTCCGCGTCCACGCCCTCCGCCGCCGTGAGCAGGGCGGTGTTCCGCCGCATGCCGGGCAGGGAATCCAGAGACAGGAACACGTAGTGGTTGAGATAGTTCTTGCACACGGCCGTCACCGTCAGAGTGATCTCCTCGCCGCCGTCGGTGCGGACCGTCACGGCGTCGCCGGCCCTGACGCCCAGCAGATCGGAGAGCTTCTGGGCGATCACCGCCTCCCCTTTCCCCGGGAAAGGCAGCTCTCCGTGCTCGTCGTGGAGGCTCACCACCCCGTCCAGCTCGCCGGGCAGGGCGGCCATGCAGCGGGTGCTCTTCTCCCGGCCCTGGAAGATCAGCGTCACCGGCTCCTGGGCAGTGAGAGCGCAGAGAGACGTCTCCCCCTCCCAGAGGGAGAGCATCTCCCCGTCGTCGGCGAAGGAGTCCGTGTCCAGGCTCACCGACATATCGTAGAGGAAGATCTCCCCGTACTGGTACTCGGAGATCCGGGCGATGGAATCCTTGGCCCCGAAGCCCGCCACCATCAGCGCCGTGCAGCCGCCGATGCCCAGCAGCATCATGCCCACCCGTACCGGATAGCGGAAGGCGTTGCGCAGACTCACCTTGGAAAGGAACGGCAGCCGCCTCCACAGGGGCCGGATATATTCCAGCAGGATCCGGCGGCCCTTTTTGGGGGCCTTGGGCCGGATCAGCTCGGCGGGCTTCTCCGAAAGCTCCCGGCGGCAGGCCAGATACGTCACCGCCGCGGTGCCGGCCACGGCCACCGCCAGCGACAGTCCCACCAGGGCGTGGCTGAAGCTGATCTCCAGCGTCCCGTAGTCATACGTGATGCCGTAGGCGACCCACACCAGATAGGGGATGGCGGTGGAGCCCAGGAAAAAGCCGCCCAGACAGCCCAGCAGCGCGGAGCTGCCCGAATAGATCAGGTATTTCGACATCACCGCCCCGCCGCCGTAGCCCATGGCCTTCATGGTGCCGATGACGGTGCGCTCCTCGTTGACCATTCGTGTCATCGTGGTGACGCACACCATGGCCGCCACCAGCGCGAAAAACAGCGGGAACACGTCCGCGATGCCGTCCACGATGCTGGTGTCGTTGTTGAAGGTCACGTAGCCCTGGTTGGTCTCCCGGTCCAGAGTATAGAGCTCCAGCTTCAGCTTTTCCTCGATCTCCGCGGCGGCGTCGGCCAGATCCCGCTCCGCGTCGGCCAGCTTCTGCTCCCCGTCGGCCAGCTCCCGCTCCAGCTTCGCCTCGCCGTCGTAATACTGCTCCCAGCCCTCGTTGACCTCTTCCCAACCCCGGATCAGCTCCGCCTCGGCCGCGTCCAGCCTGCGCAGGTTTTCCGGATAGTCCCGCTCGGCGGCGTCCAGCCGGGCTTCCGCCTCGGCGATCTGGGCCAGGCCGTCGGCGATGGCCTGCTCTCCCTCGGAGATCTGGGCCTCCAGATCGTCAACGTAGGCCCGGATCTCGGCCAGGATGGTCTCCGCCTCCACGAGCTCGGCGTTTTCGGGGTCGAAGTTCGCCTCTGCCTCCGAGAGCGCCGCTTCCGCCGCATCCAGGTCCGTCTCCCTCTGGGCCAGCCGGGCGCGCAGCTCCTCCGGGTCTCCGGCGTTGGGCTGACCGCTCTCCGCCGCCTCGATGGCTGCGTTCAGCAGATAGCGCCCCGCCCGGATGGTGTAGCCCTCCTGCTACTAGGGGGCCAGCTCCGCGTAGCGGGCGGCGTCCGAGGCCTCGATCAGTTCCAGGAGCGTCTCCTCGTTTTCCGTCAGCAGGATCTCCGCCTCGTCCAGCAGGGCCCGGTAGATCTCCACCTGCTGCCGGTTCTCCTCGATCAGCGCCAGGTTTTCCGCGATCTCCTGCCGGGCGGCAGGGATCTGCGCCATGCCCTCCTCCAGATCGATGCGGCCCTGGTTCACCAGCGCGGCGTTTTTCCGCAGCAGCTCCTCGGCGTTGACCAGCTTCTGCCTTGCTTCGGCCAGCTCCACTTCGCCGTCCATCCGGCCCTGCTCCAGGTCTGCCCAGCCCCGGTCGATCTCCGCCCGGGCCTCGGCCAGCTCCTCGTCCGCCTCCGCCCGGAGCACGGCATAGCGCTCGCTGCCCCGCCGGCTGAGAAGGCGTTTGATCCCCGCCTCCATCCGGTCCCGGGCGGCGCCGTACTCCTCGGAATAGAGCTCCCCGGGCAGGTCGCACCACAGGCGGATCTCGTGATACGCCTCGGAGGAAAAAGCCTCCGCGGGAAGGAAGAGAAAGCCCCGGATGCTCCCGCTGCCCAGGGACGTGCTGCCACGGCTGTCGCTGATATACCGGGGCGAGCGGGCCAGGCCCACGACGGTGTAGCTGCCGCCGGGGAGCATGTCCCGCACGTCCTCGCCGTTTTCTTCGCTGAGGGTCAGCGTCTTGCCCAAGTCGGCTTCGGAAAAGGCGTGGGAGTCGGCCAGGCACTCGTCCGCTCGCTCCGGCAGACGGCCCGCCGTCAGGTCCGGCAGGTCCACCTGCTCCGGCAGGCTCATGACGTGGTAGACCTCCTGCCCCCCGCTCCCGCCGATGAGGACGTCGGCAAAATATCCTCCCTCCGCCCGGGCCACGCCCTCCAGGGACGCGAATGCCTCCGCGTCCTCCGCCGTAAAGCCCAGGGTGGAGAGAAGCTGAAAATCCTGAAAATGCAGCTGGCGCAGATAGGCGTCCGCCGTGGACAGCATCACGGGCTGGGCGCTTTTCAGTCCGGCAAAGAAGCCCACTCCCAGGGCGATGATCCCCAGAATGGCCAGATACCGGCCCAGGCTGGCGCGAATGCTGCGCAGCAGCATTCTGATCGTACAGCGGTTCATACTCTCACCATTCGATCTCTTCCACGGGGATCACCGTCTCGTTTTTCTCCACGGACCACACCGTTCCGCTCCGGACCCGGATGACCCGGTCCGCCATATCGCACAGCGCCTTGTTGTGGGTGATGATCACCACGGTCATGCCGCTTTTCCGGCTGGTGTCCTGCAGCAGCTTCAAAATGGCCTTGCCGGTGTTGTAATCCAGCGCACCGGTAGGCTCGTCACACAGCAGCAGCTTGGGATTTTTGGCCAGGGCCCGGGCGATTGCCACCCGCTGCTGCTCTCCGCCGGAGAGCTGGGCGGGAAAGTTCCCCAGCCGCTCCCCCAGCCCCACCTGCCGCAGGGTCTCCGCCGGGTCCAGAGCGTCCCGGCAGAGCTTGGCGGCGATCTCCACGTTTTCCAGCGCGGTCAGATTAGGGATCAGGTTATAGAACTGGAACACGAAGCCCACGTCGTTCCGGCGGTAGGCGGTGAGCCGCCGCCTGTCGTAGGAGGACACGTCCTCCCCGTCCACGACCACCCGGCTCTCGGTGAGACTATCCATGCCGCCGCGGATGTTCAGCAGCGCGGTCCTGCCCGCGCCGGCCTCGCCCACCATGACGCCGACCTCCCCC
>JAEEGL016740688.1_pt1 | contig 12069 bp, 8 predicted proteins | sample 9134231 | NCBI WGS metagenome assembly JAEEGL01 (sample SAMN16246548, study PRJNA631951) | gut metagenome | biome: gut microbiome; feature: rumen; material: fiber-attached | host: Bos | place: Iran: Karaj | collected 2018-10
CATGGCTACCTACGGCATGAACACCATCCATGGACGTGCCGCCGCCATCGCCACAGGTGCGAAGGTGACGAACCCCAACCTCGATGTATGGCAGATCAGCGGCGACGGCGACGGCCTCGCCATCGGCGGTAACCACTTCATCCACGCCAACCGTCGTAACATCGACCTGAACATGATCCTGCTGAACAACCGTATCTACGGTCTCACGAAGGGTCAGTACTCGCCCACGAGCCCCCGCGGCTTCGTCTCGAAGTCCAGTCCCTACGGTACCGTCGAGGACCCCTTCCGCCCTGCTGAGCTCTGTTTCGGCGCACGCGGCCATTTCTTCGCCCGCGCCGTGGCCACCGACGCCCCCGGCACCATCGAGGTACTGAAGGCTGCTCGTGCGCACAAGGGCGCCAGCGTCTGCGAGATCCTGCAGAACTGTGTCATCTTCAACAACGGCACCCACGACAGCGTCTATGACAAGGAAGGCCGCAAGCGCAACGCCATCTACGTGCGCCACGGCGAAAAGCTCGTCTTCGGCGAGAACAACGAGTTCGGCCTCGTGCAGGACGGCTTCGGCCTCAAGGTCGTGGAGATTGGCAAGGACGGCTACACGCTCGACGACATCCTCGTCCACGATGCCCACTGCGAGGACAACACCCTGCAACTGAAGCTTGCCCTCATGGGCGACGGCGACGGATTCCCCATCGCTCTCGGTATCATCCGCGACGTAGATGCTCCTACCTACAACGATGCCGTAACGGCACAGATTGAGGAAGTCAAAGCTGCGAAGAAATAGCACAACTTCGCCGAACTCCTCTAGACCAACGATATCTGGGAAGTCAAATAAAACAAATCCTTACAATATGAGCAGATTCTCATTAAGGGAAAAAATGAACAACAGCCAGTCGGGAGCCGTTGTTGCCTTGGCTGCAACGCTTCTGACGGCTTGTCAGAGTTCGCCCTACGTCCTTGAGACGGTGGTTCCCCACCGCATCGCAGTAACGAACGCCTTGGATGCCCACCCGGTGGCAGCAGCCACAGCTTTCCTCAAGCCCTATGTGGTGGGCGTTGACAGCTTGCGCAAGCCCTACGTCGGCCAAAGCGCCATGGTGATGTCGGCCGGCCGCCCCGAAAGTCTGTTGGGCAACTGGGCTGCAGACGCGCTGGTGGCTGCCGCTGAAAGCCTAGGCCACCACCCCGACCTGGGAGTCTGCAACATCGGAGGCCTCCGTGCTTCCATGCCTAAGGATACCGTGTGCATCGGTGACGTCATGGCCATCGCTCCCTTCAACAATTACCTCGCGCTCCTACAGATGCGCGGCAGCGATGTGGCAGAGCTGATGAACAATATCGCTGCCGTCCACGGTGAAGGCGTCAGTAGCAGCGCACGCCTGGTTATCACCCGTGACGGTCGCTTGAAATCTGCCACTATCGGCGGGGAGTCCATCCAGGCCGACAAGCTCTACACCATCGCCACGCTGGACTATCTGGCTGAGGGCAACGACAAGCTCTATGCCTTCAAGAAAGCCGAGAAAAAAGAGGTGACGCCCGTACTCATCCGTGACGCGATGACGCAGCGTCTCCGCTCGCTTGATGCACAGGGTCATAAAGCTACGGCAGCCATCGAAGGGCGCATCGTCGAAGCTCCTGAAGGGATTGCTCCTCCTGTCGTACGTCAAACAGAAGTGGGCGGCCCCGAGCAACCCTTTGCCATCAGCAATGAACAGGGCAAGGGACGCACGCGTGAGCTGTTCATCGCCCACACAAACGACACCCACTCCTGCATCGAGCCGCTGAGCCCCCTGCTGGCCGACACAGCACAAGCTGACAAAGGCGGCTTCCTCAGGCGTGCCGCGCTGCTGCGCGACCTGCGCCGCCAGCACCCCGACCTACTGCTTCTTGATGCCGGCGACTTCTCCCAAGGCACAGCCTATTACAATCTGTATCGCGGTGAAGTGGAAGTGGGGTTGATGAACCTGATGGGTTATGATGCCGGCACGATCGGCAACCATGAATTCGACTATGGCCTCGAGAACATGGCACGCCTGTTCCGCATGGCAAAATTCCCCATCGTCTGCTGCAACTACGACTTCACGGGAACGCCCGTCGAGGGACTGGTGAAGCCTTATGTCATCATCAAACGTGCCGGACTGAAAATCGGCATTCTCGGTGTGTCGCCCGAGCTGGAGGGCTTAGTGTCCAACAGCAACTGCCCGGGCGTCAAATACACCGACCCCATCATAGCAGCCCAGCCCGTAGCTGATTACCTGCGCAACGAAGCAAAGTGCGACCTCGTCATTTGTATTGCACACATCGGATGGGACGTACCCGAGGTCTCGGACGAGGATCTCATCCCTGCCACCAGGAATATCGACCTCGTCATCGGCGGCCACTCGCACACCTTCTTTGCCAGCCCACAAGCGCTTCGCAACCTCGACGGCAGGGCTGTTCCCGACAACCAGATGGGCAAGAATGCCCGCTATCTGGGAACACTCCAACTATATCTGCGTAAAGGAGGCTCACAATAAAACGCCCGCGAGAGCGTTATATAAGAGATGAAGCGACTCTGCATTCTCTTTTTTGTCTGCCTGACAACCCTCATAGCTACAGCTCAGGAACCGGTTATCCAGCATCGACCCTATCTGGACAACCGATTCCTGCACTATGGCTTCTTCATAGGCATGAATATGATGGACATGGAGCTGAAGAACACCGGCTATGTGGACCCTGGAACTGGACAGCGATGGTACGCCGAGGTGGACAACTACCAGCCGGGCTTCTCCGTAGGCGTGCTCGGCGAGATTCGCCTGCACAAGTACTTTGGCTTCCGCATCCAGCCCACCATCCACTTTGGACAGAAGCACATCATGTTCCACGAGCAGGTCAGCGGACGCGACAGCTCGCAGAACATGAAGAGTACCTACCTCTCCGTGCCCTTGGAGCTGAAGATTGCCGCCCCTCGCTACAACAATTTCCGACCTTATGCCATGGTGGGCGTAGCCCCTACCATCGACCTGACATCCCACAAGCACGATGCGCTGATGACCCAGCGCTTCGACTGCTTTATTGAAATCGGTGCAGGCTGCGATTTCTACCTGCCCTACTTCAAGCTTATTCCCGAACTGAAATTCTGCTTCGGTCTCCGCGACATTCTGAACCACGACCGCGACGACCTCACCGACGAGTCATTGCGCAAGTTCACCAACAGTATCAGCCGCAGTGCCTCGAAGATGATTGTCCTCACCCTCTATTTTGAATAGGGCCTATAGGGCTTATAAGGCATATAGGGCTCATAGGGCTTATAAGGCTCATAAGGCATATAGGCCCCATAAGGCCTATTTCAATAATCCGAAATAGGTGTCGAGCAAGTGCTTGGCCGCGATGAATGAGGTCTGCTGCCCATCGAGCACCGCCCTTTCGGCGCGCGGCAGCAGCGCTGCTATGGTCTCGTTATTGTAGAAGCCGTTGCGCAACTGCTCATTGATGCTCTCGTACATCCAATACTTCGCCTGCTCGGCACGGCGGTGTTCAAAGTAGCCGCTGCCCTTCACAAAGTCCACGTACTCGAAGATCATATCCCACACCTCCTTGATACCGAGGCCGTAGAAGCCGCTGTAGCACAGCACCTTCGGGAGCCAGCCGCTCTCAGGAGCCGGGAACAGATGTAGGGCGTTCCTGAACTGACGGGCCGCCAGCTGGCACGGCTCCACATTATCGCCGTCGCACTTGTTGATGACGATGCCGTCTGCCATCTCCATAATGCCGCGCTTGATGCCCTGAAGCTCATCGCCTGTGCCAGCCAACTGTATCAGGAGGAAGAAATCGACCATCGAGTGACAGGCGGTCTCGCTCTGTCCCACTCCCACGGTCTCCACGAAAATCTTATCGAAACCAGCAGCCTCGCAGAGGATAATGGTCTCGCGTGTTTTACGGGCTACGCCGCCGAGAGAACCAGCCGAAGGGCTGGGACGGATGAACGAGTCGGGGTGTACGCTCAGTTTCTCCATGCGCGTCTTATCGCCGAGGATAGAGCCCTTGGTCTTTTCGGAGCTGGGGTCGATGGCCAACACGGCGAGCTTGCCACCCGTGCGCTCCAGCACATGGATGCCGAATTCATCGATACTCGTACTCTTGCCCGCACCCGGCACACCGCTGATGCCGATGCGCACGCTGTTACCGCTGTACGGCAGGCACTTCTCAATCACCTCCTGCGCCAACAACTGATGCTGAGGATTCATGCTTTCCACGAGCGTCACGGCCTGTCCGAGCATCGTCACATTGCCCTTGAGAATCCCCTGCACGTAGTCATCGACAGTCAGGCGGTGGCGCGCGAAGCGTCCGCGCTGCAGATAGGGATTCACGATTGAAGGCTGCTCCACGCCGCTGTTCACGGTCAAGCCCTTATATTCTTCATTATTCTCAGGATGCTTCATGTTTCAATTTAATCTCCGTTTTCGGACTGAGCGGATCATCGGTAATTAGGAGCACACGAGGCTCCGTCTTCTCCCGACGAAGCGCTTCGGCTTCCACCGTCACCTTCAAACGAACATCACCGTTGGGCTTGATGACGCGATTGGAGAGACTCACCGTCAATCCCTTGCCATAGGTTTGCAGACGCAACACCTTCAACATCCGATTGCCGACATTGGCCACCACGATGGACTTCGTTGCCTTCTTCTTCGTGCCGAGATCGCTGAAATCAAGCACGGTATCCGACAACGCCAGTCGCGGCGCGTTGCGTCGTTGCGCCGTTGTCAGTTGCGAGAAGCCGGGAAGCAGTACCGCTGACACGCTGATCTCATTCTCGTTGCTCACCTTGTCACCCAGGAAGCGAGCCAGATAGATGGAAGTCTGCGTGAGCCCATACTCCTTCATCTGCTTGCTGTCCAGCGTGAGAATAATCTGCCCCACCCTTCCTCCTGCCAGCTGTTCGGGCAGGTAGGTAGCCTTCAGATAGCCTGGCATGTGCATCAGCTGAGGCTTATAGCTTTCGCGGCCGGTGTTCACCACGCTCAGCACCGCCTCGGCTTTGTCGCCCTGATGGACATCGTCGAACTCTATCGTGTTCGTGGAAAGGCGCACCGTCCCCAGGTCAATGGGGAAATCGCCGTCGTACTCCGACACCGTCGTCACCACACGCCCCTGCAGGGTCAGATAGATGGGTTCCTCAGCGTTGCTCGTCCTCACCTCAATCTCCTTCTGGAAGCTTCCCAGCAGCTGGGCGTCAAACACAGCCGTGATGGTCGCTGTATCGCCCGCCGCAATCGGCTCACGGGGCCATTCCACCTGCGCACAGCCGCAGGAAGCATGAACATACGTGATGGTCATCGGTTCCGCCCCCGTATTCCGCAGACGGAACGTGGCGGTCTTGGGTTGCTGGAACAGCACTTCACCCAGATTGACAATCGACGGCTCAGCCTCCTGTGCCGACAACGAGGTCAGAGGCAGGAGACAGACTGACAGAAGGACAGCGACTCTGTTTCTCATTCCTTATTGAATCTTTTTTGACGTGTACGATACATCTTCACAGCCTTGACGCCCGTGTGCGTCGGCACGACAGGACGGATGGTACCGTCGTCGTTGAACTCCATCTTATCGATGCACACCTCGCGATGGAAGCCGGGCCCCTTGTCCTTGCTGAGGTAGTTCTTGTTGATACGATGATAGACGATATACCATTCATCGCGCCCCGGAATCTGCAGCACGCTGTTGTGCGCCGTGCCGTAGATCTCATGCTTGGGATCCTGCTGCAGCACGATGGGCGACTTCGCCACCTCGATGGGTCCCAACGGCGACTTCGCCGTACCGTAGGCCACATGGTAGTTGGACGAGCCCGTGTCATCCACGCTCCAGAGGAAGTAATAAAGGCCGTTGCGATAGAACACATACGGTGCCTCGCGATAGGCATAATCGGCCAGCGTGCCGCCCTTCGGTGTCATCACCGTGACGGTGGTCGTGTCAATGCTCACCATATTGCTGTTCAGCTGTGCGCCGGCCATATAGCCGTTACCCCAGTAGAGGTAGTCCTTGCCCGACACAGGGTCGTGGAACACGTCCACGTCTATCTGCTGTCCGCCGCGCACGCCGTTCGGGAGCTTGTTGACGATGGGCTTGCCGAAGTCTGTGAAAGGACCTGTCGGGAAGTCGGCGACAGCCACGCCGATGGCCTTGCGGTTGTTCTCCGGGTTGTGGCCGCTATAGTAGAAGAAGTACTTCCAGCGTCCGTTGACAGCTTTCTCTATGATGCAGGGCGCCCACGCGTTACCCGTAGCCCATGGAACTTGGTCGGTGCCAAGATCGAGCATGATTCCCTCGTGACGCCAGTCCGTCAAGTCCTTGCTGGAAAACACGGTGAAGTAGTAGCCTCCCCACCCCGGCGCACCATCGGTGGTGGAATAGATATAGAACCGCTTCGTCTGCTGCGAATACAAAACCTCCGGATCCGCATGGAACTCAGGAAGAATGGGGTTGAGGGAAGAAGACCCACCCCCTGCCCTCCCTGTGAGGGAGGGAGCGGTCACCTTTGCCATGAGGATAACCGTTGATAAAAAAGTTAATAAGAAGAAAACAACTCTTTTCATATTTCAATCTTTCAATCTTTAAATCCTTCAATCTTTAAATTTTTCAATCTTTAAATTGTCTAGTTTTCCCTATAATAATCCAGCATTTCGTACACATCGTCCTTGCTGGCCTGCTGGTTGATGCGGATATCGCCCACCGCTCCGAGGAGCGTGAAGTTGATGACTCCCGCAGCGTTCTTCTTATCGTGCGTCATCAGTTCGTAGAGCAGGTCGTAGTCGTCGCAGCTGAAGGCGAAGCGCCCATAGACATTCTGCACGTATTTCGCCACCTGATAGAAGCGCGTTGTGGGGAAGCCGCAGCGCGTAGCACTCAGGTAGAGTTCGCAGACCAGCCCCCAAGCCACCGCATAACCATGGAGCACGGTGCGGTTCTCCGCCATCGCCAGGCTCTCGAAGGCGTGCCCCACGGTGTGCCCGAGGTTCAGCGCCTTGCGCAGCCCGTGCTCGTGCGGGTCTTCGGTCACGATGCGTTCTTTAATGCTGACACTCTTGGCTACGAGCGCCTTCAACGCCTCCAAGTCGGGCTGCTCAATGTCGTAGTTCAGAAGTTCCAACAGGTTCTCCTCATTGGAGATGAGCCCGTGCTTCACCATTTCAGCATAGCCGCTGCAGAGGTTCTGCCTGTCGAGTGTCCGCAGGAAATGCGTGTCGAGGATGACGGTCTGCGCGTCGTTGAAAACGCCGATCTCGTTCTTCAGGCCACGGAAGTTGATGCCCGTCTTACCGCCCACGCTCGCATCCACCATCGCCAACAGGGTTGTGGGGATATTCACGAAAGCGATGCCGCGCTTGAAGGTCGAGGCTGCGAAGCCGCCCAGGTCTGTCACCATCCCTCCGCCGAGGTTCACGAGCATCGAGTGGCGCGTGGCACCGCCCTCGCCCAGGGCTGTCCACACCGAGGCCAGCGTATCCAGTGTCTTAGCCTCGTCCGTGGCGCCGATGGTGATCAACTGCGCTTCGGCCATACACGGGAAGCCGCTTACCACGGGCCAGCACAGCTCCGCCGTCGTCGTGTCGGCGAGCACGAACAAGCGGTCAGGACCGACGCGCTCAATAGCCGCTGTCAGCTCCGCCTGCAAATCCCTGCTGATAATCACTTCCTGCTGCATGCTCTTTTTCTTTTACAGCGAATTATACGAATTATACGAATTTAGATATGTATTCTTTCATCAATAGCATCTCTTAATAATTCGTGAAATTCGTGTAATTCGTTGTCTTTATTTCAGAATCTTTTGTTTGTTGCGCACATAAATTCCGTGTGCGCTTTCGTTCGGGTTTACACGTCGTCCGCTGAGGTCGTACCACTGCTGTGCACCGTCGCCGCTTGTCGTCGGAGCCTCGATGAAATCGGGGATTTTCTTCGTCAGCACGAAGTTGTCGAAGCCGCAGATAAACTCATTGGCCTTATGGTCGGCCTTGGCGCCGATGAGCAGGGGGGTGACGCCGTCGGCCTCGAAGTCAATCGTGACCGTTTGCCATTGATTCGTAGCGGACACCGTGCGCGTGACCCCTCCGACATAGACGGAGGCGGTGTTGTTGCTGGAGTTGTCGGTGGCAAAGATGTCGGCAGTGAGCTGGTACTCGCCTTCTTCGAGCAGCACCTCCTGATAGTAGTTGAGGATGCTGGCGCCCCAGCGCTGGCGCATCCACAACGTGTGCTGCCCGCCCTGGCTGTTCTTGGGTTTGGAGGCGAAGAACGTACTATACTGCTTGTCGCTAGCAGCGAAGGCATTGAAGTCGTTGACATCGCGTGGATCGTAATCAACTGTCCATCCGTTGGGCACATAGATAGCGCGGTCGCTGGTGACGCCGCTACCGCTCATGACGCTGTAGGTATCCTCAAAGTCGCCGTTGACAAATGTGGTGGGGTATTCCTTTTCCTCGTATGGAAGCTCCTGCAGCCCGCAGATTTCCTTCTGAGTCAGGCAGACGTCGTAGAGACTGAAGTCGTCGATGGTGCCGATGAAATCCTGGTTGTTGTTTGCTTCGGAGCCCTCCCACCACTGGGCGCGCCCGATGTAGTTGCGCGTGTCTGGCGCAACCTCTGCCAGCATATAAGGCTCGTTCTGGTTGGCAGTGCCGCTGGCGTCCACCTCGCCGTTGATATAGATCGTCGTCTTCTTGGTGGCTGCATCGTAGCTGACAGCCATCTTATAGGTGGTGCCGGCCTTCAGCGTTGTAGCGCCGCTGACCATCGTCGTCGTGCCGCCGTTGTATTTGATACCCGCAGCGAGCGCGTCGGCGCGCAGGAAGAGGCTGTTGCCGTTGCCGCTGCCGAAGTCGTAGAGGCGCGGCTGCTTGGTCATGGTCTTGGGGGTCACCGTCAGCAGGACGGTGTAGGAGCGCAGCCCTGTGAGCAGACCCTCGGGGGCCACGACGTAGGTGTTTGTGGAGAAGCCAGATGCCGTGTTCGCAGTCAGGTCTATATGGTCGTTGGTGTAGCGCACGTTCTTGGCGATGTCACGCGCCAGGGCCTTGACCTGGAACTCGCGACTCTCCTCGCCGATGGTGGCAGTGAGGGTGACGTCCTTGTCCTTGGCGATGGCGTAGAGGACGCCGTTGCTGCTGATGACTTGCTCGTTGTCGGATGTCCACACGATGTCGAGGCCCAGTCTGGAAGCGGGCAGCACCAGGTCGGTGCGCGTCTCGGCGGGCAGGTCGAGCATCGCCAAAGCGCTCTTGGCCTTCTCGGCATCCAGCTGTTCCCGCATATCGTTGACAAGAGCCTGAACAGTAACAGGCGAGGCGCAAGCCTGGAAGCGGCGTAGAGCCAGGCAGGTGTGGTTGAAGCCTTCGCCATGGCATGTGATGTCGCCGGCGATGGTCTCTTCCGGCTGGATGACCTGATCCACGAGGCCGTTGCGGTAGAAGGTCAGCGTGGTGCCGTCGTAGGTCATGGTCAGAATCCATGTGCCAACCTTCGTGGGATGGTTGTCGCCGCTGGTGCCGGTGGAGTTCGTGGCCCAGTTGTCGCTCGTGAGCAGGCGGTTCTGGCTCTTGTATGTCTTGTCGCCAATCGTCACCACCGGATAGTTGTCAGCGCCGAGACTGTAGGTGACGTTGTCGCCAACAGTGAACAGCACGCCTTCATACTTGGACTCGTTCATGGCGAAAGCCAGGCTCTCGGTCATATCCTTGACGAACATCATTCCTGCGGGTTCAAGGCTCTCCTGTGTCAGCTCCTCCTTCCACTCGCAATCCATGCGGATGTCGGTGGGATAGCCCTTGGGATAGCTCTTCTGCACCATCCAGTAGTAGTAGTCGCCGTTCATCCACGCCAGGCGCAGGGGTGAGTTCTTGGAGCCCGGGATGACGAAGGGGCGGACATTGTTCTTGGCTGAGTTCTTGGTGATCTGCTCGCTGCCGGCCACCTTGCCCTCGTCATCGATGGTGTACTTCCAAATCTCATAGACGCCGTTCTTGTCATACTGTCCGCCGGTGGTGGGGATGCTCAAGTACATATCGTTGACATTCTCGGGGTCGAGGCTCATGCCGCCGCTGTAGCAACGCTCAGTGGAGTTCCAGTTCGAGTGGAAGGCGTGACCGGCATACTGCACCCATGTACGGCGCCATTCGCTGCCGGTCCAGCGGGCATACCAATAGACGTGTGATGTCTTGGCATCATCGATATGGGGATAGGCGATGACGGGATTCTCGTCCTTGTCGATGACAATCTGCCACAGCCAGTTGCGGATGTTTGACGAGTTGTCAACGATGGCTGCCGGATGGGCGCTGGCATAGCTGCTCTGCTTGTTGACATTGTGCACACCGTTGGCAATGACGGAGAGCTGGTTGCCCTTGATGTCGCGCAGGATGGGGCCGTTGCCGTGGTTGATATCAATAACGTTAAAGTAGAGCCAGTCGGGCATCTCGTTGTCGGGGTGGCCGGTGCTGTAGGAGAGATAGATCTTGTCCTTGCCGTTGCTCTGGTACTTGGCGTAGGGGCGTGCGCCCGAGCTCTGCACAATCTGCTTGGGGCCGAAGTCGAACGAGCAGTTGTCCGAGGCGTCGGGCATCGTCAGGCGTGCAATCGTCGGGTGCCAGTTGATGCCGCGCCAGCAGAGGTAGATGTGCTGCGGGTCGTCGCTCAGGATGAAGGGCGAGGGATAGGTGGTGTTGTTCGCCGTGGCCAGGTATTTCTCATCGCCCAAGGCGGTGATGTCGCCGGGTCGGCGGGAGATGCGGTACCAGATCTTCGCCTCGTCCGTATGGCGCGTGTAGAAGATCATCACGCGCTCGTCCGGCAGCACCACGAACGTGGGGTTGTTATGGTCGTCGGGCTGGAAGTAGCTGCGGATGAGCACGTCTGTCTTGCGACCGCTCACCCAGTCATACTGCGTGGCCTTCACGTTGCCGTGAACATCGATATAGCCGATATAGGTGGCATTGATGGTGCCGCCCTCATTCTCATAGTGCAGCGCACGCGGGTCTGCAAACCAGTACCAGGCGCCTTCGTCGGCCACCACGGTGCCGCTGTAGGTCTCCTGTGCAGAGACTGTCACTGCTGCCATCGTCAGCAGCAGGCTGAGCAAGAACTTCTTCATGATTTATTTGACTGTGTTATCTGATTTTTGGTGCAAATATACACTTTTTTTCCTATACACAGCCGCCTGCGGCGGGAAATCTTTCAAAATCCGCACAAAATCCAACTTAAATCTTTCTTTTTTTTGCTCGCAGAGGACGCGAAGGAGCAAAGGCCGAGAAAAAACTTATCAAATGTAGGGAACGAAGGAGAACAAAAGGCTGCGCAAGCTTTTGTTCTCTGATGAGGACGCAAAGATTTCTTTTTCTGTTGGAGTCGTTGCGCCAGCCTCTGCGAACTTTGCCCACAGCGAAGACCCGCGTAGCGCTACGATGGCCTCTGTTACCTGGGACCAATCATCTTCGCTTCTTCGCGTCCTTTGCGTTCAAGAATCTTTCAAACGAACACGGATCTCACGAATTGAACGGATAATTGGGGAACTTAAATCCAACTTAAATCAGAACCTAAATCTATCTCCTGAGAAATAAATGTGCATAATATGAATATTTTTATCCATAAATTCATTCCTCGCAGAGGGCGCAGATATCGCTGAGAACGCAGAGAAACTTGCGGTGGCGAAGAACGGGATAGGCACGCAGCCTCGGCTGTGCGCCGTTGGACAATCTGTGGTCTGCCACTCTGAAAGTTCACTTTCAAGATGGCCAGCCGCAGATTATCCAGCCCCCTTGGGGCATCATCCCGTTCTCCGAGTGCGGAATATTCGTGAAATTTGTGTAATTCGTGTTCAAAAAGATGGTCATCCTTATCCCTAGTGTAGCAAAATCCGTATAATCTGCGTAATCTGTGGTCGTAAAATTTAAGTCTAGATTTAGGTCAGATTTATGTTCCATCCTAAAACTCCATTAATGCGTATTTATGGATGAAATTATGCTTAATTAAACTTCTCTGGGAAATCTCTTACAAAATCATGAAATGCCCCGATGATCTGATTATGAAGAGGGTGGTTCTTATGTAACA
>JAEEGL016753983.1_pt1 | contig 12069 bp, 9 predicted proteins | sample 9134231 | NCBI WGS metagenome assembly JAEEGL01 (sample SAMN16246548, study PRJNA631951) | gut metagenome | biome: gut microbiome; feature: rumen; material: fiber-attached | host: Bos | place: Iran: Karaj | collected 2018-10
ATGACCGGTGAAAAAAGACGGGAGCATCTGGATAAGTACGCAAAAGATGGGAAATATAAAGACTCCATGGTAGAGGAGGATGTGGATAATCTGATAAACAACATCCTGGCAGATAATGAGATGCAGGCTGACGGACTGGATCTGTCGAGCCTGGATGAGCAGATGATGACCTGGGTCAAAGGATATGCCCTTTTCGCACGCTTCAGGGAGCAACCCTCCGCAGATCGTTCCATGAAACGCAATGGGATAGAGAGGATGATACAGAACTGTAACGATCTGATGAAGGCGGATCCGGCCAGAACGGAAGAGATGGAAAGAGAGATCAAGAGCCTTCGTGATCAGGAACTGCAGGCGCGGATAGAGCAGAAACTCAGTGAATCCATGGGGCTGAAGATCAAAAACAGGGCACCTGCCATGTATGAATACTGGACTGCACAGAGGAAACTGGAGGCGATCGCAAAGGCAAGGACGGTACTGGAAAAAGAAACCCAGGGAAGGTACACGGACAGCATGATCAGTGTGCTGAAACAAAGGGAGACCGCACAGATGAATATGGTCGAGGACGGAAAAGACCAGTTCATGAGGCCTATGAATTCCGAATTAAAGATCAAGATCCCGTTTACTGCCGTTCAGGATACTATGATGAGTACATTGGCGGATTATCTTGATCAGATAACTGCACTGAGGAAAGAAGGGACCAACGAGGCAACCGATAAGGCACTGAAGCTGGTGGCACAGGCCAGAGAGATGGTACTAAACTACAATGATCCGGAGTTTGATCAGCAGATAAAGGTGACCGAAAAGGTCATGCGTGAAGAGCAGCTAAAGGAACAGAAGCTAAAGGCAGCGCAGGCAGCAAAGAAACAGACAGAGGATAAGGCAGGACAGATGCCGCCCGGGCAGAAGCAGAACGAGACGGAGAAGAAAGAATAAACAGGAAGTAATAGGCAGCAGGAGTGCTGATGTGGTAAACTTGTACGATATTACAGGGATGATATTTTATGATAGCTATTATTGATTATGATGCAGGCAATATAAAGAGCGTAGAGAAGGCGGTACAGCATCTCGGAAGAGAGTGTATCCTTACGAGGGATGCGGACATCATAAAAGGCGCCGACCACGTGATACTTCCGGGAGTAGGTGCCTTCGGAGATGCGATGGCAAGACTTGCGGAGTACGGGCTGATCGACGTCATACGTGATGTATGTAAGAGTGGTACGCCGTTTATTGGCATCTGTCTTGGACTGCAGCTGCTCTTTGCCTCATCAGAAGAGTCTCCCGGAGTGGAGGGACTGCATATCCTTGAAGGGACCATTCGAAGGATACCGGATGACAGGGGGCTTAAGGTTCCCAATATAGGCTGGAATTCATTGGAGATACGTAACGGAGGAGGCAGGCTTTTTGCAGAAACTCCTGAAGGCAGCTTCGTCTATTTTGTCCATTCCTTTTATCTCGATGCAGAGGATAAGGGAATAGTGACATCAAACATAGAATATGGTGTAAAAGTGGATGCATCCGTCGAAGCCGGCAATGTGTTTGCCTGCCAGTTTCACCCGGAGAAATCATCGGATGTAGGACTCGGGATTTTGGAGAGATTTCTAAATGTTTAGTAAGAGGATAATACCCTGTCTTGATGTGAATAACGGCCGCGTGGTCAAAGGTGTGAACTTCGTGGCGCTGAAGGATGCGGGGGATCCCGTTGAGATAGCAAGAGCCTATGATGCCGAAGGGGCTGATGAGCTTGTGTTTCTTGATATCACAGCCTCGTCTGACCACAGGGCCACGGTGGTGGATCTGGTGCGAAAGGTCGCGGAGCAGGTCTTTATTCCTTTCACTGTAGGAGGCGGCATCAGGAGTGTCGATGACTTCCGTGCCGTACTGCGAGAGGGCGCGGACAAAGTTGCTGTCAATTCGGCAGCTATCATGAATCCGGAGCTTATAAGCGAAGCTGCGGATAAATTCGGATCACAGTGTGTCGTACTCGCGATAGATGCCAAGAGGAAAGAGGATGGCAGCGGCTGGACGGTATATAAGAACGGCGGCAGGATAGATATGGGACTTGATGCACTGGAGTGGGCAAAGAAAGGCGTGGCGCTCGGTGCGGGAGAGATACTGCTTACATCCATGGATGCTGACGGCACAAAGGCCGGATACGATCTGGAGCTTACAAGAGCCGTGGCGGATGCAGTGAGCGTACCTGTCATAGCTTCGGGAGGAGCCGGAGAGCTGTCGCACTTTAAAAAGGCATTTACGGAAGGACATGCGGAAGCAGCCCTTGCGGCTTCGCTTTTCCATTACAAAGAGCTCACCATACATGAGGTCAAGGAGTACCTGAACAGAGAAGGAGTATCCGTGAGATGGCAGGGCTGACCGGGGGATGGGCCGAGGCTCTTAAGGATGAGTTTCATAAGGAATACTACAAAAAGCTTTACGAATTCGTAAAACAGGAGTATCAGTCGGGGACTGTATATCCTCCGTCCGATAAGCTCTTTACCGCACTTCATCTGACTCCGCTTGAGAATGTCAGGGCGGTGATAATGGGGCAGGATCCCTATCATGAGCCGGGACAGGCCATGGGAATGTCTTTCTCGGTGCCGGAAGGCGTGGATATACCGCCGTCACTGAAGAACATATATAAAGAGATACATGAAGATGTGGGAGAGAGGATATCTGATACCGGTGATCTGACGCGATGGGCCGAACAGGGTGTATTGCTTCTTAATGCTGTGCTCACGGTAAGGGCACATCAGGCAAACTCACACAAAGGTAAGGGCTGGGAACAGTTTACCGATGCTATGATCAGAGCTGTCGAGAAGCAGGACAGGCCTGTAGTGTATCTTCTTTGGGGAAGAAATGCGAGGGATAAGAAAGAACTTATAACCAATCCGGATCATCTGGTGCTGGAGGCAGCTCATCCGAGCCCGCTGTCCGCATACAACGGATTCTTCGGATGCAGGCACTTCTCGAAGTGCAATAAATACCTGAAAGAACATGGGGTACAACCAATTGACTGGTCATGACGGCACGTTTTGCCGGGCCATGCGAGGCAGATAATACAGTTTATATCGCAATGGAAGGAGCAGATATATGAAAAAGACAGCGTTTATCACAAAGGAAAAAGCAGAGGAGATAGCCGCAAAATACGGAACACCCTATCACGTATATGATGAGGAGGGTATAAGAAAGAATGCAAAAGAGGTAGCAGATGCCTTTGGCTGGAATAAAGGATTCAGAGAATACTTCGCAGTAAAGGCCACTCCCAATCCTTTTATATTGAAGATATTCAAAGATTACGGCTTCGGCTGTGACTGCTCGTCAATGGCGGAACTCAAGCTTGCCGCAGCCGCAGGCTTTACCGGCGAAGAGATAATGTTTTCATCCAATGAGACTCCGGCTGAGGAGTATAAGTATGCGACTGAACTCGGAGCGATCATAAACTTTGACGATATCACTATGATACCGTACTACCTCGAGAATGTTGGTGAACTGCCTGAGACGATATGCTGCAGGTACAATCCGGGCGGTACTTTCTCGATCTCCAATCATATAATGGATAATCCCGGGGACAGCAAATACGGCATGACCCGCCAGCAGATGACGGAGGCATTTAACATGCTGAAGCAGCATGGAGTGAAGCATTTCGGCATACATGCTTTTCTTGCAAGCAACACGGTAACAGATGACTACTATCCGATGCTTGCGGAGCAGCTCTTTACTCTTGCGGCGGAGCTTAAGAAAGAATGTGATGTGGATATAGTCTTTGTCAATCTTTCGGGAGGAGTAGGCATACCTTATACACCGGATCAGGAGCCGAACCATATCGACAGGATAGGTGAGGGAGTGAAGCAGGCATATGAGCGTGTGATGATACCGGCAGGTCTGGACGGTGTGAAGGTCTACACCGAGATGGGAAGATATATGATGGGACCTTTCGGTGCACTGGTGACCAGAGCCATCCATGAGAAGCATATCTACAAGGAGTACATAGGAGTCGATGCCTGTGCCGCCAATCTCATGAGACCTGCAATGTACGGCTCATATCATCATATTACGGTACTCGGAAAAGAGGATCAGGCATGCGATACAAAATACGACGTGGTCGGATCGCTGTGTGAGAATAACGACAAATTTGCGATAGACAGAATGCTGCCCCGTATAGATAAAGGGGATCTGATCTATATCCATGATACCGGTGCGCACGGCTCCGCAATGGGATATAACTACAACGGCAGACTGTGGTGTCCTGAGGTAATGCTTCATGGAGACGGCAGCTTCTCGCTCATCAGAAGAGGGCAGACTCTTAACGATTATTTTGCAACACTTGATTGCTTCAAGGAATTTGAAATGCTGTTCAGATAATTGATATTCAGGAGGAACGGAGGACAAGCAATATGAATTATGTAAACCTAAAAGAGGAAGCAGGACGTACTTCTTATCCGGGACGGGGCATAGTGATAGGTGTATCCGAGGACGGCAGCAAAGCGGTCACGGCATATTTCATCATGGGGCGTTCGGAGAATTCACGGAACAGGGTGTTCGTGGAGGACGGAGAGGGAATACGCACTCAGGCATACGATCCCGCAAAGCTTAAGGATCCGTCCCTCATCATATATGCTCCGGTGAGAGTGCTCGGAGAAAATACCATAGTAACGAACGGAGATCAGACGGATACGATATATGACGGCATGAAGGCAGGTAAGACCTTCGAAGAGAGCCTTAGAGAAAGGCGCTTTGAGCCGGACGGACCTAATTATACTCCGAGGATATCCGGAGTGCTCCACATATCCGGCGGAAGCTTTGATTATCAGATGTCCATACTGAAGTCCGATAACGGAGATCCGGAGTCTGACAACAGATATACTTTCATGTATACGACTCCGAAGGCGGGGAGAGGACATTTCATACATACCTACATGGGTGACGGGGATCCGCTTCCTTCATTCGAGGGGGAGCCTACACCGGTCACTATCAAAGGAGATATTGACAGCTTTGCAAAGGAACTTTGGGATGCACTTGATGCGGACAACAAGGTTTCACTTTTCGTACGGTTTGCGGATATCGCTACCGGAAAGTATGAGACAAGGATCATTAACAAGAACGTATAGGGGGACAGGAAAATGAACGAGATGGAACTTAAATACGGCTGCAATCCCAATCAGAAGCCGGCAAGGGTATATATGGAAGACGGCAGGGATCTGCCGATAGAAGTGCTTAACGGCAGACCCGGATACATCAATCTGCTGGATGCACTGAACGGTTATCAGCTTGTGAAGGAGCTCAAGGAAGCAACGAAGCACGTGGCAGCTACTTCATTCAAGCATGTGTCCCCTGCGGGAGCTGCCATAGGCATACCGCTGACCGATGTGGAGAAGAAGATATACTGGACTGAGGAATACGGTGAGCTCTCACCGCTTGCATGTGCTTATGCAAAGGCAAGAGGAGCGGACAGGATGTCAAGCTTCGGTGATTTCATCTCTTTGTCCGATGTATGTGACAAGGATACGGCTACTCTCATAAGGAGAGAGGTGTCTGACGGTATCATAGCTCCCGGATATGAGCCTGAGGCTCTGGAGATACTGAAGGAGAAGAAGAAGGGAGCGTACTGCATACTTCAGATAGATCCTTCTTACAAGCCCGATCCGATAGAGCGTAAGCAGGTGTACGGAGTGACCTTCGAGCAGGGCAGGAATGAATTCGAGATAAACAGGAAGCTGCTGGACAATATAGTGACCTTCAACAAGTCTCTGCCGGAGGAGGCAGCAAACGATCTGCTTATTTCGCTGATCACGCTGAAATACACGCAGAGCAACTCTGTATGCTATGTGAAGAACGGACAGGCTATAGGCGTCGGTGCAGGACAGCAGTCCAGGATACATTGTACAAGGCTTGCCGGAAGCAAGGCGGACAACTGGTATCTGCGTCAGTGCCCCAGAGTGCTCGAGCTTCCTTTCAGGGATGATATCAGGATACCCGACAGGGACAATGCGATAGATCTGTACATAGGTACAGACTACATGGATGTTCTTGATGAGGGCAAATGGCAGAAGATATTCACGACGAGACCCCAGGTCTTCAGAGAGTCTGAAAAGAAGGAATGGCTTGAGGGCAATACCGGAGTCGCACTCGGATCGGATGCCTTCTTCCCGTTCGGAGACAATATCGACAGGGCGGCACGCAGCGGTGTGAGCTACGTGGCAGAGCCCGGCGGATCCATCAGAGATGATCAGGTTATCGAGACAGCAGACTCGTACGGGATGGTGATGTGCTTCACGGGAATGAGGCTCTTCCATCATTAGACAGATCTGATTCTAAGTGCTACAATTGCGTAGTGCGTGCCGGCATTAATGCGAATAGGGGAAGCTGGTGTGTCGGAATGGCAGACGAGGAAGACTCAAAATATTTTGTAGGCAACTACGTGCGGGTTCAAGGTCTCCGCTCCGCTCCGGTCGGCGCAAAGCCGACAGCCACAGGCTGTCGTGCGCCCCACCACCGGCATAAACAAACTGTATATTGAAAGTACAATGCCGGCATGTCGGAATGGCAGACGAGGCAGACTCAAAATCTGTTGTAGGCAACTACGTGTGGGTTCAAGTCCCACTGCCGGCATTAAGATATATTTAGAAGGAGAGAGATATATGGTTTATACAGTGACATTCAATCCGGCTCTGGACTATGTGGTACATCTCGACGATCCTATCGAGAACGGCAAGATGAACCGCAGTAATAAAGAAGAGTTTTACTACGGCGGCAAGGGAATAAATGTATCCACTGTTCTGACAAACCTTGGCATAGATACGGTTGCCATGGGCTTTGTGGCAGGATTCACGGGAGCTGCCATTGTGCACGGATTAAGCCATAAGGGAATACGTACGGACTTTATAATACTGAGACAGGGTATCTCGCGTATAAACGTGAAGATCAGGAACGGTATAGAGACAGATATCAATGCGGCCGGACCGAGGCTTTCAAATGATGATGTAAAGGCTTTCATGAAAAAGCTTGATGATCTCGGAGAAGGGGATTATCTTGTGCTGTCCGGATCAGTGCCTCCCAACATGCACGACTCGATCTATGAGCGTATATGCCGCAGAGTGGCTGACAAGAATGTCAATGTAGTAGTGGATGCAGACGGTGAGCTGCTCATGAAAACTCTTCAGATGAATCCATTCCTCATCAAACCCAACAAGAGTGAGCTCGAGAGCCTGTTCAATGCAAAGATCAAGAATGATAAAGATGTAGAGAAGTATGCGAGAAAGCTGCAGGATCAGGGAGCAAGGAACGTGCTCGTATCCATGGGTGAAGGCGGATCCATGCTGGTACCCGAAGAGGGAAAAGTCATACGTCTCGGCGTGCCCGAAGGCAAAGTGATCAACACGGTAGGAGCAGGAGACTCCATGGTGGCAGGATTCCTTGCGGGATATATGAAGAACGGTGACATGCAGAAGGCTATGAACCTTGCAACAGCTGCGGGAGCTGCGACAGCGTACTCCGAAGGACTGGGTGAGAAGAGCACTATCATGATGCAGCTGGAGAAGATCAATAATGGTCTGTGGATGAAGTGATGCAGACCCCGATATTACTGTATATCGATCCCGGTACCGGCAGTATGCTGTTCGGTATCCTTATCGGGATCATAGGTGCCTTGACATATCTGATAAGAACTTGGATGGTCAAGGTACGTTTTATTTTGACCGGCGGCAAGAGCACCGGGATGAATGTCGACAAGCTTCCCATAGTGATATTTTCGGATGACAAGAGATACTGGCCGGTGTTTGAGCCGGTGTGCAGGGAACTGGACGCCAGAGGAGTCGATGTCGTTTACATGACGGCTTCTAAGGATGATCCGGGTATCGATAATAAATACGAGCATATCAAAGGTGAATTCATAGGCGAGAACAATAAGGCATTTGCAAAGCTCAATCTGTTGAATGCCTGCATAGTGCTGTCCACGACTCCGGGACTTGATGTCTATCAGTGGAAGCGCTCGAAGTATGTGGACTGTTATATACACATGCTGCACGGCCCCAATGAGATAGCAGGATACCGCATGTTCGGTATTGATTATTACGATATGCTGTTTCTGTCGGGTGAATATCAGGAGCGTGATGCAAGGAACCTTGAGAAGCTCAGGGATCTGCCGCCAAAGGAAATAGTCATGATAGGAGTGCCTTATCTTGATGAGATGGTAAGACGGCTTAAGGAAGCTCCCGCTCTGCCTGAGCACGAGCGAACAGTGCTGCTCGCACCCACATGGGGACCGAGCTCCATCCTTTCAAAGTTCGGAGAAAGGATCATCAGGGTACTGGTGGATACCGGATACAGGATCATAATCAGACCTCATCCGCAGTCGTTTACGGCTGAAGCAAAGCTGATGGAAGATCTGATGAGCAAGTTCCCGGATTCCGACAAGCTGTCATGGAACAGGGATACGGACAATTTCGAAGTGCTGAGGCAGTCGGACATACTCATATCCGATTTCTCGGGAGTCACTCTTGAGTTTGCTTTCGTGTATGACAAGCCGATCATCATAGCAGATACCGAGTACGACAGTTCGCCGTACGATACATGGTGGCTCGACACTCCTTTCTGGACGCTGGAAGCGCTGTCACGTATGGGGATGAAGCTTGATGAGGAAAGCCTGCCGAAGCTTAAGGAGATGATAGATGAGGCTATAACCAGTCCGAAATACGCCTCCGAACGTGACAAGGTGAGGAGCGAGACATGGGTATATCCCGGAGAGGGCGCAGCCCGTGCGGCCGATGCCATCATTGCAAAATACAAAGAACTGACAGAAACGGAGGCAGAGTGAAATGTCATTCGGATCTGTACTTTACACGATACTCATAGGGCCGATCAAGCTGTTCTTCGAGGTGGTATATTCCTGCGTATACAGCATCACTGCCAATCCCGGGATATCCATCGTATTCTTAAGCCTTGCGATCAATTTCCTCGTACTTCCACTCTACATGCGTGCGGATGCCATGCAGGAAGAGGAAAAGGATATCCAGAACAAGCTGAGCAGGGGTGTGGCGCATATAAGAAAGACCTTTAAGGGCGATGAGCGCATGATGATCCTGCAGACATACTACAGGCAGAATCACTACAAACCTACGTATGTACTTCGCGGAGCGGCACCGCTTTTCCTTGAGATACCTTTCTTCATAGCGGCTTACAGCTTTTTGTCCACGCTGTCCATACTGGAGGGAGTGCCTTTCGGACCCATATCAGATCTGAGCAGACCCGACGGACTGATCCATATCGGTGCACTTACGGTCAATCTGCTGCCGATCCTGATGACTCTCGTTAATTTCGTATCGAGTGCGATCTTCACAAAAGGCTATCCTCTGAAGACGAAGATACAGCTGTACGGTATGGCGGTATTCTTCCTGATCTTTTTGTACGGTTCGCCTTCGGGACTTGTTTTCTACTGGACATTGAACAACCTGTTCTCCCTTATCAAGACGATATTCTACAAGCTGAAGCATCCGAAAGAGGTGCTTATGGTCATAGCCTCCGTGGCGGGGATAGTTTCGATAGTGATGGGGATAAGGTATATAGGAATATCGGTGGTAAGGGTCATCTTCTTTACGGGACTTGGTGTGCTTCTGCAGATACCTGCCATCGGAGGTGTGCTGAAGATAAAAGGAAAACTGCAGCATAGGGAGCGGACATATGAGCCGGAGCACAGGCTTTTCATCATGTGCATGCTTCTGATGGCGATACTTACCGGAGTCATGATACCGGCATCGGTAGTCAGATCGTCACCGCTCGAATTCGTGAGCGTGAATTCATTCTACCATCCGCTGTGGTACGTGATGAGCGCCGGATGTCTTGCTTTCGGTACCTTTATCGTATGGTGCGATGTGTTTTACGGCCTGGCAAAGGACAAGGGCAAGGTGATGATGGAAGGCGGTGCGTGTGCGATCTGTGCATGTGCTGTCATAGACTATATGTTCTTCGGGAGAAATCTGGGGACTCTATCCACGGCACTGCAGTTTGAGGACGGCATGGCTTATACTGTGCCCATGCAGCTGATAAACGCGCTTGTACTGGTAGTTGCGGCTGGCATCGTGATTTTGATCTGCAGGAAGTTCAGGAGCATCCTTGCGACTGTAGTGATGGTAGGTGCCATCGCACTGGCCTGCATGTCGGGGCTCTATCTGTATCAGGCCGGGAGCGACCTGAAGGAGTATTCGGCAAGAGCAGCTTCACAGGACGAGATGGCATCTCTTCCGCTAAGCAGGACAGGTAAGAACGTAGTCGTGCTGATGCTTGACCGGGCAATGGGTGAATACATACCGTATATCATGGAGGAGAAGCCTGAACTGCTCGAGGCATTCTCGGGATTCAGATATTATTCCAACACGATATCATACGGAGGCAATACCAACTTCGGAGCACCGGCGTTATTCGGAGGATATGAGTATACTCCGGAAAAGCTGAACCTGCGTGACAGTGAACCTCTGGTGGATAAGCATGACGAGGCACTCAAGGTGATGCCGAATCTCTTTACGCAGAACGGATATGACGTGACAGTATGTGATCCATCATATGCGGGCTATCAGTGGATACCGGATCTGTCCATATTTGATGATATACCGGGCATACATACATATATCACGGACGGAGCTTTCGTTGATGAAGAGCTGCAGGCTGTGTTCATAAAGGAATCAAAGAGGAATTTCTTCTGCTACGGTCTGATGAAGACGATGCCGCTGGTACTGCAGCCGACCTTCTATGAGAGAGGCAATTACCGCAGTCTTACTCCTCTCGATACGAGATCACAGGGAGTACATGATATCTATACCGCTGACGGATTTGATTCGAAGTTCATGCAGGCCTATGCGGTGCTCGAGCATATGAGCGATATGACAAGGATCGATGACAGTGGTAAGGGAAGCTTCATCATGATGGTGAACAATACCACACATGAGCCGGTATTGCTTCAGAAAGAAGAATACGAGATGGTCGCTCACGTTGACAACAGCGAGTACGGCGAGGAGGATCGGAGCGCGGGAGAAGCATTCGGAAAGGCTTCAGACAGGATACTCCATATGGACGACAGCATACAGGCCATGGAGTATCACAGTAATATGGCTGCATACCTGAAGCTTAAGGAGTGGTTTGATCACCTTAAGGAGAACGGGGTGTATGACAATACCAGGATCATCCTTGTGGCAGATCACGGCGAGGGCAGGGACCAGATGGATGATCTGCTTTATCCATTCGGAGACGGTACCATGGATCTTTCGGCTTACTTCCCTCTGCTCATGGTGAAGGACTTTGATGCCACGGGCTTCAGTGTGTCGGATGAGTTCATGAGCAATGCCGATGTGGCATCCCTTGCTACGGAAGGACTCATAGATGATCCGGTCAATCCGTACACCGGTAATCCGATAGGGACAGGTACGGAGAAGAAGGAGACGCAGTATATCCTGCGATCGGATAAGTGGAGAGTGGAAGAGAACAACGGAAACACTTTCCTTCCGGGTATCTGGCTTTCGGTACATGACGACATCTGGGATACGGACAACTGGGAAGTAGTCGGGATAGACACTACGCTCCCGGAGAAGTGATGTTTCCGGTACCTGATGAAATAACACCGGGCATATGATAGAATTGTGATCAATATATTTTAATATATCAGGAGAGATAAAAATGTCTGAAAAAGAGATAATGCTGGGAAATGCAGCGATAGCACGAGGCGCATGGGAAGCCGGGGTCAAGGTGTCAGCAGCCTACCCGGGGACTCCGAGCACGGAGATATCGGAGAATCTGGTGAAATATCCGGATGTATATGCAGAGTGGTCTCCGAATGAGAAGGTGGCTGCCGAGGTGGCTATAGGAGCCTCCATGGCGGGAGTGAGATCAATGGTATCCATGAAGCATGTGGGTCTCAACGTGGCCAGCGATCCGCTGTATTCAGTGTCTTATATAGGTGTGAGCGGAGGTCTGCTTTTTTGCGTGGCAGATGATCCGGGTCTTTATTCCTCACAGAATGAGCAGGATACAAGGCTTATAGGAAGATCGGCTCATGTGCCGGTACTCGAGCCCTCGGATTCACAGGAA
>JAEEGL010396105.1_pt1 | contig 12068 bp, 10 predicted proteins | sample 9134231 | NCBI WGS metagenome assembly JAEEGL01 (sample SAMN16246548, study PRJNA631951) | gut metagenome | biome: gut microbiome; feature: rumen; material: fiber-attached | host: Bos | place: Iran: Karaj | collected 2018-10
AGCCATAGCTTTTATCATCCTGTTTGCTCTGGGCAAACTAATGCTGGCTACGGGTGATGTGACCTATATTGTGTTCTTCCTTTGGTATGGTGTGGATGGTGCTATGACCATTTTCCACCGCATTATGCTGCATGAGAACCTGGGGCAGGCACACCGTAAGCATGCTTTCCAGCTGATGAGTAATGAGCTGAAGATGGGGCATGTGACTGTCACGATGATTTACACCATTGGGCAGTTGGCGGTATCGCTGGGATTTATCTATCTGTGCCCTGATACTGTGCTGGCGCACTGGATTTTTCTGGTAGTGGCTGGATTGGTTCTAGCTGGGGCGTATGTGGCGTTTATGAAGAAGTATTATCATCTTCACGAAGAATATTTGGCTTCGCTTCGCTCGAGTGAAAAGTGAATAGTTAAAAGTGAAGAGAGATGAAGATTACACAGGCTGTATTGGATAAGCTTACGGCAGAGGCTAAGGCATCGCCACGGTTGAGAATGAATTTGGATTTGAGGAATTCATCGGAAGACCAGAGTCAACGGATGCTGAATGCCATAGAACCAGGTTCGGAGATACCTATTCACAGACATCGTATTACATCTGAGACAGTAGTATGTCTTAGAGGAAGACTCGTCTGGGAGTTTTATGATGAGTTAGAAAGAATATGTACTGAAACTATTGAACTTTCACCCAACGGCCCTATAGTAGCATTAAATGTTCCAATTGGTCAGTGGCATACCGTTAAATCCTTGGAATCAGGCTCTGTGATTTTGGAAGTAAAGGATGGAGCTTACGAACCAACTAAACCAGAAGACATACTCGATAAATGAAGTTGGGTAACAACCAACAGGCGTTTTTCGCTTTGGTGAGAGCCGGACTTTGGGAAATGGAAGTCAAGCTTTCTCAGTTCGAACAAATTGATTTCAATCAGGTGTACTGTCTCGCTGAAGAGCAGTCTGTAGTAGGTTTAGTTGCAGCTGGAATTGAGCATGTGGTAGATGTAAAGATTCCACAGCAAGTGGCTCTTTCGTTTGCTGGCATAACTTTACAGTTGGAGCAACGTAATGAGGCAATGAATGATTACGTTGCAAATTTGATAGAACTATTAAAGCAAGGGGAAATAGATGCTATATTGGTCAAAGGTCAAGGAATAGCATTATGCTATGAACGGCCATTGTGGCGGGCTTCTGGTGATATTGATTTGCTACTAAGTGAAGATCATTATCGCAAGGCTAAAGAACTTTTACAACCTCAAGCCGAAGATGTAGAGCAGGAATACTCTACATTTAAGCATATAGGAATGACTATGAAGGGTGGATTCGTTGTGGAACTACATGGTGCTCTTTATACTCGATTATCAAAACGTATTGACAAAGGAATTAGCATTCTTCAAGACGATGTTTTCTGTAACGGTTACGTGCGTAGTTGGATGAATGGAAATACGCAAGTTTTTTTGCCTGGAGTAGATAATGATGTCGTCTTTGTTTTTACTCATATTCTTCATCATTATTATGTTGAGGGTATTGGACTGCGCCAGATTTGTGATTGGTGTAGGCTGTTGTGGACTTATAGGGATAAACTGGATAAGGAAGCATTGAGTTTTAGGCTTGAAACCATGGGCTTGGTGAGCGAATGGAAGGCTTTTGCTGCATTAGCTGTTGATTGGTTGGGTATGCCAGCAGAGGCAATGCCGTTATATTATGATGATAAAAAGTGGTCACGGAAAGCCAGAAGTATCATTGAGTTTGTGATGGAATGTGGCAACTTTGGACATAACCGACAGAGAGTGTTACCAAATAGTTTTCTTGGTGGAAAGATTGTTTCAGTCTGGAGGAAATTGAAAGATTTCACGAATCATGCAAGGGTTTTTCCGTTGGATAGCGTGAAGTTCTTTTTCCACTTTCTTGGGGATGGAATTCAACTAGCATCTGAACAAAGATAATCTAATCTGAGAAACATTATAAAATGTAAATAATGAGGTATATATTTTTAATTATCATATGGATTGCTTCATGCAATCTGACTATTAATGCACATGAGGAGATTCCTGCTGATTCCAATGCTATTGTTACCAACTCGTTCTGGGACAACTGGTTTGGACAGGTAGGTGTGGATATGTGGCTGCAGAACCCTTATGGTTCGAATTTCAAGAACGTATTCCCTAACGGTAAGACTTTTGGTGTGGATATGGCTCTGGGTAAGTGGATGACACCAGAATTCGGGATACGTGGAATTTTTAACTGGGAAAACGGCATCGTCAAGAATCACCATGCCAGCTGGGTTCATGAGGGTAGCAAATGCTATTTGGTGTTTGCTGGGGACTTCCTGGTAAATCTGACGAATCTGTTTGGCGATTATAGACCTGACAAGAAATGGAACATATCTGTGTTCCCAAGGGCTGGCGCCCTTATAGACATTCAGGATAAGGGTCCTGTGGGTTCACCCATGTTGGGATTCGGTGCTGACTGTACTTATAGACTGAACGACAAGTGGAGCCTGTTTGGTGATGTTTCTTATCAGTTATGTTCCGGTGCACTGGGGAATAGGTCTGGGGAAGGTAGCGGAAGTAATGGCTATTTTGACTTTCTTATGGGAGTCCAAATAGATTTGGGTAATAATAAATTTCATAAGGTATCCGAAAAGACCTCCCATGATAATCATGCAGTTGTAATGAATGATTTCTGGGATAACTGGTTTGTACAGGCTGGCTTGGGCATGTCTTTGATCAATACGTATGGATGTAATTTCAGCCATGTGTTTCCCAATGGTAAAACGTTTGGAATCAATGCGGCACTGGGTAAGTGGATTACTCCTGAGTTCGGTCTTCGTGTAGGTGTGAATTGGCAGAACGGAATCATTGGTAATGACCATTTGGCATGGTTGGACAAGGCAGATCAGCCAGGCAGCAACCATGACGCAGGTGGCTTTGTAGCTGCCTATGTGGATGTGTTCTTTAACCTGCACAACTTGTTTCTTGGATATGTTGCTAACAGGCGATGGAATGCTATCGTTTACCCCAGAGCAGGTTTTGGTTACAACCCCGATGTTTCAGATTCCTCACCCAATGTGGGAATCGGTACCGAGCAGACCTATCGACTGAATAACCGCTGGTCACTGTTTGCAGACATAGCCTACCAATTCACGTCGGGTGGCTTTATGGGCAAAGATCACGAGTCAACCCATATCAATGGTGCCAGCAATGGTTGGTTTGATATCAATATCGGTGTGCAGTATGACTTAGGACTTAATACGTGGTATAGGCCTGGAACTACACAATCACGGAAATATGGATATATTGAGGGACATAACTGGCCAAGATTTGCGGTTAATACCATTGCGTCCGTTGGTGTTGCATATATCGGGAAGACGGCATTGAAGGCGATGATTAAGGAGGAACGTCCAGACCATTCGGACAATAAATCATTCCCATCAGGACATGCAGCGATGGCTTTTGCTGCAGCGAGGTCAATAGATAAGGAGTTCAGGAAGGATTGTATATGGATTCCGATAGCGGGATATGCAGCTGCTACAGCGGTAGGCATACAGCGAGTAGCCAGAGACAGACATCATTGGTATGATGTAGTGGCTGGTGCTGGAGTCGGTTTTGGAGCAGCAGAACTAACATGGTGGCTGTCGGATAAGATGTTTGGGAAAGGTTCCAACATTGCTGTCGGTAGTAGCGGAAATACAGTGGATGTGACTTACAACTTCTGACCGATAAAGGTTAGAGGTTAAAGGTCGAAGGACTAAGGCTTAGAAAGTTGAAAGTTCTCTCTTTGAGAGTGTGGAGATGCAATGAAAATTGATAATACATGGTAAATTTGAGCGATTTTTCTGCAGTATTTCAGGTGGTAATAGCTTTTTATGGAGTCTATGCTGCCAAGAGCAAGGATATCGCTAATACGCTGATTTTCGATATTATTAAGAAATCGTTAAAGCAACTTACGGTAGAGTCTGCAAAACATGTCGATGATACAAATAAAAGCTTTCATCGTCTTAAAGAAGATTTGGAATGTATAGATAAGGATAAATTGAGTGCTCCTCAAAAGAATTTAATGGCTACGGAAGAAAACGGTGCAGCTAAAGAAGTGGAATATGCCAATATTCTTGACGATAGCCTTAATAAGCTCTACAAAGAATACGTAGGACAATCCTACTTTCCTGTATTGTCAACAGACATTCTCTTGGTAAGTTTATATTTGATGATATTGGGCGCTATAGATTACAAGTGGCTTTGGCAAACCGACAGTATCAGTATGATGAGTGTTTGTATTACTGTTTTCTTTGTGTTGCATAGTCTTGCCTACGAGTTTTCTCCTAGGTTGAGGAATTATGATTGGGGGGAGCCAAGTATAATTTCTCATACATTTGGTTTAACCCTATGTTTTATGGCTACTGTTATTCTTGGTGAATATACGAGTCTTAAGGAGTGGTTTGATAGTGACATCAAGCAGTATATGCTTATTTATGCGTTGATAGTATTGCTTTCTCCAGTAATAATAATTGTGCGTATCAAATTGCTGATTAGCAATATGAGGTCTTTAATAGGACAGAGTAAGCGAAACCGGGAGTTTGCTATGAATTGGTTCCATAGTGATGTTATGGAGTATAAAGATATGTACCCTATAAATGAGCGTAAAATGCAGAATAGGAAGTAATAAAATACGCTTTATATTCAAATTAACATAATATTAAGTTAATTCAATTTAATGTTACGTTAAGAGTGGTTTCCGATTTTCCTATTTCTAGATTTTGGACTAACTTTGAAAGCTAATAATCATTCGTATGACCGATAAGGAACTTTTTGAAGAGTCGTTGGTGTCACTGCGCAGGCACGTAGAAAAAGACTATAGTGCTAGTAGTGAGCCGTACATAGTTGCGCTATCTAGAAAGGGTCCAAGATTACTTGAATGTTTGTTTGGTAACGAACTGATGCGGTATCGAGTTGTGACAGAGTATGCATTACCTTTCTTGTTTAAACAACTATCAAAGCATCCTAATATCCAATACGATATTCTGATAGTGGACGATGCTATATATTTCGGATCAACATTATATGGTGTTTATGAAGAAATTTTATTCTATCAGAAAAAGTATAAAGTAAATCTGAAAATCAATGCCTATGTAGCTATCAAATCGCAAGATGCCATTGATTACAATTTTAATATAGTCTGCGATTATACGGTGCCATCAGGTTATAGTCATTATTTTGCTAAAAATGTAATGTCTGTGATTAGAGGTCTACATACATCGATGGAAGTGGATTACCCCAGGATATGCTACACGATGACAGAATGTGTAGATATTGATAAGCTTTATGATAAGATAGAGAATAATTATCCTGGGAGTGTCTATAAAGTTAAGAATAAGGAAAATACCAGCATCAATATTCTATTAAAGCCTGTTTCCGGGTCTTACTTCAATAAAATAAGGATATTCGTGGATGACAATAATGTTCATGTGATAACGATGACGCCACGAATGATTTCGGATAGTGAAGAGAGTATTGGTCAGTTATTTGTAAATACTAACGAAATACTTTCAGGCTTCTGGTATGAGTTGTTTCATGGGTATTTAGAGCCATTAAATGAATATGAGCCTAATATAGGTCGGTCGGTTAAGAAAGTACTTGTTGCACTTGCCAATTATATTTATTCTTTTAATACTTATCTTGGAGAGAGAAGTATATTGGAGGATTTGTTGGAGGACGTTACTGGTGGTATCAAGGAGATGTCATTCAGATATGATGATATGAAGTATCTATTGGGGACAAATCCTTTGTGTGAGCATTTCACTGAGTTATTGAATAGTTTCTTGATAAATGGGGTGAATTCTTTGCTGGATTATCGCATTAATTTGATGAAATTCTCTCATAATGAGGTATACGAAAGTCTTAATTTCCCAGAGAAAGAGGAACGTGAAACCCTACAACTGCATAATATGCACATGATTAGGAACAGCAGAAACCAAAGTCAGGCACTGTCTGCAATATTCTTTAATCAGACATTATTGGTAGAAAGGTGGTCGCGAAAGAAAGAGTTGTGTAATGCTGAGAGACTTCATTTTGGTTATACATTCCAGTCAATACAATATCTTTTAGGTAAATATGCGCGATACGAGCAAGTAATTGACAACGCCATTAAGCTTCATGAGTGGATTGATAAACGAATAGATCAAGGCTGTATCGTTCCTCAATATATAATAGATAGCAGTAATGGCGTATGGACACGTGTTTTTAGGCCTGGAGAGAATGAGGAAATAGTACTGAGTCATTTGGCGCGATGGGTTTTGGCTGTATATAATTATGTAAAAGACAAGAGTGGTGAACAGGTTAATAAGCAGTCTCTTTATAATTTTCTGGCATATTTAGTGTATAGAGTAAAGGGAATAGAGCAGGAATTGGACTTTCCATTACGTATCGTAAAGCATGGGACCAGATATGACCTTATGTTTAAAGATGAATCAGGCACAATGATGGATGTGCTTGAATATATGGAGAAAATGTATATCCTTACGGAAAAAGAAGGATTATATGTAATTTCCGGTTTATTGCAGGACAATGATATCAAAGAGCATACTACGCTATCGAAAGAAGTACTAGCAGAACAGTATGAGGTCTTAGATAAGGTGATACGTGATATTAAGAATTCTAATATACCATTGGGATTATCGTTTTTAGTTTTCAATTACCTCTTTAGAGATATGTTGGATGTGGACGATTTCAAGCGAGAAATACGTAAATGCAGTGAAACCGTTCTGAAGTGTCTGGATGAGTTGGAACCCCAAGTCAGGAGGAAAGACAGTAATGTAGGTGTGACCAAAGAGATGGTGCGCAGGCTGATGCTTGACTTTACGGGTATATATCCATATTTGATGCTGTTGCAATATATGTTCGGTTCATATCTGCCAGCATCTGATGTAGAAGAAGACCAAATCCTATTGGAACTCGAAAAGAATGCCTATCGACTGAATTTGATTATTACAGTCATACAACAAGTTTATTATACAAAAGATGTCAGCAGACTTTCGCCAAATATCAAGAGCAGTGCTCAGTATTATGAATTTATTAACGCAGGGAAGATAAGGGATCTGGAAGTGGTGATGATTAATAAGGGTAATCTGAGCGAGGCTTATACAGATCGTTCACTAATATTCGCACTTAGAGGACTTGTCACAAATCATATTATGAATGACTAACGAGAGCATTAATTTATTTTGGGATATACTTGAGACCGCATCTTTACAAGAAGAGGCAAAGATAATTGTGCGTAATATCCTCAAGGTTAATAATGTTGAAAAGCTATGGGCTATAAACCTGAATGAACCTCAGCAGGGCGAAGAGGTTGCTATGATTAGTTTGGGGACAAACAAAGACTTGAGAGTACGAATTGTTAAATTTCATAATTTCCGCACATTCCCTGAGGTAGAAGACCGTCCTTTTGGTATCGATTTCTTGGGGAAGAATCAACAGCCATGCAGTTTATTTCTGTTAGGAAGCAATGGTACAGGTAAAAGCTCTATATTTACTGCATTAGAAACCTTCTATACAGGAAAGTCAAGTCTTGCGAAACAGAGAACTGTGAAGGAAGGCAGATATTTGAGTTATGCTTTTAAAGAGGAAAACAAGTTCATACTGGACGAACATTTGGATGTTGTTACAGTAAATGATGTAAATCTGGCAGATAGTTCTATTGCAACACCTTCATCTTTTTGTTCATCGTATGATATCCAACTACTCGAACAGTCCGATAATGGATTGACGGATTACATATTCAGTCAATTAGGATATGATGATGTTGCGGAAATTTACATTTTTTTGAAAAGTAAAATGGAAAGTCTTAGCAAAGACGTTGAGTCCATTGGAAATGCTGATATTGCAATAGAGACTTCTTCAAAAGACTGGCATGTCATCATAACGGAATATATAAGGTTTGTCCTTGACAAAAAACAGGACGTAAGTTCAGATAGGAAATATACCAACGAAGATATAATCAGAATGACGTTTAATCATCTGCATGATAATTACACTGGTATCATGCTTTTTCCTGAAGAATGGCGACTCTTGAATGAAGGACAGATGGAAGTCATGCATGGGATGGAATTGGCAGGTATCGCCATAGAACAACTTCAGGAAAGTCAAAAAAAACGGCAAGATGTTCAGATTAAGAGATTGGCGGAGATGTATAGGCTTTTTTTCCATTATTATGATAACAAAGATACTATCCTGAAACCCTCTAATGTCTTAGATCTGATGTATAAAGAATATAATGAGACCTTAAGAGTCGAGAACAAATACCTTACATCGAAGGACAAAGCAAAGGAAGACAAGGAGGAACTTTTGAAACAGATAAAGTCATTGCAGGATGTAATCAATGCAATTGATAAGCGGAAAGAAGATGTTGTGCATAAATTTGTTACTGATTTTAATACGTTTGTAAAAACCGTGCTTAGTGAGTTCTCAGAAGATAATGAAGAGTTCGTAGTTACGTTTGATGAGAACGGAAAGTGTGAAGTAAAGATCAAAGTGATACCAGAGAAGGGAGAGCCCTTTGAAACAAATCCGCGGGAGTATCTTAATTCTTTTAGATTTGTTTTGTTCTGTGTCGTGCTAAAGTTCTCTTTGGCCTTATGCCAGATGAAAAAGATGAAAGTCTCGTTGCCTATCGTAATTGATGATATTTTTGACGCAAGTGATTTTGAAAATAGTATCAAGTTGGAGGAATTTGTATATTTTGTGTTTAAAAGTTATCGAAAATATGTAATGAATGATGGTTTAGACGTACCTTTACAGGTGATCTTGCTAACCCATGACGAGATGATGAAAACAGCTTTTGAACGAGGACTAAGTATGTTGGAGATGGAAGACATCCACCATAAAGAGGACTATATTTGTGGCAGACTTATTCCATATAGGTATGCAAAGGAGGATGCTAAGGAAGGTATGACACAGACAACAGATAATGCAGATTTTTATAATCTCTATATTCCACTATGAACGATAAACATTGTGATTATAAGGCTATATTGATAAACGGATTGGTGGCAATTGTCATATTGTCAACCATGATTTTTGGATCGTGGTATATTATGTTGAATCAGGCAGTTGGGGTGGTTCGTGAAATAAAAACGACATCTTATATAGTAGAGCTTGATACAACAGATACGATAAAGAGAACAGATTCTTTGGCGATGTTTTTTAATCGGATGGACTCTATTCGGAGGGACGTATCTCAGCTTCAAAATGATTATCATGACAATATTGATCTGATGATTAATAAGGCCAATGGTTGGATGGCATTTTGGATAGGAGTTGTTACTGTTATTCTAGGCATTTTGAGTATCTTACAGATTTTTAGGCAGATTAGAGCAACAGAGAAACTTAAGGAACAAGAAGAGAAGATAGATTCTGTACAAAAAGAACTGATGAAAACTATCAATAAATCGATCTGCGATTTACAGGAGAAATATGCTTACCTAGAGGAAGAAAAAGAGGACCTGCTTTGTACAATACATGAGAACAGGATAGCAGCCTCTATGATATGCATTAGCATACCAGACCCATTGGTAGCGTCATCATCTACAGACAGGCGACAGGCTTTTGGCACTCAACTGAAACAGATTTCGAATGAGTTTGAGCGTTATTTAAAGTCTGTGATTAGTCGCAAGAATAATGACGGATTTGACAATCTGACATCGACGCTAATGAATATGAAGATTGCGCTGGTTAGGGCGAGATCTGCATTTTCGGACCATGATATTCACGTGAACTTCTTCCAATTGATTAATAAGATTGATAAGGCTATTCGAGATTTTCAAAAATTGAGTGTTTTCATTCGGGAAGAAGACGTTGAGTTACTGAAGGATATTAGTAAAGATTTTAGAGATATTGCGGCGAGGATAAGGTGATGTTGAAAAATCGTGTGTTATGATAAAGGAAATCAGCATAAAGAATTATAAATCTGTTGTCAACCAGAATTTGGACCTGGGCATGTTTAATGTTGTTATCGGGGCGAATGGTTGTGGTAGATCGAATTTGCTGGAAGCGATTGCTTTTGGCAGGTCTTTCATGCTCGGGGGTGTTGCTCCCTGAACTATTTGAAAGCCGAAGGCATACTGTGACTTATAGTTCATACGGGTTTCAATATTACATGGCAAACTTATGAATATGAAAGATGCACTCAGGTGTTGATTATCAAGGGATCTTCACCATTAATAGGTAATTTTGTGGGAACCTGTGTTTAGGGTGTGTCATTTAAAATGGATGAGGAAAAAGGTGTTTTCCGAACGGCAAATAGATGAAGAATTTTAGTATTTTACAATTGAAATTGAATGCATTTGGATATTATAACTTGTATTTATGATTGACGAAGAGAAAAAGAAAAGAATTTGGAATAAAATGCCCACTGTTGAAGGGAAAGATGAGACCAAATTCAGATTGGATTCCTGTGGTGCTTTGATTCAATGGGATAGGTATGGGGACCGACAGAGTGATGTGGGTTGGGAGATAGACCATGTCGTTCCGAAAGCACTGCTGAAAGATAAAGGGGTTCCTGAAGATGAGATAGACGATGATAAAAATCTTAGACCGATGCATTGGAGGAATAATGATGCAAAGTCAATGGATTATCCTGAGTATCAGACAAAGGTGACTTATGAGAACGGTAAAAACGTTGAGTGTGAAGGTGTTTATGAAGTAAACGAAAGCCTTCAGAAAACCCTTCAGAACAAGTATTCAAAATACGGCATATGATTTCGGATTTCAGTTCTTTGATAGAGTTGTTCGCTGCCATATACTTGACAATCAGCTTAGATGACTTGTTGCTTCGCCGTTTTTGGACACCTGACTATGAAAAAACGGTAAATGCAGAGTTCGCGAAAATCAAAATGCCTGTGATGGCCAAGCGCCCTATTATTCAAAATACCGGTGTGTATTCGTCCTATGAAGAAAAACGTTCCAGAAAGAGGGGTGGGTTGATGTTTGGTATTACTGTTACACTTCTCGTCATGATAGGGTTTAACGAATATCTTACCCCATTAGGACAGTTTGGCAAAGCAGTGATACTCATTACGTTCTTAAGCATGGAACTTATCATATATATCTTCGACAGATTCTTTTTAACGAGTTGGTGGTCAGTACTTTGGTCTTTTGTGTTTGTACCTTTGATTCTTGGCATCGCTGCAATTTCTTTTCCAGAATCGGATGGTTATAAGGACCTATCGGAAAAAAGCTTTGAGAGTCTTGTGTTGATTGCAAAAATCTTCATGGTTATAATGCTTATTCTCCCAGTGATATGGCAATTGATAAGGAACTGGCTATATTCTCGTTATTATTTAAATTATATCGTTGAACAGACAAGGGTAAAAGCTAAGCAATATGATGTTGCTTTACGGTGTGACCCAAAAAAAGGTAACAAGATAGCTAATGTAGCGTTACCTTATCATGATGCAGTAGTGCAAGCGGTAGCTGCTGGTGATGGTGATAGAGTCATCACTCCATTTCTGATTGTTCTTGAGTCTGAGCTGAAAAGCATAGAATTCGTTCCAACATTATGGCCTCTGATTAAACACTCTTACCGTTATAACAAGAAATATAATCCATCTAATCTTAGGCTTCACTCTCTTTATAAACAATACAAAGGCTGTTCACCTATGCCTAAAATGGATAAGTTCTGTGAAGAGAAAGGAATTGATATCAATGTGTTCCGATCTTATTATCAGAAGCAGATGGGGCAGAAGTAGACATAGGAACACCGGGACAGGTCCGTCTTTCACGGAGCTAAGGAAAAACAAAATGGTAAAAGGTCGGTGCAATCATATATGCATCGGCCTTTTTTTCTTTTTATATGAATTTTGTTAAAAAAGGTGTTGAAATGATGTGGGTTTGAAGTTTTTTCAGTATATTTGAGCACAAAATGAAGTTTAAATTATTAACTCATAGTTTTCAATGGAGAATATTAGTACTGTTATCAAAGCTCTTTTTGAAAAGATTGATGGCGATGAGGTCTTGAAGAAGGCTGGTTATGACGCAGAAGAGGATGATGACCCCTGTAGGATGGATTCTGATATGATAGAA
>JAEEGL011495377.1_pt1 | contig 12068 bp, 13 predicted proteins | sample 9134231 | NCBI WGS metagenome assembly JAEEGL01 (sample SAMN16246548, study PRJNA631951) | gut metagenome | biome: gut microbiome; feature: rumen; material: fiber-attached | host: Bos | place: Iran: Karaj | collected 2018-10
CGCCTTCCTCAGGGAAAACCTCGTCCGTTATCTTTATAACTGTATGCTGCTTTCCCGCTATGAAGTGACCTACCAGGAAATACCGGAACTATTGGAAAACAATCCCCGGGAAACGGAGATGCAGATCGCTTTGGCCAACTTCAAGGAAGCCTTTGACTATCTCTGCGAAAACGAAGAGACAGCGGATTATGAAACCCTTCTGACCCTGCATAAGATGCTGATGAAGGGATTGAACGATGAGGTGAAATCCGTTCTGAGCGAAGAGCAGATCGAAGAGCTCAACACGATGATCAACCAGCCGGCCAAGGCCAACACGGAGATTGCCATTGACGCGATGCTGTTCATTCTGATCAACAAGCTGTTCAGCGACGGAGATGTGCGCGTTTCTTTGATGTTTGCCAACAAGATCCTTGTCGATAACGGCAACGGCATCATCACGGTGGCTCCCGAACATGACGCGATCTTCCGCCAGAAGATGAAAGAGTTCCGTGAAGGCGACAGCGACTTCAAGGATTGGATATACCGCTACTGCGTTCAGGGAGTGCGCATCGATTATTAAAAAAGATGGTCATGAGCGCAAGCGCCCTCGGCCATCATCTTCATTTTAGCACAGCAGGAGAGACAAGCAGGAAATATGGCTCTCCTTTTCTTTTGCCTGCGAAGCGGATTCTCAGATTGCCCAGGTGCCCTGATCAAAGATCACGACTTCTTCGCCGTTCTCCTTGATGCCGACAACATGCAGGTCACTGGTACCGATCATGAAGTCCTCGTGGATCATGGAATCGTTGACACCCAGCTTCTGCGCTTCCTCGTTGGTCATGGCGGCTCCGTTGGGCAGAAGCTCCTTAAATCCCGCGCCTAAGGCAAAATGGCAGACCGCATTTTCATCAAACAATGTGTTATAGAACAGAATTCCGCTCTTGTTGATCGGGCTGGACCAGGGAACCAGCGCGCATTCTCCCAGCAGGCAGGCGTATTCATCCATCCGTATCATGCGCTCCAGAAGATCCTGCCCCTTGCGGGCTTTGACTTCCGTCACTCTTCCCTTTTCAAAACGCACAGAGAAATCCTCGATGACTTCTCCTTCATAGCACAGAGGTTTTGTGGCGACCAATAGTCCTTCTCCCGTTCCGGCCAGAGGGGTTGTGAAAACCTCTTCTGTCGGCAGGTTGGGGTTGAAGGCTTTGTTTTTGTCGGTCTCTTCGGTGCCGGCTCCCCAGGTCATGCCGGGGATCAGCTCCACCTGAAAATCCGTACCGGTCATGGCGGAAGAATATTTCAGATAACGGAACTGATGGGAAGTCAATAGATTTCTCTTTTCTTCCAGATAGGCGTTGTGCTGTATCCAGTTTTCCACGGTTCCCGTTTCTTCTACGCGGCAGGTGGCAAAGATGACCTCCCACAGTTTTTCCATGGCTTCCTCTTCCTTCAGCTCCGGGAAGACTTTTCTGGCCCATTTGCGGCCGGGAACAGCGGCAATGCACCATTTGTATTTCCCGTTGCTGGCATCCGAATACGGCTTGATCTTGGGCCAGGACTTCATTTCCGCCTTGGCGATTTTTTCGTGGTCCAGACCGGTCATCGCATCCGGGTCCATGTCATCGATCCAGAGCTGGGAGGGAAGATTTTTGGCTCTGTATTTGTATTCCGCCAGCTTATAGGAGGGGACCTTGGAAAGATTGGTCAGATTCATGTACTTATAGGTAAGCCTTCTCGTTTCGTCGCAACTCCAGAGCACCCGGACTTCCTTGGCTCCCGCCTTATAGCACTCTTCCACGACGCGATTGACAAAGGAAGCGTTTTCCACACCCCCGCCTATCCACACTTCTTCTTTCTTTTCCACGCGCAGTCCCACTTTGACAAGCAGTTCTGCGTACTGCTGCAGTTTCTTTTCGTTCATAGTTTTCACCTTCCGCTTTCATTATACAGGCAGAATTCCTGACGGCACAGAAAGAAAACAGTACGAAAACGGTACTGTGCGAATCGGAATCATCCTCCGGGCGATTTCTGCATTGTTCCGGAGGTCTTTGGCCTAAGTCCCTACAGTTTCAGTATGGCGGGGATTTCCTCGCCATCTTCCCCTTTATAAAACTGAGGCTGTTCCACAAAGCCGAAGGAGGCATACAGTTTTCTGGCAAGCTCATTTTCCGGCTCGTAGCTCAGCCAGCATGTCTCAGCCTTGCCGCAGGGGAATGTGCGGATATAATCCAGGATAAGCCGCATGGCTTTTCTTCCGTATCCTTTTCCCTGATAGCGCTTATCGATCATGAATCTCCACAGGCAGTAGCTTTGTCTGGCCATCTTTACAAATTCCGGATCTTCCTTTTCAAGATCGTCATCCTCACCCAGACCGTAGCCTATCATGACAAAACCGATCGGTTTCTGATTCCGGCAGATGGCAAAAGGGAGGGCGACGTTGCCGTTTGTGACAGCAACATAGGCTTCCGCCAGGGAATTGGCATTGCTGGCAACAAAACTCTTCTGTTTCTGAAACACCTTCAGGCCCCATATGACCTCTATGTAGTTTTTATAGGTGATTTTTTCCAATGTGATGTTTTCCATACAGGACGCTCCTTTCCGCGCCTATTATCCTTTTATCATAAACAGGCTGTTTACGCAAAATAAAAATCTCTGATGCAATGTCAGAGATTGCGGACACAAAATGGTGCCGATTAGGGGACTTGAACCCTTGACCTACGCATTACGAATGCGTTGCTCTACCAGCTGAGCTAAATCGGCAGCATACATATCATAGTGAAAAAAAGAGATAATGTCAAAGTTTTTTCACGGTCAGTTCCCTGTACCCCGTGCTTTCATCTTCCTGTCTTTCAAAGGCGTATTCTTCCAGGATACCTATCACCAGTTCACAGGTCGTGTTTACCACACAGCCCGTATCGAGATGTCCTCCGAAGGTGTTCCCTCTGTCATCAGACACGCTGATGTGCGCGTGAATGCCGTTTTCAGCCAGAGTTCCCTGCAGAGAGACGATCTCCAGATCCTCTTTCTTATCCAGCCATTCTCTGGCTCCGGCAAGACGGATATGGCAGCTTTTCAGACAGCCCACTCCGCTCAGGATCACCGCAGCCTTGATGGCGTTTGCGCTGACGGCCTCTTCCAGACTTTTCTTCAGATCGGCGTTTTCTTTCAGCCGCATGGCGAACTCTTTCATAAGATCTTCTGATAGGCCTTTCTTTCATCCCCGTCTTCCAGCCAGATGATGCCGCAATAGGTATAGCCACCGCTTAAAAGAAGCCGGTTCATCGGCAGATTGTCGCGGTGGGTGTCAATGCGTATGTTATGGGATAAACCCAGCGCTTCGATTTCCTTCAGAAAGTTTTTGGCGCTGTCCTTTTTCTTCTTTTCGACATCGGTCGCGAAGCGGTGGACGGTCAGATAGGGCTCGTCATTCAGCCAGCTTCCCTCAATGATGCCATAGGTGGGCTCTGTTCCTTCGATCAGAGCGCAGAAGCCGAGGATTTCTCCGTCTTCCAGATAAAGCCAGCTGTTTCCGTTCTGGATGTCTTTACGCAGCATGTTCCGGTTAGGAGAGCCTTTCTGCCACTGGTCCAGAGAAAAGGAAGCCATGTAAGCCTTGGCTTTGTTCAGTATGGTCTCCATTTCATCCAGATCCTGCAGCGTTGCCTTTTTCAGCATCAGATCACCCGGTGCTTCTTCATCTGGCGCAGACCTATTTCCTCGCCCTTCAGGATGCGCTGTATGTTGATGCGGTGCTTGTAGATGATGATCAGCCCCAGAACACACAGCATGATCAGAACCGGCAGGTTTCCGCCCGTAAGATAGTAATAGACAGGGCAGATGATCACAAACAGGATGGTCGCCAGGGCGATGTAGTCGGTGACAAGGGTGATCAGGATGCTGACAACGACCATGATCAGACAGAACTTCCAGTCAAAAGCCAGCGTCATGCCGGTGTAGGAGGCAAAGCCCTTGCCGCCCTTGAATCCCATGTAGAAGGGGAACATGTGTCCCATGACCGCCATGATGCCGGCCACTCTTCCGCAGAACTGCTTGTCCTTGAAAAGCCAGGTGCACAGAAGGACCGCACCGAAGGACTTGAAGATGTCGAACAGGGCGGTGAAAATGCCGTATCCCCAGCCCATGGTCTGGGTGACATTGCTGGCGCCGGCGTTGCCGGTCCCCTTTTCGCGGATGTCAAATCCCTTGGACCTGGCCAGGAAATAGGACGGGCTGATGCTTCCCAAGAGATAGCCGATCAGAGCGCTGATGAGAATGTTTGTTACTTCCATGTTTGTTTTCTCCCGCGAAAATTATAGCATATTTGCACTGAGCGTCCATTTTTCGTATGATAGGGACATATGGAAAAAGGAGGCGTACAATGAAGAAAACCTTTTTCTCACTGTTTTTGATCCTGCTTCTTCTTACTTCCTGCACAAAGCCGGAAAAGGAAGCCTATGAGCCCAGTGAAGACGAGATCCGGTTCCGGAAAGAATACGAATCCCTGAATGGAGAGAAGAACGCGGACGGAAAAGACTATAAGGAAATAACAGTAGAAGAACACAACCGCATGGTCTATGCGGATCTTTCGCGCATCCTGGACCTGTTCATAAGCAAGGAAAGCGCCGTTGTCTATTTCGGCTTCCCCGAATGCCCCTGGTGCCGCAGTGCTTTGCCGGTCCTATTGCAGACGGCAGAGGAGGCGGACATCGATGAGATCCTCTACTGCAACTGCCTCGATCAGAGAGACATCCGGGAAGTGGACGAAGAGGGAAATGTCACGATCACACGCCAGGGAAGTCTGGAATACATGCAGCTGTTGGAAAAGCTGGGAGATTGGGCAGAAGTCTATGAAGGGGTGGATGAAAACGCCAAGAGGCTGTATTTCCCCACCGTCCTGGTTATGATACGGGGCGAGATACGTCTGCTTCACACAGGGACCGTAGACAGCCAGGAGGATCCCTATCTGGCTCTGACCGAAGAGCAGACAAGCGAACTCTTCAACATCTACAGCAACGCCCTGCGCAGTTATCACAGCGCCAAGCAAAGCGGCTGCAGCATTGAAAAGAAGTGCTGAAAAGAAAATAAAAAACTCCGGCTAAACCGGAGTTTTTCTTTCGCTTACAGGATCTCTATGGTTTTCTTTTCCGGGATCTTCTTGGTTTCCTTGGGGAAACTGATGGTCAGGATGCCGTTGTCATAGGAAGCGTGTATGTCTTCCTGGGCGGTATTCTCGCCGATGTAATAGGAACGGCTGCATTCCCCGCGGAATCTTTCCTGGTGGATGATGTTGCCTTTCTCATCCTTTTCCTCGCTGCTGGAACTGCGCTTGGCGGAAACGGACAGATAGCCGTTATCCAGCTCCAGGTGGATGTCTTCCTTGCTGTAGCCGGGAATGTCTATCTCCAGCACGTATTCGTTTTCCTTTTCGCGTATATCCGTTTTCATGAAGTTCCGGACGGAATAGTCGCGGAAACCGGGAGTATTGAAGAATTCATCAAAGAGATCAAATCCGTAAGTTCTGTTTCTGGGAACAAGCTTCATATAGTCATTCCTCCTTTTCTTACGCCTTCATTATACACCGGTTTTTAGCACTGTCAATAGGAGAGTGCTAAAATGTGCCTTCTGCCTGTTTGAGGCCTGCTGTGATACAATGAGAACGAAAGGAAGAGAAGACATGGATCAGACATCCTTATTTGAAGACATACGCAGTCAGCCGCTGGCCGTGCGTCTGCGCCCGGAAAATCTGGACGAGTTTGTCGGACAGAAGAATCTGGTCGGAGAAGGCAAGATCCTGCGCCGGCTGATCGAAACGGACAGCGTGTCCTCAATGATCTTCTGGGGTCCTCCCGGAGTCGGCAAGACAACGCTGGCCCATATCATCGCGACCCATACCCGCAGCTATTTTGAGAACTTTTCCGCCGTCATCAGCGGCATCAATGAGATCAAGAAGGTGATGAAGGAGGCGGAGGAAAGACGGCTGATGGGCATCAAGACCATCCTGTTTGTCGACGAGATACACCGCTTCAACAAGGCCCAGCAGGATGCTTTTCTGCCTTATGTGGAAAAAGGATCCATCATCCTGATCGGCGCCACGACGGAAAACCCTTCCTTTGAGGTCAACGGAGCCCTTCTGTCCCGCTGCAAGGTCTTTGTGCTACACGAGCTTTCTACGGAAGACATTATGGAGCTGCTCCATAATGCCCTGAAAAGCCCGAAAGGTTATGGCGATAAGACCATACGCATCAGCGAAGAACAGCTGAGGGCGATTGCGGAATTTGCCAACGGAGACGCAAGAGGCGCCCTGAGCACCTTGGAAATGGCGGTTCTGAATTCCGACAGCGTCATGGAGAATGAAAGGGAAGTGGTCAATGTGACCGATGAGGTGATGGAACAGTGCATCTCCCGCAAGACGCTTCTGTACGATAAAAAGGGCGAGGAGCACTACAATCTCATCTCGGCGCTGCACAAGTCGATGCGCAACTCCGATCCCGACGCCGCCATCTACTGGCTGGCCAGGATGCTGGAGGCGGGCGAGGATCCGATGTATATAGCCAGGAGGGTGACGCGCTTTGCCAGCGAGGATGTCGGCATGGCCGATCCCAGAGCCCTTGAAGTCTGCGTGGCCGCCTATCAGGCAGCTCATCTGATCGGGATGCCCGAATGTTCGGTCAATCTGGCCCAGGCGGTCGTCTATGTCAGCATGTCTCCCAAGTCCAACGCCCTGTATGTCGCCTATGAGGAGGCAAAAAAGGACGCCCTGGAACATTTTGCCGAACCGGTGCCTTTGGTCATACGCAACGCGCCGACCCGGCTGATGAAGGAACTGGATTACGGCAAGGGCTACCAGTACGCCCATGATACGGAAGAGAAGCTGACAAGCATGCAGTGTCTTCCCGATTCCCTGAAAGACAGGGAATACTACCGTCCCACCACCCAGGGTGTGGAAGAGCGCTACAAGAAGCGGCTGGAGGAGATCAAGGCCTGGAAGAAGGCGCACGAGAAAGACTGACTTTCCTTGAAAGACAGATAATGATACAATAGTTCCGTAAACCGAAGACAGGGAAGAGAGATGGCGTAAAACGTCCCTCAGAGAGGATCCGGCAGCTGAAAAGGATCCGGACGAAGACATCGTATGCACCCCTCAGGGCGGAGATGAAACGAGAAGTAGTTTCCGACGCGTTCCGGCGTTAACGGATTTGAGTGAAAGCGTAAAGTGGAACCGTGCATTGCACCTTTATGGTTCCCTTTTTTCATTTTGGAGGAGAAGAACATGAAACTGTACAATTCCTACACATTGCAGACGGAAGAATTCAAGCCTATTGTTGAGAACCAGGTCAGCATGTATGTCTGCGGACCGACGGTCTATAACCATGCCCATATCGGTAACGCCCGCCCCATCGTCGTCTTTGACACGCTCAGACGGACACTGGAAGCGCTGGGCTATAAAGTGAAATACGTCTCCAATTTCACCGATGTCGATGACAAGATCATCAACAAGGCTTTGGAGGAAAATGTCAGTGAGACGGTGATCGCTGAGAGATACATACAGGCCTACAACGACGTGCGCAAACAGCTGAACGTGGTTCCGCTGGATGCCACGCCCCGGGTCACCGAGACCATGGACGACATCATTGAGTTCATCCGGAAAATGGTGGAAAATGGCAGTGCCTATGAAGTGGACGGGGACGTCTACTTCAGCGTCGATTCCGATCCGGCTTACGGGGAGCTTTCGCACCAGCGGCCCGAGGATCTGATGAGCGGCGCCCGTGTGGAGGAAAACGACAAGAAGCGCAATCCCCTGGACTTCGCGCTCTGGAAAAAAACCGATGTCGGCATTCAGTGGGATTCGCCCTGGGGAAAGGGCAGGCCGGGCTGGCATACGGAATGCGTCGTCATGATTGGCAAGGAATTTGACCACCAGATGATAGACATTCACGGCGGCGGCAAGGACCTGAAGTTCCCGCACCATGAAAACGAAATGGCGCAGTCGGAAAGCGTCAACCATCACCATCTGGCCAACTACTGGGTTCATAACGGCATGCTGGAAACAAAGGGCGGCAAGATGAGCAAGTCTTTGGGCAACACGCAGTGGGCTAAAGATGTCATCGCCGAAAACGGCGTCAACTACACGCGCTGGCTCCTTTTGAGCGCCCGTTACCGCGATGCCCTGATCTATGACGAGGAGGCCTTTGAAGCGACCCGTACGGAACTGGGACGCATCAGCCAGATCCTCAAGCAGGTGGAAGTCAAGGCGCAGCTGGAGGAAAAGAGCCTGGAGGCGGAAGTCACCAAAGAGCTCTATGACGCTTTCCTGGAAGCGATGGCCGATGATCTCAACACCCCCAATGCTTACAAGGTGATCTTTGATACCGTCAAGGCACTGAACCAGGACCTGCGCGTACGGGAGATAGACTGGAACAAGACCGCTTCCGATTACCTGGCGCTGAAGAAGCAGCTCAGCATTCTCGGCATCTTCATGGAAGAAGTGAAGCTGAGCGAAGAAGACAGAGATCTTTACCGTCAGTGGGAAAAAGCCAGAAGCGAAAAGGATTTTGCCACGGCGGACACTCTGCGCGCCCGGCTGGCGGAAAAAGGCATACTCTGATGCAGCCCGATCAGCAAAACGGCGGGACCCTGGCCTTTCTGGGCGATGCGGTCCTGACCCTGCAGGTGCGCAGACACCTGATCGAAAAGGGTCTGACCAAACTTGATGAGCTCAACCGGGAAACGGCCAGACTGGTCAACGCGACCTTTCAGGCTTCCTTCATTCATTCCGTTCTGAACGAGCTGGACGAAAAGGAATTGGAGATCTATCACCGGGGCCGCAATTTCAAGAGCCATTCCAGCGCCAAGAATGCCGCCCTTCTGGATTATAGGGCAGCCACGGGTCTGGAGGCTCTGTGGGGATACTGGTATCTGACGGGAAACAACAGGCGGCTGGAAGAGATGTTTATGAAAATGCTGGAGGTTCAGGAGCAATCCTGAACTTTCTTTTTCCTCTTCTTTTTCCTATAATAGTGTTGTTTTGAAGTGAATAAGGAGTTCGACATTCATGGAAAATCTGATGACATATCTTCGCTGGCGCCAGGACATTCCGATGAGCGTGTCCCCGCTGAACGAAGTGGATAACCTGAACCTCAGTCAGCTTGCCTACGGCATGTGGTTTGACTGCATCCCCTCCACCTTTGACGAGGTGGTGAGTCTGCACGATGCGGCGGAAATGTTTTTTGATCGCGGTTATGACGAGATCATGCTGAAGGAAGGCTACTTCAGCTGTGCCCAGTATGTGCCCATGCTGCGCATCATGAAGGACAGCGTGCGCTATAAGGATTTCGGGCTGTGCGCTTACCGCTGGATACATGACAACGACCAGCAGGAGCAGTTCGGCGCCGTGACCGTTCTTCTCAACGCCCGCCAGGCCTGTGTTTCTTTCTGCGGAACCGACAGCACCCTGGTGGGATGGAAGGAAGATTTCAACATGAGCTTCATGACCGTGGTCCCCAGCCAGACCAGGGCTGCCGATTATCTGGTGGAGGCGATGATACATCTTCCGGATCACGAATACATCCTGACCGGCCACTCCAAGGGCGGAAATCTCGCCGTCTTTGCGGCTGTCTATCTCCCCGAGGAAAAACAGAAGCAGATCAAGCGCATCTACAATAACGACGGACCCGGCTTTTCCAAAGAGATCGTCGAGAGCGAGTATTACCGCCGCATACAGGACCGCATCATGACTTTTGTCCCCCAGTCCAGCATCATCGGCATGATCATGGAACACGAGGAGGACTACACCGTCGTGAGCTCTTCCCAGCGCTCCATTCTGCAGCATGACCCCTTCACCTGGAAGGTCAATGTCAACGACTTCGTGGAAGTGCAGAAGGTCAACACCAGTTCCCGCATCCTGGACAAGGCGATGAAAGAGTGGCTGAAGAGTCTGAGCGTGGAACAGAAATCCGCCTTTGTGGACGGCGTATACAAGTGCTTCACGGATACCGGCCTGACATCCGCCAAGCAGTTCGGCTTCGGCTCCATGTTCAACGTGCTGCGCAACTACATGACCAGCGACGATGAAAACAAGCGCGTCATTGCCGACGGACTGCGCGTGCTTCTTAGATCCATCTATGACACTTCAATGGAACTGGCGAAAAAGAGCCGGGAGAAAGAAAAGGAAATCAAAGACACATCTGAAAATACACAATAAGTTCTTCTGCACTTCACAGATCCTTCAGATTCGCTTCTTATGATGATGACAAAAGGAGCGGAAGCATGGAAACAAAGGAAGTGTTTGAAAGAACCGAAAAGAAATACCTGCTGGATCAGGATCAGTATGAGAAACTGATGCAAAAACTGGACGGCAGGCTGCTGCGCTACGAATTCAGCGATTCGATCGTGCACAGTCTGTATCTGGACAACCCCTCCTTCCAGTCCGCGAGAGAATCCATGCAGGCAGAAAGCTATAAGGAAAAAATAAGACTGCGTGCCTATGGAGAAGACCCCTTTGCGGCCACAGTCTTTTTTGAACTCAAGAAAAAATACGACGGCATTGTCTACAAGCGCCGTATCAGCCTGAGCCGCAGCCAGATGCTGGAATATCTGAAAAGCCGGAAGATGCCAAATGATTCGCAGGTGATGAAGGAGATCGATTACGCCCTGAAGCGTCTGAAGGATCCCGTTCCCTCGCTTCTTGTCAGCTATGACCGCAAGGCCTATCTGGTGAAGGGAGAAAAGGATCTGCGTATCACCTTTGACCAAAACATGCGCTACTGCCGGGCGGATTTCTTTCATGAGAGCCAAAGCGAACAGACACCCCTGCTAAAGGGAATGATCATTCTGGAGATCAAGATCGCCGATGCCATGCCTTTGTGGCTGAGCAGTCTGCTGGCCGGCATGAAACTCTATCCGGCTTCGTCCTCGAAATATGAAACGGCGTATAGGGACATGCGCCAAAAGGAGAAAGAAAAATGTTTACATCTGTCCTGAATACAGAAATGAATCTTCTGATACTTACGGAGTGTCTTCTGAGCGCATTGTTGTGCGGTGTGATGACGGCCTTTGCCAACGGATACAACGATGAGCAGAGCCAGAGCATGTTTGTGTCTTTGTGCCTGTTGCCCTGCGCGATCTGCATGACGCTGATGCTGATCAACGGATCGGTGGGAACGGCTTTAGCCATAGGAGGCGTCTTTTCCCTGATCCGCTTCAAGAGCGTGGCTGCCAAGGCCAAGGACATCCTGGCGCTGTTTCTGGTCATGTGCGAGGCGCTGGCCTGCAGTGCCGGCTATCTCGGCGTGGCCATTCTGTTCGGTGTATTCAGCAGTCTTTTGCTGATGGGACTCATGAGTGTTCCCTTCGCTTCCCGAAATGCCAGGGAACTGACCATGAGCGTGGCGGAGGATCTGAATTATGCGGAGGCCTTTGAGGAAGTCTTTGCCCAGTACTGCAAAAGCTGGGACTGCTATAAAATCAAGACCACCCACATGGGATCCATGTTCAAGCTGTATTACCGGCTGGAAATGAAAAGCGGAGCCGACAGCAAAGCCCTGATCGACGATCTGCGCGTACGCAATGGCAATCTGGAGATCGTGCTGATGGACCGCCGCATGGAAGAAGAACTGTAAAAGGCTGCCATTAGGCAGCCTTTTTTTATTTTTCTGTTATTCTTTAATCCAGTTCGCAGAGGTTGCGTATGGCTTGGACATAGATCTCGGTCTGTAACAGCAGATGTTCTATGGAGATGTATTCGTTGGCGTCATGGATATGGCAGTCCTCACCTTCAAACTCGGGTCCGAATCCGATGCAGTTTCTGACCGCCTTGGCATAGGTGCCGCCTCCAATCGCGTAGGGCTTGGCGTCTTTGTCGCCGCTGATCTCGCCGTAGGCGGAAACAAGAGCCTTGACCATAGGTCCTTCCGGATCGAAATAGAGAGACGGCCCGGAGCGAACGTTTTCCAGTTTCAGTCCTTTTTCTTCAAAGGCCTTTTCCATGCGCTTGGCGCTTTCGGCACTGTTAAGAGTGATGGGGCAGCGAATGTCTATCGTTCCGCTGATCACACCGTCCTTTGTCCGGATCACGCCGTTATTGAAGGTCA
>JAEEGL011773018.1_pt1 | contig 12068 bp, 24 predicted proteins | sample 9134231 | NCBI WGS metagenome assembly JAEEGL01 (sample SAMN16246548, study PRJNA631951) | gut metagenome | biome: gut microbiome; feature: rumen; material: fiber-attached | host: Bos | place: Iran: Karaj | collected 2018-10
CGGCGCCCTTCCCGGAAAGATGATGGGCTCGCTCACCACGCCGACGGCCAATCAGTTCTACGCGTGGGTCAGAGACCATGAACACAGGGAAAATCTTCCCGAAAGCATCGTACTCCTGCGCCGCATGTTCTACGAAGATATGAAGAAAGAAACCAAAGAACCCTGATAAGGAGGAACCGATGAAGATCGTAAAGACGGACGATTTCTACCGCGTTTTCGACGACAGCCTGACCGTGATCGGAAAGCTGCCGCCCGGCGCGTATATCATCCTGTTCAATAAGATGACCGGCTACGGCCTCGAGGCGTACGATCTGCAGGCCGTCGAGGAAAAAGTGTACGGAAATCACGCCGCGAAAGCGGATAAGGTGCTCGGAACCTTCGCAGGATTCGAGCGGAATATGGGCGTGATCCTGTCCGGAGAGAAGGGGATCGGAAAGTCCCTCTTTACAAGGATCCTCGCGGATAAGGCGAAGGAGCGCGGCATGCCGACGATCGTCGTCCGGGAAAATACGCCGGGGCTCGTCCGGTTCATCGAGAGCATCGATCAGGAGGCGGTCTTCCTGTTCGACGAGTTCGAGAAGAACTTCAAGAACGGAAACGGGGACGATGAGAACGGCCCGTCCCCGCAGGAAACCATGCTTTCCATGTTCGACGGCATCTCCGGCGGGAAAAAGCTCTTCGTCGTCACCTGCAACAAGTGGGGCAGCCTGAACGACTGCATGCTCAACCGCCCCGGCAGGTTCCATTACCACTTCCGCTTCCGCAGCCCGTCGATCGAGGAGATCGAGGAGTACCTGACGGACAACCTGAAGCCGGAATACGCCGCCCTCATCCCGGACGCCGTAAGTTTCGCCGCAAGGATCGGCCTGAACTACGACTGCCTCCGGGCGATCGTGACGGAGCTGAACAACGGATATTCCATCGAGGAATCGGCGGAGGATCTCAATATCATCGCGGCGGATTCTGAGGCGTACGATATCTATCTGCGCCTGAACGACGGTTCCGTCCTGTCCGGATCCCGGTACTGGCTGTGCCTGACGGACAGGGACGCGAGCAACCTGTGGTTCGGCGCGTACCGCAGGACGAATATCCCCGGCGCGAACAGCCTGCCCAACATCGTGAACGTGACCTTCTCGCCGATCAATATACGCGTCGACAGGAAGACGGGCGACCTCTTCATCCCGGCGGACAAGATCCTGCAGCTGACGTACCGGGAGAACATGGATCAGAAGGAAGCGCTCGAATATGTGAAAAAAATCGGCGTCGACCGGATGATCTTCCGACAGGCCGTGGAAACCATTCACTATTCCACGGCGGATCCCGACACGACGCCGGACGAGTACACGACGTCTGGAGAAAACGAGTTCAGTTTTTGACCCGATGAACGAAAGGAGAAAGTAATGAGAGATCCCAAACGTATCAAAGAATTTTGCGACCGCCTCGCGAAGGCGTGGGAGCAGGCAGTCCCGGACTGGCGGTTCGGCCAGCTCATTTACAACATCCTCGGCGGCATCGACCCGTTCTATATCGAAGACGACCTCATGATCGAGACCATCGAGGAGTACCTCGGTGTGGGAAAGGAGAGCGAAAATGACGAATAACAAGACGGTCCCGAAAGTCATCATGCCTCTGGCGGACGGCGGGATCATCGACGTCAAATACGAAACGGAAGATTATCCCGGATGCGAGACCTGCGACTACGGCAGCCAGTACATAGACGAGTTTTCAATCGTCATGGAGAGGTTCACGATAAGGGTTTACCTCAACACCGAGTACGAACATGCCGTCAGCGAGATGTGGCTGATGCGCACCCTGCTCGGCATGGACAGGGATCTGACGGAAGAGCAGTTCGCCGGTGCGCTCTACGACGCGGTCGGCGCCCCGATCGACCAAGGATATACATATAAAGCCAGACTTGCGAAGGAATCCTGGTTCCGTCTGGAAAAGCCGGACGGAACGCCGGTTTGGGAAAAGAATTTCCCGGGGATCAGATCATGAAGAACGACAAAGAGCCGATCCTCGGGGCGCTTTACCGCCATTTCAAGGGCGGACTGTATATCCCGCAGAACGTCGCCACCCATACGGAGACCGGAGAAAAGCTCGTGATCTACAACAGCGTCCTCCGGCCGTACTGGATCTGGGCAAGACCGCTTTCCATGTGGAACGAGACCATCGTTACGGACGGTGCAGAGATGCCGCGCTTCGCCCTCCTCGAACAGTCGGACAGAACGGCGGAACTTCTCTGGGATTCCCTTGAGGACGTTCCGTTTTACGAGGACGCCAAGGGAGAGATGTTCCTCGAGTCTCCGTGGTACGTTTTCGACGAGGACACGCCGCGGGACGAGATCTGGGCGTTCTTCGACGAGACGCACTCCAGAGGCGTTCACTACCTCCTGTACGAGCGGGAACGCACGGAAGACTGAGGTGCGTCATGATGTCTGGAATCATCGCGACCGTCTTTCTGACCCTCATGTTTTTCGCCGCATTCTGCTGGTACATGTGCGCTTTCGCAGGAGAAGCGGACGAGCGTGAGGAGGAGCTGCTGAAAAAGCGGGAAAAGGAAGCCGAGGACCGCATCATGGAAGCTGTCAGAGAGGCGGCTGAGGAAATGGGATACGAAGTCACAGTCAAAGACAGCCCTGAAGGCGACACGTTCGAATCCCTCTTCGGCGTGAGCGTCGAGGACTTGAAGAAAATGGCGGACACGGAAGGAGATGACGAAACAAAATGACAATAATCCTCATATGCGCGGCGTACATCGTTCTGATGTTCGCCATTTTCTTTATCATGAATATCCTGTTTGACTTCGACGAAGGAGATGAGTTCTACGAGGCGTTAGCATCCGTTGCTTGGCCCGTGACAACAATAATACTGGTAATATGGGGGATGTTCTGGTGTACGTACAGGCTTGCGCGTGCGGCAAAATCGCGTATACGTAAAATACGCAAAAGAAAGGGAAAGTCAGAATGACCAAATTCGTCATTATATTTTCGGCATACGTGGTTTCCACGTTCGTCTTTTACTTCATTGCGAATATCGTGTGTAAACTCATTGACTGGGATCGTGAAATGCTTTTACCCGCTTCCCTCGCGTGGCCGTGCACTCTGATCGGCATCGTTTTCTTCATGATTTTCTATGCGCTTGAATGCGCGTCCGACAGTGTGTATCGGAAGATCAAAGACCTGATCCGTAAACGCAAAAAGAAAAAGCGGGAAAGAAAGGAGAATAAATGACCGTACATATTTCGCCCGGCAATTCCAAAATGGGATCGATCTCGTCCGTCAGCCTTCCCGCCGTGATAACCTGCCGCCCGGACGCTCCGTGTTACGCGAAGTGTTACGCAAGAAGACTGGAGCTGTTCCGCAAATCCGTCCGGGAATCCTATATGGATAACTACGAGCTCTATAAATCGGATCCGGATACATACTGGCGTGAAGTGGAAGGCGCGGTCATGATGAACCGTTTCTTCCGCTTTCATGTTTCCGGGGATATCCCGGATGTCGAGTATTTCGTGCGCATGATCGGCGTCGCGGATCGCAACCCGCACTGCGAGATCCTGTGCTTCACCAAGCGGTACCGGTTCGTGAACGCGTTTTTGAACGAGACGGCAAAGTGCGAGGGAACGGATAAACCCGTTCTTCCGAAGAACCTTCACATCATCTTCTCGGCGTGGAAGGGGCTGGAAATGGAAAATCCGTGGAACCTTCCGGAAGCCCACGTCGCCTATAAGGACGGCACGACCACGGCGAGAGCGGACGCCGTACCCTGCGGAGGAAACTGTACGACCTGCGCCAAAACCAACGGGGGATGCTGGTCTCTGAAAAACGGTGAGCAGCTCGTCATCCATGAACACTGAGGGAGGCGGACTGAATGAGCAGCGCTGATATCGCTTTGAAGAAGTTTGCATATAAAATGGCAATTTCCCAGCTGGACTGGTATTTCAACGACGATGACGGGCAGGCGGCGGAAGATAGTACGAAGGAAGCATATCAGGTCGTTCGGTCTGTGGTGACGGATGCTGCCGCGAAAGTAGGATTGCCCGTCAGCCGGGAGGACGAACCGGTTAGGCCGATTCGCTGTTCCGGCGGACAGGGCAGGGATATGCAGCATTGGCTCGTGTGCGGCTCGTGCAGGCATGCGATCGACCCCGGAGATAAGTTCTGCCGGGGATGCGGAAAGGCGGTGGAACAGGTTGATGACTGACGAAGAAGACGTGATCCGCGGACTGCGACAATGCTCGGCCGGAACCGGGTGCGCGGGATGTCCCGCGAGAGATGTGTACGGTACCCCGACGGTTGAGTGCAGGAAGAAACTCATGAAAGCGGCGCTTGAAGTTCTGAGCGTCAAGGAAAGACCTGTCTGTACGTCGGAGACGTGCTGGTACAGGCAGGTTTACGCACGGTGGTGCGCATCGTATGACAGGAGGGCAGCCGAATGAGAGAATTTCACTTCTATACAAGCCCGGACAGCAAAGAACCGTACGGGATAATCACCCACACGTGGGACAGATCGGAGTACTTGATCAGACATACGAAAGAAAACGTCCATACCACCCAGATGGGACTTCTCAACGCCGCGTGGGACCGCCACTGGGAGTGCGGCGACCGGGTTTTCATCCACGACCCGAACGGTGTTTACGAACTCAAGGCCGACTGCGAAAGAACGTACAGGCTCCTGCGGCGGGCGCACAACGTCTTCAAGCTTTTCGCGGCCGGAGAATTTTCAAGCGGAGGATAAACCGATGAACAGACAGCAGAAGAGAGAATACAGGAAAGCGTATGTAAGGAAGATGAAAAAGCAGTTCGGCCTGAATACCCAGCAGGCGAAGGAGCTTCTGGAAGCGATTGAAAGCGGTAAGATCCACCTGCCTGATCCGGACATTATGGACGGAAGCCGCGTCAGACTGGACGTAGAACGCATTACAGGCCGGAAAGCATATCCTGAGATGCAGCAGGCGTACCGGGATTTCGTCGAAGGAAACGCCTCCACGACGTTCACAGCGCGTCTCGACAGGACATACGTGGCGCACTTCGAGGAAGATCCGACGTGGCAGTTCTGGACGGGGGATCTGATACCGGTAAAGGAAGGTGAGACGGAGGAATGACTTACTTTATTTCCGATCTGCACTTCGGCCACAAGAACATCCTCGCCTACGACAACCGTGAGTTTCCGGACGTGGAGACCCACGACGCGGAGCTCGTGCGCCGATGGAATGATGCGGTTTCTCCGTCGGATACCGTGTGGATCCTCGGCGACATCAGCTGGTACGGCCCGCAGAAGACGATAGAACTGCTCGATGAAATGAACGGCGTCAAAAATCTCTGCGTCGGCAATCACGACGACAGGCTTATGAAATCAAAGGACGTCAGAACCAGGTTTTCCGAAATCGTTCCGTATAAGGAAATCACGTTCGACGACGGGATCGGCGTTGTCCTGTGCCATTATCCGATCCCGTGCTTCAACGGCCACTTCAACGGCTGGGTTCATCTGTACGGACACGTTCACAACAGTTTCGAACAGAATATGATGCGGCAGGCGAGATATCAGATGGAAGAACTGTATGGAAAGCCGTGCCGCATGTTCAATGTCGGGTGCATGATGCCGTATATGAACTACAGGCCGAGAACGCTCTCGGAAATTCTTCTTCTCGAAGAGGCGACTGGGCGTTCAGATACTTGAAAACACAGCAGTTCTGTGTTATAATATAAAAAACAGACAAAAGGAGAGATTGGATGAGCAGAATTCCGGACGAAGAAACCATTGACCGCGAAGAAGAAGAGCTTTTGAAACTGCTGAGAAGCAAGAACGGAACGGGCGTGTCCGTTGTCAACCCGAAGAGACTGAAGGATATGGCGCGAGCGGCGCGGATTCTGAAAAACTGTGCGGCACAGGCCGGCGCAAAACTGTCGTATAAGACAAACGATCCTTTCCCGAGCATGGGCTATATCCGGATGACGGGAAAACATATCCGGTTTTTGTCTCACGAACAGTTCGCGGAAGCGGCAAAGCTGGCTTCCAACGTGGAAGCGTACGCAAAAGCGGACGGATCCGTGTGCGTGGATTTCACATTCCACGGACTTACGGCCGCAGTAAAGGAGGGTTGATCGTGATCAAGTGCTTTGATGTTGTAAAGGATGTAGCGGAAGAGGCGACAAAACAATTCTCTCCGGATATTGTGCTTGTTCCGGAGCGGCTGGATATTCTCCGGGAATATTGCGAAGCAATCGATGTCGTTGCTGCGGCGACGGACGCGGAGTCGTTCGAGGCGGAAGTGGATGAAGAGAAACTTAACTTCATCATTTCGATCGAGTGCGCTGCGTTCCAGATCGAATCGCCGTTAAGCCCGTTTTACGAGCTGATCGAGCGCGCAGTGTCGTTCGGTTTTTTTGCAAACGAGGACGGCAATACGGTAGCGTACTTCGAATTCCCGAGACTGTGGGAAAGGATAGAGGATACGGAATGAACAAAAACAGAAGGGCAAAACTTTCAGAAGCCGAGGCATGCCTGCAGAGAGCGCAGATGATCGTGTCAATCGCGCTGGACGAGGAGAACGACTGTATGAATAATATGCCCGAGGGGCTTGAAGACAGCGAGAAGTACGAAAGAATGGAAGCCGCGTCTGATAATCTTGACAGCGCGCTGTGGTCGATCAATGAGGCGCTCGATTATATAGACCGCGCTAAGGAGTAATACATGGGGGAGTTCTTCATCGCGTTTTTCGGCGGGATTTTTCTGCTCCTGCAGCATATCGTCAAGACATCCAAAAAGGAAAGAGTTGACCGGGAATGGCATGGGAAGCATGATTCCGCAAACGCCTATGCAAAGATGTTGAAGCCGACGATAGATGATGTCAACGCAGTGCGCACGATCATGGATACGTACAGCGCGGAAGATCTCGCCGATATTTTGGATGAAGACCTGACCGAAGTGTTCGGAGAAGACTTTCGCGAACTGATCCCACTGAACAAAAAGCAATTCCGCGAGTTCCTGCGCGGATGGTCTCCGTACAGCGATATCAAAGGTCGTTCTGAGTTCAGATGCTATTCCTATATTTCATATTGGATACGCATCATTCTTCTTTCAAAAAGAGGGAAAGTCGGCAGCGACAGCGTCCGGGAAGGAATCTTGGTCGGAGTCGGAGATCCAGATGTTGATTTTGCGATGTGCAAAAGAGTCGAGAAAAACCTTGCCTCAGCCGGCGTGGAGATCCATCTCGGAATCGAAACAGAGGATGCTGCGAACTACCATCGTGTCTATGCCGTCGAGCAGAAGCCCGTCGGGTGGAAATGCGCGGAACTCGAAGCCATTTATGACATGCAGTGCCGCGGGAAATCAAGATTCAGAGCCGGAATAGAACATAAGTTCGAAAACTCTTTCGGGTGGTATTAGTTCACAGAAATTTAATAGACACAATTCGCGCTTCCTATTGACAAATACGTACCGTGGTGGTACAATAAGTTCATCCCGCTCGTCCCCACTCAGCGAGCCGTAGACTTCAGAACGAGGATGATAAATAGGAATGACCGAAGAAATGGAATTTACGATTGACGAGTTCATGCAGTTTTGTTCCGATAAAAAAATCAGGCGGTTCGTTTACCACACGCGGAACCAGAGGAAGAGCGACGCGGATATGGATCTGTCCATGGTATTTCCGCCTCCGTTCTGCGCGTTCAATTCTGATATCATGCTTTTCAGGAATGAGAGGGACAGAATGACGCTTCGCAGGGTAAGATCCGTCCGATACATACAGAATGACACGAGCCCGGTCGGAGAGATCGTGATTCTGTGCGGCGAGACCGCGCACGGATATGAAAGAAGCTCCTATGTATTCACCGTGTCATCATAATTTGCTATTGACTTTTCAAAAAGAATGTGATATACTTGTAAAAATTCAGTGCGGCGGTTTTGTATGTACAATCAGGATGTAAAGAACAGGTTTCTCAGCTTCTATCATGACGGCGGGAGAATGAAATCAAGCGTCGATAAGGCTGCTGCGGCGTTCAGACTTACGGAGCCGTTCGAGCGGCGCGAAGGGAAAGACCTGTGCGCCATGGATACGGAACAGATCGAGCGCATGATTTCGGACGGCATTATCGCCGGCAGATCGTTCTTCACCATGTTTTCCGCACTAAGGCATTATGTCCGGTGGTGCGTAGAAGAAGGAGTTTGCGGCACGTCCCCTGATTTTCTCCGCGTTTTCCCTACCGGGCTTGAAAAAATCAGGAATCAGGAAGTGTTCAGCGACCTTGATTTGAAAAGAAGACTGGACGAAGTGTACGGAGCGGGCAAAACAGGTCAGTCCTGCGAGGTGTACCGTATGTATGCGTGGTTCGCATGGGCTGGCATACAGCCGTCGCGCATCACGGAAATCACGTCCGAACAGCTTAATAAAACAGATCTTTCCATAAGGATCGACGGCAGAAAGTATATTCTGAGCCCGCTCGCGAGAGATACGGCGGTTTTTCTTGCGGAATCCGATTCGTTCGAGGTGGAGAACCATACGTATAAGTCCCTGCTTCGCGTTCCCGGAACGGTTTTGCTGAGAAACAACCGCGGGATCCCGTCGGAGGACAATTTGAAAAAGAGGTTCGCCGCAGATTTCGCGGAAGCGAGGAAGAACGGAAGGACAACGAGCGCGATCTCCTATGAATCCATCGCGGATTCATCATTCTATCATACTATGTACCGCTATGAATGTGCCGGCGCGGATCCTGACGAGGTGCTCTCCCGCGGCGAAGCGGAACGCGGCGCGTCAAGAGAACTCTACGAACGGTGGAAACTCGCTTTTGATCGAACATTGTGGTCGAAAGACTATTGATTCTATTTGCGGTAAAAGTAAATATCTTTGAAAATTTTTTATAATTGAGTTGACAAGCTCGATTTTCTGTGGTATAATATTCACATCAACAAAAAAACATTTACGGAGGATGTCATGCCACAGGGCTCTGAAAAGAAGAGCTATTTAATCGGGGAAATCTACCTCATGAAATTCGGAGGGAGCGGAAGCGAACAGCACGGGCTCCGTCCGGGACTGGTATTCCAGAACAATACGGGCAACGCGTACAGCCCTAACATCATCGCGCTGCCGCTGACAAGCAATCTGAAGAAGACGAACCAGCCGACACACGTCGTGATCCCGGCCTGCGAGGGCGGACTCGCAAGAGACAGCATGGTGCTCTGTGAGAATCCGGAACGCATGTCAAAGGACAGGATCGGCGAGTATATTACGACGGTTTCCGAAGACATCATGGCGGAAATCGCTGAGGCAAGCCTGCTCGCCACGTCCGCAATCGCGTTTCTGAATCCGGAGCTTCTTGCCGGGATTTGGAGAAGGGCGCAGGTTTTGAACACGGCAGTAGTATGATCGGAGGCGGATATGTACAACGATGCGCTGAAAAGAAGGTTTATCGAATTCTATACAGAGAGCGGTTCCACGGCCGAGTTCTGCGAAAGACTGTTTGAGGCCGTTTCGCGGGATGAGGAAAAGGCGGACGCCGATATCTGCACGTGGAGTTCCGAAGCGCTGACTCCGGTCCTTGAAAGGATCTCGCGCATCCGGAGCATCGACCGCCAGCCCCATCTGTATGTGCTGAAAAAGTATGCGAAGTGGTGCGTGGAAAACGGCGTGGAGGGCGCGACGCTGAACCTGTGCGGGGCAAGCGGGACGGGACTTTCCAAGATCAGGTCGTATATGGTTTCCGGACCGGACGATCTGCAGAACTACCTGAACGCGGTTTTCGAAAGCGACGCGGAACAGTCCACGGACAGCGTGTACCGGTGCGGATACTGGCTTGCGTTCATGGGTATCGATAAGGAAGACGCGGTAAATCTGCGCAGAACGGATGTAGACCTCACCGGGAGGTCTCTGACCTGTTTGGGTAAAAAGATCACGCTGTACGATCTGTCCGTCGGAGCGTTTCGGAACTGCGCGGAGCTGACGGCGTTCCGGTACAGGGAAAAGTGGTGGCCTCGCATTGAGAATACCATGCTCCTGTCGGCGGTGAAGACGGTTTACACTACGGATAAACTGAAAGTCGCCATGTCGACAAGGGCGAAAAGGGCGTTTGACGCCGGACTCACATCCAAACGTCTGAGCTATGAGCGAGTAGAACAGTCCGGATTGTTTTACCGGATGAAAGAGCGAGAGATGGCCGGGTACGGCGCGGATTTTTCAGACGCGACCGAAGAGTTCATGAAGGGTCGGGAATATAAGCTCGATAAAAACGGCGGAACCATCGAGAGCATACGGGGCAGGATCTTGTCCGACTATGAAAAGGATTACAGGCAGTGGAAAATGGCTTTCCTCGTCTGAATAAACGGAAGCCCGGATGAGCGGGCTTTCCGATACATATTGAAACTCAATAATAAAACATTATAGAGGGGCGTAGCGCAGCGGTAAGCGCATGGGACTTTGAATCCCATGACGCCGGTTCGAATCCGGCCGCCCCCGCTTTTTAATTTTCCGTCATAAGCGGACAGAACTGAAAGGAGAAGCACGATGAGACCGAACTGGAAAGCGTACGCGAAGAAGGCGTACAAACAGGGATACGAACGCGGCAGACGCGAAAGAGAAAGCTGGATCCCGGCAAGGGATCCTCCGGGAAAAACGGGCGAGTACCAGTGCGTGACCGTGTCCATCGGAGCGGACGGCTTGAAAAGGAATATCCGATTCGCCAAGTACGATGAGAAGCACGGATGGGGAGTTTACATACCGGTAGGCGGACTCGGAAGACCGGAGATCATCACGCACTGGAGACTTGTGCCTGAATTTCCTGACATCTTAGAAAGTCTGAACGGAGTCTTCTCACAGGTGGGAGAAGATGTCGAAGTGCGCGCGCCGTCCAAGAAGGAAGGAGGGGATGATAACGGAGAACAGTAATCTTGAACGCTTCAAAACGCTATGTGCCGCAATCGAAAGACCGGGTTTTGATGAAATGATGGAGTGGCTGCACTCTTCCGATTTCTTCACGGCGCCCGCAAGCCGGCAGAACCACGGAGCGAAACCCGGAGGGCTTCTCGAGCATTCGCTGAACGTCTACGACGAATTGAAGCGTCTGCTCCGGGCATACCCGGAAATCACGGCGACGGAGGAAACCGCCGTCATCATTTCCCTTTTCCACGACCTGTGCAAGGTCAATTTTTATACCACGGAAAAGCGGAACCGGAAAGGCGCTGACGGCAAATGGGAATCCTACGACGCGTACGCGATCAAGGAGAAGTTCTGTTTCGGCGGACACGGATCCAAGTCGGTTTTTATCCTTCAGAATTTCATCAGACTCACGTCGGAGGAAGCCGCAGCGATCAACTGCCACATGGGTGCATACGACGACCCGGACGGGAAATACGTGTCGAAAACATATGAGCAGTTTCCTCTCGCATGGCTGCTGCACGTGGCGGATGAAGCGGCTGCGTTCATCGTGGAGTCGAATCAAAACTAACGGAGAAAGGAGTTTTTGATGCCATTCAGAGCAATCCTCATCATGCTCGTCGCAGCCGTGGTTTTGGCTGTATGCTACCGGGAACCGATATACCGTTGGTTCATGAGCAGCATTGTAAAGAATCGGACGGAAGAGACAAAAGAAAACACGGATGAACAATCCGAAGAAGAAAAGGAGAACAAAGATTGAAGAAATTCCTGACCGCGCTTACCTGTATGATTGTCATCATTATTGGCGTCATCATCGTCTACGCAGCAACGCATGAAACCATCCCTGCCGGCTATGTCGGTTATGTGTACGACAGAACGGCCGGCGCAGACGACAATGTCATCGAAGGCACGTCGGTGCTCAACGAAGAAAGAACGGGCAGAATCCGCATCAACCCGATCACGCAGGATGTGCTTCGGTATCCCACAACCATCATCTCCAAGAACTGGACTTGTCTGGAAGAAGGCGACAACCGCACGGACATGTCCATGCAGATCGCATCCAAGGAAGGCAAAAACGTCGATGCGGATATCTATATCAGCGTCAGACCGACGGACATCGGGCGGATCATCAAGGCGTTCGGCACAAAGTCCTTCGACTCCATCGTGGACAACGACATCTACGGACTGTGCAAGGGTAAGA
>JAEEGL014021140.1_pt1 | contig 12068 bp, 7 predicted proteins | sample 9134231 | NCBI WGS metagenome assembly JAEEGL01 (sample SAMN16246548, study PRJNA631951) | gut metagenome | biome: gut microbiome; feature: rumen; material: fiber-attached | host: Bos | place: Iran: Karaj | collected 2018-10
GCGTCAGCCCCCTCCTTCAGGGCGATCTCCACCAGGCCTTTGGCGATGCAGGGGCGGGCGTGACTGGTGCCGAGAAGATAATCCTCATAGATGGCCCCGGCTTTCATGGTGGGGATGATATAATTATCCACATATTCATTCTGCAGATCCAGAATATACAGCTTCGACGCACCGGTCTTCAGCGCTTTCTCCTCCAGACCGTCCAGCTCCGTCCCCTGACCCACATCGCCGGAAACGGCGATGATCTCGGGATTATTATAATTCTCCTTCAGCCAGGGGATAATGATGGACGTATCCAGACCGCCGGAATAGGCGAGGACGACCTTTTTGATGTTCTCCTTGTTCATGGAATCGAAAACCTCCTTCATTCATGGTACGCGGTTATATATACACCCACTATGCGGAAATGTCAAGGGAAAATCGAAATAAAATTCATAAATATGCAGAAAATACATTTGATATACATAATGTATGCAACCGGTATGGAACTGTTTATATTTCAAACTTGAAAAATATGCCAATTACGCAGAAAACGAACTTAAATTTTATTCCGATTTTGCTTGATTAATACCTGAATCTACTCGAATCCCTCTGTTTCACGGCGGTTCCGGACTGCAGGAGCCTGCAGGAGTAGAGCAGGAGTAAGTGCAGGAGTAGTGCAGGAGGAAAGATGCCAGACAGCGAATATAAATCGTATAAACAGATAGCAGGAACCCGTGAGGGGGAAATATATGTTCCGGCAGGAACCCGTGAGCGGGGAATATATGTTCAAAATAACCGAAAAAAGGACGGGGTGAATGAAATGCGGATAAAGATCGGCAGACGGACCTGGCTGGCGGCACTGCCCGGCGCGCTGGCACTCTTATGCCTGTTCCTCTGGCTGCCCGGGGCGGCATCGGCGCTGACCCTGGAAAAAACGATCTCCAGCGGCAACCGCATCGCTGTGCTGGACATGGATGTCAGCGCACACGGAACGGTCAGCAATCAGATCGTCGTGACCACTTTAAGCGACGCAACCAGGTATGACATTGTCTATGCCGCGGGGAAGGCGGAAAAGCCTACCGCACGGTTTTATCTGCGCGGCCGCAAAAGTTTTACTTCGGAACCTACAACGGCGCTGATTCAGACGACGGACCGCCCCAATCAGGGGCTGCTGGTCTGGATCGAGGTCATATCCGGCAGCGTCCAGCTTTCCATCAGCAGTTCCGATTCCCAGGTGCGGCTGACGCCGGTACGCACGACGACTTCTCCATTGCATTTCCAACAAGTCGCCAAGGGGAAAGTCATCAACATGATGATCGGGAACGCAAGCTTCTCTTCCATTCCTGCGGTGATGTGCGGCACAATCGGGACTCAAATCAAGCGACAGCTTGGATCCGACAAGTATGAGCTATACAGGTTCTATGGCGCCAAGCTGACAAAATACACCTATATAAACGGAACGAAGGCGGCAGTGACGGACTACCCATACGAATCGTCGATAATGGACGGCGGCTGGCAATTCTTTTGCTCATATATCCCCTTTGAACTCAGTCCCGTTTCGACAAGCGGAGCATTCATGACCAAGCTGGGCCGCGGAGGATTCGCGTTCCCGGCCGGCTGGCTTGATTATCAGTGGAATTATACCGTTTTTGACACATGGGATCATGCAGAGAATTCATGGTATTCCGAGAATGCGGGGTTTGAATATACGATCCAGGACTGGGACGCCACAAATCTAAACGAAACCATTGCCGTCACGCCGGTGATCAGCCCCGAGGGCGGCGTATATGAAGAGCCGCTGACGGTGATGATCTCCTGCGCCACGGACGGCGCACAGATCCACTATACCACAGACGGCAATGAACCAACCGCGGCGAGCCCCGTCTATTCCGGGCCGATCTCTGTGGATGAAACCATGACAATTTCGGCAGTGGCGATGAAGGAAGGCCTGTATAACAGTTCCGTCGCCGTATCATTCTATGATTTTGACGGTTCTGAGAGCGGGGTATCCAGCGGCCTGGCCGGCAGCGGCACCGAGGCCGACCCATACCGGATCTCCTCCGCCGCAGACTGGAATTATCTGTCGAATTATGTGAACAACTTTGAGAGCGATAAAAGGTCAGCCGCAGTCGATTGCGGATATCTCCTGCTGACGAGGGATATCACCGTTTCCACCATCGTAGGGGACAAGAGGAGGGAGGATGGTTACTACATCACACGCAAATTCACAGGTCACTTCGACGGCGGCGGACACACGCTGACGTTCATACATACGGCTGAGAAGGACTATTGCGCTCCTTTCAGTTTTATATCCAACGCGACGATCGAAAACCTGTGCGTTGCCGGTACGATCAATAACAGCGGCAACTATGATCATATTGCAGGCCTGTGCGCCGATCCGAGCGGAGTCCGGATCATCAACTGCGTCAGCTCCATTCAGATTGAAGGAGGATACCTCGGCCAACTTGTCGACGGCATTGCATCATCGGCAAGCAGCAGCACAGAAATCATCGGCTGTGTATTCGACGGCAGTATCACCGGAACCGGACGCTTTTACAGTGGATTTGCCTGGCACGCAACCTGCAGGGATTGCATATTCGACGCGGCGGAGCTGCAGGGCAGAGAAGGCATATACAATTTTATGAGCGGCGACAATAGCATCACCAACTGCTATTATACCTGGAGCCTGGCCGAAGGTGAAGGCACCAACCAGGGAAAAAGCGCCCTGGCGGTGACGGGAGACGGAAGCGCCGACCTGGACTTCGGCGAGGGCACCTTTTACAATGTCAGCGGGATCACCGCGTACCCGACGGGGCTGAAATACGGCGACACATTCTATGCCGGGGCGGGCGAGGAGGTGGCGCTGGGGCTGCACTGCGAGGCGCCGGAGGGCTTCAAAGCCGTTTATACCGCCAGCGCGGGGACGCTGACGGAGACGGACGGGGGCTGGACGCTGACCATGCCGGATGAAGGAGACGTAACGATCTCAGCGAGTGTCATACCCGCCCTTGGCTCCGGTACACAGGCGGATCCGTGGAGAATTACGGCCGGGATGCCCCTGACCTCAATGCGCTCCGGCTGGTATGAAGTGACCGGCAGCGTGGTATGCAGCGAACGGATCGCTGTCAGCGGCAGCGTCGATCTGATCCTCGGCGCAGGCGCGTCACTGACCGCCCTGCAGGGCATCAATGTATCCACCGGCAACAGCCTGACGATTTCCGGCAGCGGCACGCTGAACGCAATCGGCTGCCGGGGCTGTGCAGGCATCGGCGGCGGCATCGATGAGAGCTGCGGAGCCGTGACCATCAACAGCGGCACCGTCAACGCGACCGGCAGCGTATGGGGCGCGGGCATCGGCGGCGGCAAGGGCGGCGGAAACGGCGGAAATATCACCATCAACGGCGGCAATGTCACCGCTCAGTGTTACGATCCGGACAATGCGGAGGTCGGTCTCGCCGCAGGCATCGGCGGCGGAGATACAGGCAGCGGCGGAATGATCCTGATCACCGGCGGCACCGTATACGCACGCGGCAACCGCGGTTCGGCGGGCATCGGCGGCGGCGGATACGGCAGCGGCGGAACCATCACCATCACCGGCGGTACTGTTACGGCTGTCGGCGCTTCCTATCCGAACGGGCGCAGCGGCGCGGGGATCGGCGCAGGGCGTGTGCGCAACAGTGCAACATCCGGCGACAGCGGCAATATTACCATTACCGGCGGTACCGTCGTCGCCGTCGGCGGTGACAACGCGCAGGCCATCGGCCTGAGCAGCGAGGTCGCCGCAAATGACAGCGGTACACTGACCCTGGGTGACGGGCTTCGGGTCACCGCAGGCAGCAGTGAGAGCACGGCTGTTGTCGCAGCCGGCAATCTGGTCACTGCCTGCCGCAGCGCCTGGGTTAAAATCGAAGTGGGCGAAACTGTTCCACCCTTCGGAGAACCGGACTTCACCCTGCCCGCGGGCCTGAGCGAAATCGGGGAGGAAGCCTTTGAGGGCATCGCGGCCATGACGGTGATCGTGATTCCGGACAGCTGCCGGACGATCGGCGAGCACGCCTTCCGCGACTGCACGAATCTGTATCAGGTCCGCATCCCGGCGGACTGCGCCATCGGCACGGACGCCTTCGACGGGTGCACGACGGTGTATATCTACGGCACGGCGGGAAGCCCGGCGCATGCCTATTGCCAGGATCCGCAGCACGCGAACTGCGTGTTCGTTTCGGAGACACAGAACTGAATGGCCGATCGAAGTTGTCATTTACGACGTGTTCATGCGCCCGATGAAGCTGGAGCGGGTCGAACTTTCCTGGGACGGGCAGCGGATGTCGATCCGGAGCCCCTGGGAGAGCGGGGAGACGCTGAGCGTCGCCGACTATTACAGCGGCAAAAGGTAAGGTCAGGCCTACGGGCCCGGACGCCTTCGACAGATGCACGAAGGTGTATATCTGCGGACCGGTTATTCATGAAGGAGACACGCAGATGATTCCCAATCTTATTCACTTTCCGGCGAATCCAACCCTGAAGGGTCAGGCGGAATTAATTCAGGATATTTCATATTCGAAAAACGGTCTGGCCCATTACTGGTCAGCCGAAACCGAAAACAGCAAAATATGTGAAATGTTATGTTGACAGAAGCGGATTTCACAGGATATAATCGTATTCGTTTCACCGCCGCCGTTTCTTCCTTTTGAACATGATGATCGCAACCTGAAGGACGATTGATTGCTGAGGAGGATGGTTTGATGTACACGGAGACTGCATATCCGGTTATCAACCTGGCGGAAACGGGCCGCCGCATTGAGCGGCAGCGCCGCCAGGCCGGGCTGACCGTGCGGGATCTTCAAACCTACTTCGGGTTTGAGTACCCGCAGGCAATATACAAGTGGCAGCACGGCGAGTGCCTGCCCACGGTGGACAACCTGCTGGCCCTGGCCAGGCTCCTGCGGGTGTCCATGGAAGACCTCCTGGTTTATGACGACCAGGGGGTCGTTCCTTTTTTTGCTTATTTTTTTAAACCAGCGGTTTAATGACAGGCGTTCATATCCATGCTATCCTTTGCGTGTCGACAGGCGAAGGCCACGGAGACCGAAAGGAGCGGAACAGGATCTCCGACAAAGCCGCGATCGACAGGAAAGAAGCGTATTCCTTAAAGAAGTCAGGCAGAGAACCGACTTCGGATGAGCGATGGGTTTCCTGCCGGAGTCAGGCGCATACAGCAGCGCTGTCAGAAGCGAAAGCCTTTCAGGAAACACGAAGAGGGACATTCCCAGGAAAAGGAACTCCCAGGCCGTGTGACTCCCGATGCCGACTGCCCGAACCGTTCCGAAAGGAGATGCGTTCCCAGTGGGACTGACAGATCACTAAACTGATTTTCGCATAGAACGATTTTCGTTGCGTCTGTAAAAGACTCCGGATGTTTTCCACCCGTTCATCATGGCGCCCGCCACGGCCGGCGTGCAAAGTGTCAGCAAAGCAGCCCCGCTGAAAAATCATCCTGGACCGACCCCGCGGATATGGAACGGTAACAAAGGGCGGTTATCCCAAACAGGATGGCCGGACAGCGGAGCTGACGGACGACGCGGCGCATTCTCTGCCAGGATATCCCTTCCCGAAACGGGGAGGACTGTGATGGGTAAATCGTGAAGGCATCGGGAACGTTAAAGGTTTTCGCAGACGGATCGCAACGGCACATGGGCTGAAATGCCGTGGAGTCCGGTTTCTCTGAGGGCGAAGGAGAAATGCGGCTGTCTGCCATTTGAAGCTATGATTCGGTGTAAAGGCATGCTTCAAACGGATGCAGCCCGGGTAAACACCATCCCGGGCACTGAGCAGAGGAGTTCGTCACAGTTCTCGCGACGGCTGAGATGCCGTCAGCACGGAGGAAAGGAGAAAACGAAGATGAGCTATCTGGAAAACCTGAAGACGGAAGCCAGTTATACCCATACCCTGAACGGCGCGAAAACCCACGGAAGCTCCGGCGACGCGTGCCTGGATTTCTTCGCCGTGGCAGGCGGCATGCGTTACCGCAGGCCTGCAGAGCAGATCCGTTTATTCGATCGGGCTTATATTGAGACGCCGGATCTGGCGATGAAGCTGCTGTACCATCTGCGGGACATCCGCGGAGGCATGGGAGAGCGGAAACTCTTCCGGACACTGCTCCGGCATGTGGCATTTACCTGGCCGGAATCCGCTCAAAAGAATGTCGCATATATCGCCGAATTCGGCCGCTGGGATGATCTTCTCTGCCTGCTGGGAACCCCCGCAGAGAAACAGGCTGTTCAGACGATCCAAAGGCAGCTTGCGGAAGATGAAGCCGCGCTGAAACGCCGGGAAGCGGGCGAAGAGAACGCGCACATCTCGCTTCTGGCAAAGTGGCTGCCTTCCGATAACACCTCCAGCCCGCGCACCCGAAATACCGCGTGCCACCTGATCAAAGCGCTGGGGATGGAACGCAGGGAGTATCGCCGCCTGGTCACGGCACTTCGCGCCCGCATCGGTCTGACAGAGCGACAGCTGACCCGGAAGCAGCCGGAAAAAGTCAACTATGAAGCTGTCCCCGCGCAGGCCATGCTGAAATACCGTGTCGCTTTTGAACAGAAAGACAGCGACCGATATTCCGATTACCTGCGCAATGTTTCCGAAGGCAAAAAGCAGATGCATACCGGAACGCTGTTTCCCTATGAAATCCTCAGACCGTTTTTTGCCGGCGGGTACTGGGACCGCACAGAAGTCCAGGGCGCGGAAGCGCTCGAACAGCTGTGGAACCATCTGCCGAGAACTGTCGCCAATGTCAACGCCATCAGCGTGGTGGATACTTCCGGCTCCATGTACTGTGGCCCAGGTTCACTTAAGCCGGCACTGATTTCCCAGGCAATGGGACTTTATTGCGCTGAACGGTGCACAGGCGTATTTCATAATCAGCTGATTACCTTTGAGACATTTCCCCATCTGATTCAGATCCACGGAGAAAATCTGAGGGAGAAACTGAGGTATATCGGTACCCTGCCATGGGGCGGCAGCACAAACCTGGAAGCCGTGTTTGACCTGATCCTGAATACCGCGGTGAAACATCACGCACAACAGGAAGAAATGCCGCAGGTGATCTACATCTTCTCGGATATGGAATTCAACTGCTGCATGGAAAAAGCCGATAAAACCGTGTACGAGAACGCCAAGCAGCGATTCGAAGCCGCGGGATATCAGATGCCGGCTGTGGTGTTCCACAATGTGAACAGCTGGCAGATGCAGACACCGGTTACGGCACATACCAGAGGAACGGCGCTGTCCAGCGGAGCCAGTACTCATATGATGTCGCACAAATTCGACGGGAACATCACCCCGATGGAGCACATGCTCCGGGTTCTGAACAGCGAACGATATGCCATAATTCATGCCTGAAAGGGACCAAACAGAAAGGAAGTGATCCCATGACCCGCTTTATCCCCAGGGAAAAGCTGAGCAAGAAAGCCCGCAGGGAGCTGGATGCCCAGCGACGACGCACCTGGGCGTTTTCTCCGATTATGAAAAAGATTGAAAGCAGAAAACAATACAACCGAAAGAGATTATCTTATACATCTTAACCGCCAGCACATGATGCCGGCGGTGTTTTTTTATCTGGAAGGGAAATAGGGAGCCTTTTTTTATATCATAAAAGTGACTTAACATGAGAAACCGAAAACAGGTGGATTCATTATTGCCATTTTACGTCCAATCTGCTACAATCCCCTGTAACATCAGTAACGGAGGCGGATTTTGGCGGAAAGCCCTCTGTGCCTGAGGATGGGTGAGATGCATTGGCTGATGGAACAGACAGCAAAGGGCATATGGAACAGGATACCTGCCGCGCAGGATTTTGCCGTGGTGAAGGACTGGACGGATATCTATAAAATCATCACGCGCGACAAAAGGGGAGGAATTTCGATGAAGAAAATAATATTGCTCATGCTTGTCGCGGCGCTGATGCTGAGCTGGCTTCCTGCCTGCCCCACCCGCGCCGAGGAGCGCCTGGTGCTGACGATTGGAGATACCATCGACCGCTCCGGCGCCAGAGTGAACGGAGAAAATCAGCTGGGGATGTGGCGGTATTTGGAAGATCAGATCGGCGTGGAAATTCAGTATGTCTATGTGACGCAGGAGGAATATACCTCCATGATGAACAGCGGAAACCTGCCGGACATCCTAATTACCAACAACAACCTTTCAGAGATTCGGGAAAAGGGTCTGGCGCTGAATATCGATCCGTACCTGGAGGAATACGCGCCGAATCTGCTCAAGGGAGACGTCGGTCTGGCCTATCGGGTGATCAGGCAGATTAACAACGATGAAGAAGGTTTCTATTTTATTCCCGAGCAGATCGGAATCAACGGCGCGGGATACCACAATCAGCCGTATAACCGGGGCTTTGTCGTCCGCTGGGATTACTACAAGGAATTGGGCTACCCGCCCATCAACAACGAGGATGATTATCTGAAAGTGCTCAAGCAAATGTACACCAATCATCCTTATACGGAGGAGGGCTATCCCACCTATCTGTTCGGTATTGACAACCATACCGGATACGCCACAGCCTTCCGTGCCGAGGTCAGTCTGGATTACTGGGCTGCGTTCAAATACCAAAACAGCATCTTTACCAACGAGATCTTCGATGGCTATACAGATCCGGAGCACTCCATGTGGTGGACGTCCATGGCATGGTATAACAAGCTATATCATGCTGGAAAGGACGATGGCTCCTTCGATATGGAGAGCTTCTATCAGACCGTCACGCAGCATGACGTAAAATGTGCCCGGGGCCAGTATCTCGGTCTTCACAATGGGAAGAGTACGTTCTACGAAGCCAGCGTCAAAAAAGATCCGGATACGCTGGCCGGGTATGGTACGGTTCCTTCCGCAGGCACGAATTATTATACCAACGTTAATCAGCTGCTGGGCAATGGTTCCGCATTTATGTGGTTTATTTCGGCGAACACCCAGCATAAGGAAGCGGCGCTGAAGCTGATCAATTTCATGGCTGACCCCAGTTTTTTGCGGGAAGCTGCTGTTGGACGGCAGGGAGAAACGTGGGATTATGACGAAAACGGTATTCCCCGGATGAATGAGTACGGTCAGGCGCAGCTGGATGAATATATGCAAGGCAGCCCCTCCCCGGAGAACTATTATGTTCAGTGGGGCGTCTACGGCGGGCTGACGGACAGATGGCCGATGCTGCTGAAGCTGGCGAAGCATCCGGACGGCTATCCTCTGGATTTTGTCACCACAACCCGGGAATACATGATCGCCAACATGACCAACAATATTTCAAAAGACATCTGCGCCCATTACGGCGTGGAACTGCCGACGGACGCTCACTACATGCTTGGCGCGATGGATTTTCGCAACGACTGTGGTGAAGCGATCACCGCCAGCCTCAGCAGTTTGAGCCGGGATCAGCTGCAGATTCTCAAGGAAGCGGATGCAATCATGGAGTCGACATGGCGTGATCTCTGCGTGGCTGAAACCGAGGAAGAATTTAACGAAATCCGGGACGAAACGATCCAAAGAGTGATTGCGACGGGAGAGACGGAGGTTTTCCGTGCATATCAGAAAATGTGGAATGCTGCCGCAGCCGTGATCGTTCCCCTTTCTCATGAGGTACAGCGGTCAAGAGGGGTGGAGCCTTATACGCCGGAAGAGTACGCCGGACGTTTCCACGAGGACATGGAGGAGAACCGGCCATGAAAAAGTGGTTGAAATCACTTCGGCTTCAGATCCTGCTGCCGATGCTTGTTATGACGGTGTTCGTCGTGGCCCTGCTCAGCACACTTTTCTCCCGCGCTTTTATACAAATGATCCTTCAGCAGGAGCAGGCCGTTAACGCCGCTGGCTTTGAAACCATTTCCCATACGGTTCCGTCGTCCATAACCACGGCCATTAACAGTGTCCGGGACGTGATCACAGATCAGCGGGTCATTTCCTGCATCCGGCTTCAGTTTGCTTCCGCTGCAGAAATGTTCAACACGAAAGCCGCCTGCATAGATTATCTGCGGGAGAAAATCACCCATGCGGACTGGGCAAACGGCCTGTTTATCATGCGAGAGGACGGAAGCCTTTTTGGCACGCTGCCGGATGGGAACTACTTTCATGACGACCCGGAGGACAATCCGCTTCCGAACGAGATGAAGCAGCGGATTCTGGACGTGCCGATGGGGCAAATCGTCTGGGTCGGTCCGGTTTCCGGAGCGGATATGTATGGATTTGAGAATAAAAACACGCCCCGCGGTTATCTGATCGCCGCATGGAGAGCGATGGATGTGCGATTCGGCGAATGCTGTGTCATGATGCTGATCGATCAGGCTGCCTTCGACAAACTGTTTTCCTCGCTTGAGGATGGGAAAAGCACGTGGCGGATCATTACAACGGACCAGGCGGAGCTCTACCATACGGGTTCCGAACCGTGCAGGAACCCTGAGCAGCTGATCGGAAAGAGCAACAGCGGAAATGTTTTCACCGATGAATCCGGCCGCTCTGCCTTCGCGTTTTCCATGACGATGACCTCTCCCCAATGGACGATGGTTCGGGAGGTTTCCACAGAAGAGTCCGAACAGGTGATTCGCCAGGCTCGCAGATCGGTGTTCCTTCTGGCTGCCGTTATCTTACTGATCGCTCTGGCCGTGTACGAGTTGTGGCTGAGAAAGTTCACACAGCAGTATAAAAAGCTGGTTGGCGGAATTACCCGCATGGGGCAGGAAATCGGACCGCTGGAAGGCACCTCCTTCTTCACCACGGAATTTGAGACGATTAAGCAGGAGATCAATAAAACCAGTCAGGCTCTCCAACAGCAGATGGAAACAATTCGCCAGATGACCGCTGAGAAGGAACGCATCAGCACAGAAATGAATCTGGCGAGAGAGATACAGGCTTCCGTGCTGCCGATGGTTTTTCCGCCTTTTCCGGAGCGGAACGATATTGATCTGTACGCGTCCATGACGCCTGCAAAAGAAGTTGGCGGCGATTTCTATGATTTCTTCATGGTTGATGACGACCATCTTGCTCTCGTGATCGCAGACGTATCCGGCAAGGGAATTCCCGCCTCGCTGTTTATGATGATTGCAAAATCGCTGATCAAGAGCCAGCTGTTGAACGGCTGCGATCCTGCCAGGGCGATGGAGCGTGTCAATCGCCGGATGCTGGAGGGGAACACGTCCTCGACCTTCGTCACCGTGTGGGCGGCGGTGATCGAGCTTACCACTGGTCAAGGCCTGGTCTGCAATGCCGGGCATGAGCATCCGGCAATCCGACGCGCTGATGCACCATTTGAACTGCTGAAATACAGGCATAACATGTTTGTCGGGGTATCGGAGAAAGCGCAGTATCAGAACCGGGCGTTTGAAATGCGGCCGGGCGACTGCCTGTTCGTTTACACAGACGGCGTCCCGGAGGCCCAGAACGCGAATAAAGAAATGTTCGGTGAAGGAAGGCTGATTGATGCGCTGAACCAGCATCCAGACGCGGTACCGGAGGAGCTGCTGTCCAATGTCCGGAAGGCTGTGGACGATTTTGTGGGAGAGGCTCCCCAATTCGACGATCTGACCATGCTGGCCTTCCGGTACAACGGGGTATCCCGGAAACGGGAACACGACCAGGGCATCACCACGGACGAATCAGTTTATCGTAAGCCATGAGGAGGTGTAGAGCATGAAAATTATAAATACGGAACGAAGGCTGTGCACTTGTTGCATGGAAGAGCATGAAGTCAAAATGGTCAGGATCCGCGAGAGAAATATCTTCAAAGGCGTTCCCGTAGAGTATGACGCTGAGTACTTCTATTGCGACCGTGCCGATGAGACGTATGCAGATGAACAGCAGATTTCGCAGAACGATATTGCCATGAAAAACGCATACCGTGCTCACGAAGGAATGCTGACCTCCGATCAGATCGCATCGATCCGGGCACGGTATGGAATCAGCCAGAGTGATTTGTGCTTGCTCCTTGGTTGGGGGGCAAAGACAATTACCCGCTATGAAAGCCACCAGGTACAGGATATCGCACATGATACGATCCTTCGGAAGCTGGACGCCGACCCGGAGTGGTTTCTGAAACTGCTGCA
>JAEEGL014164368.1_pt1 | contig 12068 bp, 7 predicted proteins | sample 9134231 | NCBI WGS metagenome assembly JAEEGL01 (sample SAMN16246548, study PRJNA631951) | gut metagenome | biome: gut microbiome; feature: rumen; material: fiber-attached | host: Bos | place: Iran: Karaj | collected 2018-10
CCGGACCACGAGGAGGCTATCGAGGTGACCAGCACCAACGGCGTCGAAACCATGTACACGCTAACCACGAACGTCCGCAACGGCCCGCGCACGACCTACCGCGAGTGGGTAGGGCGGGCAGCCCCCTGCCCGCCGGGAGGGTCGCCGTCCTCGGCGGCCGCCTGGTTGGAGGAGACGCGCTCGACCTCCTACGCCACCGACGGCAGGCGCATCGAATGCGTCGTCACCGAATCCTCCGACAACGGCATCGTCACCAACTCCGTCTCGACCTACGACCTCCTCGGCCGCCTCGTCACGGTTACCGTCCCCGGCGCGAACGGCTCGACCGAGGTTACGTCCAACTTCTACGATGGCGCGTCGACGCGTCTCCTCCAAACCACGACGACAGGAAAGCCTCCCGTGCAGTATGTCTACAGCGAGCTTGGCGAGAGGATCGGAACGATACGCGGCAACAGGTCCGTCTGGAGCGAGACGTTCTACGAGACCATCAACCAACAGGTCTATCGGGTAGTGACTTCCGTGCGGATGACAGGCTCGATCACGAATTCGACCCGTATCCAGAAGACGCAGCTGACCGGTCTCTCCGACGCCTGCCGCCGCCATGTCATTGCGATTTCATGGTGGGCGTCGCCGTCGAACGCCGTCAGCGTCACCGAGACGACCGACACGTTCGATCCCGATACAGGAATCCTTACGTCGATCTCGCAAACCGACGGCCAGACACCCGTCGTCACGCGGTCAATTCACGGAATCCCCGTCGAGCGTACGCCCCTTGACGAACGTCGTGCCATGTCGTACGATGCGCTGGGAAGGAACACGCGCAACGTCGTCATCGATGCCGCGACTGGCGCGACGAACAGGGTCGAGACGCTGGAATACGACGTTTCTGGCAACGTGACCTGCCGAACCACGGACTACGGCGCGGACGGAACGGCCGTGGAGACTACGGAATACGACATGCTTGGCCGCGAGGTGCGCAGGACGGATTCGCTCGGGCAAGTTACGGAAACCGCGCACGATCCGCTTGGACGTCCCGTAGCCGTCGGCGGCGACACGTATCCGCTTCGCCTCGGCTACGATACGCAGGGGCGCAAGACCTCAAGCTCGACAACTCGCGATGGTGGCGCGACGTGGGATGAGACGCGGTGGGAATACGATCCGGCGAGCGGACTGAACACGGCGAAGGAATACGCCGACGGCTCTCGCATCGCCTACGCCTATGCCGACAGCGGGCTGCGGACGCGTACGACGTGGGCGCGCGGGGCGTGGAAGGCGAACGCCTACAACGAAAGGAACCTCGTAAGCGGCACGACGTATTCCGGTGCGGACACGCCGTCCGTGGCGTACACGTACCACGATTCGGACAAGATGGCGTCCGCCACGCTTTCTGACGGCACGTCTTACGCCTATGGCTACGACGACAGCCTGCAATGCACGAACGAGATTACGACGCTGGGGCAGGAGACGTTCTCGGTCCTGCGCACGTACGACGGACTGATGCGGGACGAAGAGACTTCTGTCGTCCTCACCAACGTTCGCCATTCAGCGAAGACGAGGCTCTACGATTCCGAGAGCCGTGTCTGCGGCTATGCGCTCACGAATTCGCTGGGACGCGGCGTTGATGTCGCCATCGCCTACGCAGGCTCGTACCTCACGAACATGGTTTACGCCCTGCCGAACGGAAACACATTTGCCGTCGGTCTAACGCGGAAAGTATCGCGAAAGCATCTTGTTGCACGGCGCGATTATTCCTTCAATGATCAGCCGACGTACTGGTATTCCACCGATTACGATCTTCTTAACCGTCCTACGAACGCGACGGACTCCGTCTCGCTGGTGCGCGAATGGCTGTACAATCGCCGCTCGGAACTTGCCGCCGCGAGCGTCGGCACGAATCGTTACGGCTACGCCTACGACACCATCGGCAACCGTCTCTGGGCGGCAGACAACCTTGCGACCAACACCTACGCTGCCAACAATCTCAACCAATATTCCTCCATTCTCCGCGACTCCGCGTCTCCGTGTGAACCAGCATACGATGCCGACGGTAACATGACGGGCGACTATGCGTTCTCGTATTCCTACGACGCGGAGAACAGGCTCCTGTCGGCGACTGTCACCGAGGAGACTAACGGCGCGGTTCGCGTGATCAACGCCTATGATCACCGTAACAGGCGGATACGCAAGACTGTCCAGCGTCTTTCGGTTTCGTGCCCGCCGCCGCCATCACCGCCCGTCGAGACACGGCAGTGGAACACGGTCGAGACGCGCACGTTCGTCTGGGACGGCAACAACATCGTTCTGGAGAAGATCGCATGTGCCGACGGAACGGCACACATCTGTGAATATTTCTGGGGTATGGACAAGTCCGGCACGGAGCAGGGCGCGGGTGGAGTCGAGGGATTGCTCGCGGTCTCGGTCGATGGCGTGTTCTACATTCCTTGCTACGACCACAACGGCAACATCGTCCGCTATGTCTCCGAGACGGGCACGATTACCGCCCAGTACACCTACGATCCGTACGGCAACGTTACGGAAACGTACGGCGACCTTGCTGACATGTTCGCCTTTGGCTTCAGCACCAAATACCACGACCGCGAGACTAGGCTTGTGTATTATTTGATGAGGTTCTACCATCCTCCCAACGGTCGCTGGCTTAACCGCGACCCGATAGAGGAAGATGGTGGTGAGAACCTTTATAACTTTGTCGTAAATTCACCGTCGTTGTTTTTTGATTTTGGTGGAATGCATACGTTCCAATTCACCGATAAGGGGTGGTCTTATGCAAATGTGCTTTCGGGAGAACTTACAAACACGTCTGGAATTCCTATCAAGGAGGCGATAGGCGCAACTTCGTATTCCGTATCCACCGGTTCCAAGTGTGTCTGCAGTGATGGAAAATATGTTCCGGATTATACTTTTAAAGTTGAAGTATATAGCTTGATCCAAAATATGGACGATAAAATTTGGGACAACGATGTCTATGGAGATAAGATTAACGACCCTCGTGTCAAAGGGAATTGGAATTCGTTTTGGTTCTTTGAGGAAAGGCGGCGCAGAAACCTCGTTATTGAACATGAAGAACGCCACAGGATGCATGCCCGGAAGAATTACGATACAATTGTCCAAGCGTTAAGTGTCAGCGAACAATACGACTTGAAGAGCGTATGTGAACGTCAAGCACACGAAAGGGTGAAAGCAGCGGAGTTGCTTTTCAAAAATCTTGACGACGCAGATGCGGCACGAGTCGAGCGAGGCAACCTATGAAAGGTAATGGAATTCGTTTGTCATTGTACGTTCTCGTTTCTCTTTGTACATCGATGCTTGGATGTCAAGGAGGGAAAGTGTATTATTACGATTGGCCGGACGAGTATCAATCTGTCAAAAGTATTGAAAGCAGGGTATTCCCGGAAGAGGCAGCCAATGCCATCGAATCAAACATGGGTCATGACGCGATACAGTCGATACCAGACTATTTTGGTTTTGGGGAAGCGGTCAAAGCGTATGGCAATGGCCGTCTTATGGCATCTCACCTTGTAAAGATTCAGACTACAGGCTTGCTATCGGTTTATAGTGAAACCAATCTGGTGGCTCAAGCGTTTCGCGATGGACTTGAAGAACAAATCGTGAGAAAACCAGAGGCAATACGGGCCAGAAATAGGATGCGAAAACAACGGCAGATGGAATTTTGGGGTGTTTATCGTAGTAACGGGGAGACTCTTGACGATTTGACCTTTGGAGAAGCCGACATGACGACCAATTGCTATGTCCATTTACTGTCATCGTACGTAAAAGGATATCAGAATGGTCATAAAGTTGTTGCCACGATAGGGAAGTCCCCAATCGTAAAGCATCGTGGCTTGGCATGGGCTAATCTGGGAGCGAATGTTTTAAGGCGAGCTTATGTCTACGGATGGTATGCGGCCTGTTATGATTATTTTTGCGCTGATCCTAAATTGCTTTATTTCGAGAATATCCCGCCAGAGGGGGATCCCAGGTCTTTTTATGCGTTTTGGCTGTCCTTTTACAGGGAAGTAGAGGGGAGATTTCTGCACAAATGTGCTGCTAAAAAAGAGATGGTGAAAGAAGAATAAGAAAGCAATATGAATCTACTATAGTGCCCACAACATGAAACAAACGCTGAACACGACGATCAACCGCTCTAAGAACGACGGATTCCACATGCGGGACCTCAGCATTGAGCGCTGGGCACGGTACCGCCACCGCAGGATATCGAAGAAGGTTCAGCGGTTGTCCATCACTACGGCTCCGCCACCTTCGCCGCCAATCGAGACGTACGAGTGGAACACCGTCGAGCACTGCACGTTCGTATACGACGACTGGAACCTGATTCACGAGACCGTTGCGGCAATCGACGGCGGTACGACCAACACGTCCGAGATACAGTATTACTGGGGACTCGATATTTCCGACTCCCTCCAAGGCGCGGGCGGCGTTGGCGGGCTCTTGGCCGTCTCGCGTAACGGACAGTTCTATTTCCCAACGATCGACAGCAACGGCAACATAACGAAGTACATCGACGAATCTGGCAACATTGCCGCCGCCTACGAGTATGACGATTTTGGCCGTGCCATTTCGCAATCCGGTAATCTCGCCTACTTCTTCCGCCACCGGTTCTCGACAAAATACTTCGATGTTGAAACTGGTTTGCACTATTATGGCTACCGTTTCTATCATCCTACCTTCTTGTGCTGGATAAACCGAGACTTCATGGATGAAGATGGAGGGGTCAACCTTTATTGTTATTGCTTCAACAATGCAATCTCGCGAGTTGATGCATTAGGGCAGTCTTCTATTGCTGATTATGTACTTGCAGACATGGGATATGACCGTAGCTTTCCGATTTTAGGGCCATACGGTTTACTAGTTCCTGCGCTTGCCGCACGATTACAGATTCAAGTATATATCAGTGGTAATTATGCGGAATGTTGTAAAGACGGCATGAAGAAGAAATATGCAAAAGGTACGATAGGGGCCGAAGCATATTTGACTTGGGGCGCTGGTACAAGTAGAAGTGTTAAAGGGAGGGATCGTAACAAGCCTGATCCGAATAGGCCTGGCTCAAAAATGAAAGACAATCTTACCAATCCACCAGATTCAGGTTATCGTAGTAGATCGTGGCACATTGATGTTTCGATGCCAATTACGGACTGTCCTGAATCGGGGCTGCATTTTTCTGGACTCAAAGGAGTTATCTTCCTTCGTGGAAGTGCAGGCTACGGAACTGGTGTGCAAGTCAACATTCAGAAGGAGTTTCAGGAGGGGGTGGACCTGACCGAGGGTTGGTCAGTATCATTAAGTGGCGCATGGAATGTTTGGGGGGCTACAATAGATTTCGGGGGAGGAGGTTCAGGATCGTGGACATTTTTATGAGATTGATCAAAGATAATATTTTGTGTGCAGTTGTTTTTGCTCTGTACTTTTACGTGCAAACTTGTGGCGAATTGCTACAGATGGGTTCGTTCTTTGCGGCTGTTCCATTGGCGAAAATCATCATGGGACGCATGACGATTCCCGTTCGAATCGAGCGTGAACGCGGATATCCGATCAGGGAACTGTCAACGAAATTTGTAAAGTTTTTCTATGGGGTTTGGAGTGTTTTGTTAATCGAGTTAATAAGGCGTGTAGTATTGGGAAGTGTGTTTGAGGGAATTTTATCCATCACGCTCATGTTCGGATTTTTACTGGCATATGTTTTCTCGGAAGCAACGGGCATGTGTTATACAAATGTCAAAAACTACAAAAGGGGAACGAGAGGATTTTGTGTGTTGCAATGGATCCTAATAAGTGTTGCGTTTCTGATTGGATCATCGTGGGTTTTGTGACACGAGAATAGAAACACTATGGGATCCCCATGGTAAATGCTATGAAGATGAAAAGACATTGTCGGTTATTAAGGTTACTGCCAATCTTTGTGTTGGCCTTGATGAGTCCATATTGTCATGGCGAAACTCTAGGGGACGGGTATGGTGTTTCTGAGAATTGCATTGTCGCTACGCCTGTCGGATACGAAAAGAATGTTACGCTAAGTAATGGGGAGGTCGTTAAGCTGTATCCGGATATGCTTTCTTTTGAAGATCTGACCAATTGCCATGCTGTCGTGTTCTGTATCTTGAGTCCCCGGAACCATAAAGGGAATCGATTTGTACTTCGCCATTCAGGATGTACATGTTGCATGTGTATGTTGCCTTCCGCAATGACCAATCTGTATCAAATTGGGGAGTACTATGTATTTGAGCATCCGCACACGGTGTCGAACATCCTTATTTCAACGTATGAAGTTCGCCAACCCACATCAGAATTTAGAATGGAACGCGATTGGGGCAAGAAGCTTTATTGCAGCATCGAAGATGTCGACGAACGAATCCAGGAATTGAAGTGTTATGCAGCACAAGACCAAGCCATGTTAAAAGACTTCCAATTGCAGTTGCAGCAGACCCCAAGCGAAGAACGAAGAAAACGCCATGAATTGAAGTGTCGCATTATCCGCATTGAACACAGGTTGACCAATGATATTCCTCGTGCTCGAAGTGAACTTTCTGCGCGAAGGAAATGGTTGTTGTTGCAGGATGATTCAAACGGTGTTCCTTCGTCCCGTGCCGCTGCGCCCCCAGGAAAAACGGTGCAGGAATTTTGAAATAAATTTCCCTGAGAACCCGCACATGATGCATAATTTGATATAATTACTGCGCATGAGAAAAGCATCTGCTAGATTTGAACTTCATTCCGCAGGTAAGATGCGGATAGAGGATTTATTCGTAGATTCGCAAGCGGAAGCTGGCGTAAGCATCCCAACGAACGTCCGCCAGCGGCAGGTGGAAGGAGAACGTGTACGACGCCCACCGCCGCTTGACTGGTGTGCTATACTCTTCACCGGACATGGACTATGAAATCCAGAACGACGCCTACGGCAATGCGACGAACGTTCAGGATGCCGCTGGAAACATCTGGCGATATTCATACGGTTACAACTCGAAGCTGCTCGGAGAAATGTCCGTCCAACGCGATGGTGTCACCACCGTACAGGGATCGGCGTGCTTTGTTGCGGCTACGAACAACATTGTCCGTGCCTACGATTCCTTCGATCGTCCGACAGGTTATGCTCTCACTGTCAATGGCGAGGCCAAGGGCGGCGTCGGCTACGCATACGATACGGACGGGCGCATTTCGCGAATCACCGCGACCAACTCTGCTGGCCGTTCCTTCACCGTCGCCTATACGAATGTGGCGGGCTACAACTGCGGCTACACCATCACGCTGCCATCAGGCGGTACGGTTCGCCGAGCCGTTGAACGCGATGATTACCGCCGCAACCTCGTCACGAACTGCTCTACCTGCTTCAATTCCTCTCTTGTTGACCTCAACCTTTACGCCTTTGACGCGCTCTCCCGTCCAATGGCGCGCACTACTAGTAGAACGGGCTGCCAGCCCGTTCAATCCGCCTTCATCTATAACGACCGTTCCGAGGTCGTCTCCGCCGCCATTGGCACGAACATCTTCTCGCACGCCTACGACAGCATAGGCAACCATGTCCTTTTCAGCGACCACTTGACGACCAACACATTCGCTCACAATCAGGCAAACCAGATGGTAGGGCGCGTTGTCCTCAACGCGCCGTCGGCGGCATTTGCCTACACGCCCGATGGCGGTCTATCTTTCGACGGCGACTGGGACTATGCCTACGATGCGGAAGATCGGCTCGTTTCAGTCACGTCGTCTTCCCTCACCAATGGCGCGATCCGCGTACAGAATTCCTACGACTACCGCTACCGCAGGATATCAAAGACGCTTCAGCAGCTTTCGGTCACGGTCTTGCCGCCTCCCTCGCCGCCAATTGAGACGTACGAGTGGAACACCGTCGAGTACCGCACGTTTGCATACGACGACTGGAATCTGATACACGAAACCGTTGCGGCAATCGACGGCGGTACAACTAATGTGTTTGAGATACAGTATTACTGGGGACTCGACCTTTCCGGTTCCCTCCAAGGTGCGGGCGGTGTGGGCGGTTTGCTTGCCGTTTCCCGTAACGGCCAGTTCTACTTCCCCACTTTCGACAACAACGGCAACTTAACGAAGTACATTGACGAATCAGGTAACACGGTCGCCGCCTACGAGTATGACGACTTTGGGCATATCATTTCGCAATCCGGTCCTCTTGCCGATTTCTTCCGCCATCGGTTCTCCACGAAGTTCTATGAAACAGAAACGGGCTTGTGCTACTACGGCTACCGCTTCTATCATCCTGCCCTCATGCGTTGGCTCAACCGTGATCCGATTGGGGAGCGCGGTGGATTGAACCTATATGCCTATTGCAAAAATGCGGCATCATGTTTCTTTGACGACCTTGGAGGGCAGACGAGTCCGTTTACTTTTGCAGGTGATCCCAATAAAAAAAACGAGGGGAGGAGCGTAGGTGACTATATTGCGCTATGGGGCCCCAATCAGGGATCATTCTCTGTCATGTGGGAATATGAAGGTTCTGATTGTTGTGACGAAAACAAAGAAACTGAAAAGCACGGGCCATTGTTCTTCAATGCGACGAGCGACTATTATCCCGTATGGAATATGGAAACCATTGACGAGAATGTCCCCATTCCTTATCTGACACCGGCCTTTGGAGTAAATGGCTTGAGTGGTGCGACACAAGGTAAGGTATATGGAGAGAAAGGGAAGATGACAATAACGGTGATATGGACATCGTCATCAGCTCCAGCAAACACATACTTAAATCCAACAGGCAATACCGATTATTATCGTCACGGTGCGGCATGGAACTTACCGAATCATTTCCCGTGGACAGACCGTCCTTTTGCCCCCTTTGGAAATGAAGGGAAAGTCAAAAACCAAGGGTCGCAGAAAGTTGTGATAACCGCTTCGTGGAATAATTGCACTAGAGCTGGTGAAGAGATAGGGACGAGAATCTCAGGCGTAAACGAGACAGGCAGTTCCATCGGCATTGGAAAGCCTCGCAATAAGCAAAGATAGGTAGAGGAGATCGCTGCGATGATATACAAGATGCAAAAGTATTTCTCTGGAGTGTGCTCCATGCCCATCCTTCTGGCCAATGCATGGATATTCGCTTTTACGTTAAACTTACCAGGAGAATGTGGGTTTACTGTCGAACTGGCGTCTGTAGGTCAAGGCCGCATGTGGCGGCAGCATCTAGAAGGGACTTACTTGACAAATGGAGTTCCATTCCTGTGGCATGCCATTCACTGGAAGAACGAAGTATCAGCAGATTCAGAGGGGTGGAACCGAAAAGTTTATTGCCACGCACCTTTCCCCAAGGTTGTGTTTCATACCGTTTCCCCTCACACTAATACTGTCGGCACGATAAGTGCGATTGAGCTTTTTTATCCCACGAACATGATTGTCCGTTATCAGGGGCGCGAAATCCATATTGCGGCGACACAAGAATTGGCAGCAAATTCGAAAAGATGGGACGGCGTCTTGTGGCAATATGTTGAGAGGGCCCCGATGCTAGACGGGGTTCGAGTTTTTGATTTTTATGGGGAAGGGCTTCACCAGTCCACGGTAGTGTCTGTCACTAACATCTTGCACAAAACCCGGTTCATGGCGAAAAAACGTCAGGATGTTGGGGAAGACCGTGTTCTCGATTTGAGTTGGATTAGATATTTTGAAAGTTTGCCTCTTGTTGACGTGGATGAAATGGCTGATGCCTTCGTAGAAGCCGAATGCCAACACGTCAAATTGTCGCGACCGGCTCTCTCGGACGACGTGTTGCGCAAACGGGCACGAGCTAAAATCACATTGCTGAAATCAATTAACCGGCGTTTCGAGTGTGCGACCGACGAGTTCAAGAAATTGATAGATCCTTCTTTTGTCGAATGGAAAGATGCGAGTGGACCTGTAGGAGCACGGAAAGGAATATATTTTTCAGCTGACGGTCGAATGCGTTTTATCACTTGGTTTAATTTCTGGAGCGCATGGCCTGGGTTGCCAACGATGTCTCTTGGCGAGGTCATTGTTGATGTTGAATCGTTTTCAGGAATGACAGATGTCATGCTTCCCTGTGGACATCGGGTACCCACAGTTTGGGGCGAAAAGAAAGTATCCTGCAAAGCGGAGCAATTGGCAAAGACGGTAGACGGAAGAAGGCGTCTTGTCGGTTTCTGCTCCTGCTGTGTCGCTTTGTATGAGACAGGGAAACTCAAGGTTATTTTATGCAGGGAGAAGATTCGTGAAAAAGAAGATGCACTTGCGCAAATCATGAGAGCCCAGGGAGAATGGCCGTTCACATGCATTAGTCATGAATATGGGTACTAGTCATGAGTCATGGATCGACTATTGGCAGACACTAATTAGGAGATAAAAATGCTTCCAAGATTCTTGTCATTTGTAACTGTAGTTTCTCTGTGCTTGTCGGCGTCAGGGCAAGGTGTTGTACCGAAGACAACGACAAATGTAGTTGCAGTTGTCATTGGTTATGAAAATACCGTGCAGTTGCCATCGAAAGAGTTGATCCGAACATTTCCGACCTCATTGCCCTCGAATAGCGAGACCAATTGCAGGGCTGTGCTTTTCAGCGTCCTAAGTCCATCAGAATGGACGGGACGGTATTTCTTGCTGCAACGAAGTGGATGCCAATGCCAGTATTGTCGCACACGGCCTATGCCGCAAATATTTAGCTTTGGCGAGAAGTATTCCTTTGGCTCAATAACTAACATCAGTCATATGCTGTTCGACATTGGTCTGCCACGTGACGTGAAAGTCTTATCGTTTCCACGAGATGGTGGGCACAAGATCGTAAAGCCTGATCCGAAAGGGCCGACGACGGATACAGATGTAATGATTGATTCGATAAATATGGATAAAGTTGAGCATGAATACTGCATCAAGCCACAACGGTCATGGCAACGTCCATTGAGTGAGGCCTGGAATCCAGACATAATTTCTCTTAAGAATACCTACTTCCCACCGATGACATGCCGAGACATGACATTGACAGAAATTCTAGAATGTATAGAAAAGGCGTGCTTGGTTAATTATGAAGTAGAAATCAGGCAGGGTCCTTCCGATGCAACATGGAAGCGAAAATACAACTTGGCAATTGGCGGCAATTCGGTATTGGACACATTGTTGAAAATCGGAGAGTTGCAAGATGTTAGTCTGTATGTAGATCTTACGCGACGCTCGTCGGCAATATTCACATATAGAGTACCATTAGACTTGCAATTTATAGACTGGAGCAACAGTGTGTATTCTAGAACGATACCGTCTATGACATTTCATGATGTTTCCGTGAAGGATTTGACGTTCGAACTCTTCAAGAAAACAATGAAGGAATGGTATGATTCCGGCAAAATCTCCGAAGCGACGTTTGGCTTTGGAATCAAGGACAAAAATGTCTTGGAAAAGAGACTTTCGTTTTCCTTTGACGGAATCAACCTTCGTGATGCGATCTTTGAGATATGCACTGCGTATGGTGTTCGCTATGATTTTCGGCGTCACTCATGGGAGGAGAAACTGCAATGATAATGAGGAATCATCCATTGCGTATCCTTTTGGCTGGCGTATTGATCGGCATAGTATGTACCGCTGAAGAGACAAAGCGGTACTGGATTGATGAAATCGCAGGGCCAATAAGAGAATTGAAGGGCAAGGGCGTTGAGTTGCGCCAGAAAGTACGAGAGCTGAAGGTTGTCCAAGAGGATGGTCTCGGCGGCCTAGACGGCAGGATGACACGATGGATTCGCGTTTATGAAACCCAGTTTCCGTGGATGTTACTTGGAAGTACGGAAGAGAGATGGGAGCGTGATACCAAGCGCGCTTCCATCCGCAACCATAGCGAACGCATAATGTCCCCCTTTGTTCTCGTTTCTGAGCTCAATCGTGAATGGGAAAGAAGCATGATACCATTTGAGATGCCATTTCAGCGTACACAATTAGGTAGCATAACATCATTTCTTTCACGCATTAATGAGATTCCCCCTTGTGGCGAGACAGATTCTGCACGCTGTCGTTATCGTGAGGGAATGCCATATCCTTTCACTCTTGTCTCCGCGCCGAACGATTACAACAAG
>JAEEGL014321914.1_pt1 | contig 12068 bp, 8 predicted proteins | sample 9134231 | NCBI WGS metagenome assembly JAEEGL01 (sample SAMN16246548, study PRJNA631951) | gut metagenome | biome: gut microbiome; feature: rumen; material: fiber-attached | host: Bos | place: Iran: Karaj | collected 2018-10
AGCCTTTTCAGGGTCTTCAGCATTCTCTACAGCGGCCGTCACGTCTTCCATGGAGACCAGGAAGGTGACACTGAGGCCCGGGCAGGGGAGTTCCTCGCCGAAGTTCTTGGCCCAGTAACCGTCCATGAGATAGTTGTGCTCGTCGGTGGACAGGCCCTGGATGCTGCTGTAGCCGCAGTGGTGGTTGGTGACCAGCAGACCCTGGTCGCTGATGATCTCACCGGTGCAGCCGCCGCCGAAGTGCACGATGGCATCTTTCAGGGACGTCTTGTTGATGGAGTAGATTTCCTCGGGGGAGAGTTTGCAGCCGGCGGCCTTGAGGTCTTTGCCGTTGAGCTGTTTGAGCAGGGGCAGGAGCCACATGCCCTCGTCTGCCATGGCGGTCAGAGAAACGGCCAGGGCTGCGAGAATGGTAAGGATACGTTTCATATACGATTGGTTTAAGGATTATCAGATACTCTCGGCCAGTTTACGGGCCAGTTCCAGGAAAGCGAGGGAGTCGGGACGGGAACCCAGCGCAATGGGTTCGCCGCTGTCTCCGCCTTCGCGGATCCCCTGCACCAGAGGAATCTGGCCCAGGAGCGGGATGTCCAGGTCCTTGGCCATCTGAGTGCCGCCGTCCTTTCCGAAGAGGTAGTACTTCTCTTCCGGATGGGCTTCGGGGGTGAACCAGGACATGTTCTCGATGAGGCCGTAGATGGGTTTGTTCACCTGCGGGTTGCGGAACATGTTTACGCCGCGCAGGACATCGGCCAGGGCCACGTTCTGAGGAGTGGTGACGATGACGGCGCCGCTCAGCGGAACGTCACCGATGAGGGAAATATGGATGTCGCCGGTTCCTGGAGGCATGTCGATGAGCAGGAAGTCCAGCGGGCCCCAGAGGGTTTGCAGGATAATCCGCTTGAGGGCCGTGGAGGCCATGGGACCGCGCCAGATGAGTGCCTGGCCGGCATTGGAAACGTGGCCCACGGAGAGCCACTTTACGCCGTATTTTTCTACGGGGACGAAGAGGTTGTCGTTCTCGTCCTCGCCGTACATTTCAATGGTAACTTCCTCAGTACCGGTCATGGTGGGGATGGACGGGCCGTAGACGTCGGCATCGGCCACGCCCACGCGGTAGCCCAGACGGGCCAGGGCCACGGCCAGGTTCACGGCCACAGTGCTCTTGCCCACACCGCCCTTGCCGGAAGCCACGCCGATGATGTGGCGCACTTCCCGCAGCTGTTCCAGGTTGAACTCGATGCCCTTCTTGGGCTTGGCGGGATCCTTTACCACGGTATCCACTTCAATCTCCGTCCCGCCGGGAGCGTTGCGGTACAGGCAGGCCTGCACGGCGCCAATCAGGTAATTCTTGAGGGGATCGGGACGTTTGGGGAAAGCCAGCGTCACATGGATGCGGCCTTCCTCGCACTTAATCTCTTCTACCATACCCAGCGCCACGATGCTCTGGTCTCCCTTCGCGGGGTGCTGCACTTCCTGCAGCCACTGCAAAATCTCGTTATTGTTCAAAGCGTTTTTATTAACTTGTTAATTATTAATCGTTTATAAGATTTCCTCTCTGCATTTCGGCAGACAGGAGATTTTACTTCTTTCTCATTTTCAAGCAGTTAGCGAAAACGGCCAGCAAGAGCAGGAGCAGCAGGCCAATAGAGGCGAGGGCCGATACCCGCGCGCCGATGCGGTAGCTCGACGGCAGGAAGGTCATCACCAGCTCATGCTCACCGGCGGGCAGGAGCGCGGCACGGAGGGTCCAGTCGGCCCGGACGAGGTCTACGGGCTGTCCGTCCACCGTGGCATGCCAGCCGTCGGGGTAGTAGATTTCGCTGAAGACGGCCAGCCGGTCGGAGGCAGCGCTGTACCGGTAATGCAGCTCGTTCGGGGCGTAAGACGTCAGGCCGATGAGATCCCCGGTCGAGCCGGGGATGACGGAATCCGTCACAGCCGGCACCGACCGGCTGTCTATGACCGCCTGATGACGCAGGTCCACGCTGCCCAGGAGGGCGATTTCCTCGTCGGGGGTTGCAGCCTCAACGACGCTGTCCACGAACCAGGCGGCACCGTAGGCGCCTTCGTTCACCAGCGGCGGATAGTCGCCGTCCAGGATCACGTAACGCGTGTTCAGGGCATTCAGGATCGGGGTACCGGTGGCCATCCAGCCGGAGACCTCGGACAGGTCCTCGGCGGTGCCCAACTGCTTGTACAGGGCATTGATCTCTCCGGAGAGATAGTGTTCGATGAGGTCCTGGTAGCGCTGCAGCTTGGCCGGGGAATAACCGCCGATATTCTTGTGATGATAGGACGGGACGGAGGAGTTGAATACGTTCACCGTGAGGTCCAGGACGCGGTACTGCGGGTCTTCGTCGGCCTTGATTATCTTGTCCACGGGGCGCTCGGCGAAGGGCTTGTTGAAATCTTTGGGCGTGGTGAAGTGGTCGGCGTTGAGGTAGCGCTTGCCCACGGCGAAGAGGTTCACCAGCGACAGGGCGCACACGAGCACGGCGGCCAGCTGCTTGCGTCCCTTGGGCATATAGGCCCAAAAAAGGAGGCCGGCCGAGGCCAGGATGAGCAGCAGGGACATGCCGGCATCGGCCTTGAAGAGGGCGATGCGGTCGGCCACGAGGGCGTCTACGAGGACGTCCTGCATCTGTGCGTCGGAGGCGCCGGAGAAGGAGCCGAACAGGCCGGGAACCAGCCAGGCCACGAGGCAGAAGCCGCCGGTGAGGCCGAGGGCCCACCAGAAGGCTTTCATGAAGCGCTTGCGGTCGTATTCTTCCTTGGTGATGCGGTCCAGGGTTACGAAGCCCAGCAGGGGCAGCGTCACCTGCAGCACCACCAGCGCCATGGACACTGTGCGGAACTTGTTGTACAGGGGCAGGTAGTCGTAGCAGAGCTTGGTGAACGCCATGAAATGGCTGCCTACCGCCATGAGGACGGCGATAAGCGTAGCGGCCACCAGCCACCATTTCTCCCGGCCCTTATAAAGGCCCAGGCCCAGGATAAAGAGGAAGAGGGTGATGGCGCCCATGTACATGGGACCGGCCGTAAAGGGCTGCGGTCCCCAGTAGAGCGGCAGACTCCTGGCGGTTTCTTTCAGGTTCTTCTGGCCGGCACGTTTAAGGAGCTTGATGGTCTCGCTCTTGTCGGGGTTCACGGCACCGGAAGACGAACCGCCGTTGAAGTCCGGAATCATGAGGTTGGGCAGTTCCTCCCAACCGTAGCTCCAGGACGTGGCGTAATCCAGGTCCAGACCTTTGGAAGAAGCGCCGTCCTTGGAGAGTTCGGAGCCGCCGCGCATGGTATTGGGCGTATATTTCGCCAGTGGCAGCAGTTTGTTCACGTTGGTGGCGATGCCCGCACCGCCCAGCACCAGCAGCAGGGCCGATGCCACGATGAACGGCTTCCACGCCTTGGTTTTGATCACATGAACCAGTTGTACCAGGGCATAGAGCAGCACCATGATGGCCAGGCAGTAGGTGATTTGCTGGCGATTGGCCTTGATCTGCAGGCTCAGCGCCAGTCCGAACAGCACAGCACCCAGCAACGGTTTCTTTGACCGGTACGTATACACTAGCGCGGCTAATACCCAAGGCATAAAAGCAATCGCCTGCATCTTGGTGTTGTGTCCCACCTGGATAATCTGGAAATTATAGCTGCAGAATGCCACTGCGATGGCGCCGCCGATGGCGACAGGGATGCTCACCCCCATGGCCAGGAACAGCAGGAAGGCTCCCAGCAGCGCGATGAACAGGTAGGTAGCGGGGCGTTTTCCCGTAAGCAGCAGGTCGTACAGCCACTGGGTGTAGTCTCCCCCGTTCTGGGTAGAGATGGTGGTGGTGGGCATGCCGCCGAACATGGAGTCGGTCCAGTACGTGGGGTTGTCGGGGTGGGCCTTGTTCCACTCCGTCATCTCATGGGACATGCCCACGTAGCCGGAGATATCGCTCTGGTTTACGATCTTACCGTCCAGCACCTGCGGCACGAAGCCATAACTGAGCGCCAGGAAAAGGGCCACAATACCGGCCGCGACGGCTATTTTTTTCCAAATGTCTTTCATAAACTGTTCAGTAACTGTGCAAGGGAATGGGTGGTGGCGCGGCGGGTATAGGCGCTGATGTCGCCGTCGGTGGCCGGGACGCCTCCGTCACGGTGCTGCTGCCAGGCATGGGTGAGGAAAGCCCGCATGGACGTGCCATTGTCCCAGCCGGCCGTAATGCCCGCCCGCGTGGCAGAGAGCACACGGGCCATGGCTCCTTCTTCCTGGCCGATACCCAGCACAGGGCGGCGCGCCGCCAGGTACTCGAAGAGTTTGCCGGGCAGGATGGGGTTGTACTGGGGGTCGTTCCTAAGGGGCAGGACCAGCACCGAAGCGGCGCGCTGCTCGCGCACGGCATCGGCATGGTTCAGGGAACCCAGCAGGACTACGTTGTCCGAGAGGCCGGCCTCCGCAATGGCGTCCAGCACCTCGCGGTCTACTTTCCCTACCAGACGGATACGCATGTCTTCCCGGAAACCCGGCTCGCAGGAGGCCATCTTTTCCAGCACCTTCCACAGCGCCAGGGGATTGCCGTCGGCCGCCAGTAGGCCGGTATGGGTGATATTGAAACGGCCGTCCGCCGCAGGGGCGGGACCGGCGAAATCCTCTTCGTCAAAACCGTTTGTAATGCAGGCCACGGGCGTTTTCGTCTGGGCATGGAACTCTTCCTGCACCAGCGGCGTGCAGGCAAGGACAGCCGAACTCTTGTCCAGCACTTCCTGTTCCATATCCGCGATCATGCGACGGGTGAGCGCCGTCATGGGCAGGTACTTGAGATAGTACATCCGGCTCCAGGGGTCCCGGAAGTCCGGGATCCAGGGCGTGCCCAGGATTTCATGCAGCCGCAGGCCGATCAGGTGCACCGAATGGGGCGGTCCCGTAGTAACGATCGCATCGACCGGGTGTTCCTTCAGGTATTTGAGGAGGGTATTCACGGAGGGTCTGACCCAGCCCACACGCGGGTCCGGGACAAAGAGATTGGCCCGGATCCACAGCGAAAGGCGCTGCTTCCAGGTCTTCTTTCCGCTGGAAATCTCGGTTACCTGTGTACTTTTCGCGCCGGTCAGTTTGCGGTAGGCGGCATAGGGTTCCCAGATGCGGCCGCGCAGCACCTCCACGGAGGCCGGCACTTCGGCCTCGAAAGACGGGTCCAGCACGGGATAGTCGGCCTGGAGCGGGGCGAATACCACCGGCTCCCAGCCCTCGGCGGGCAGGTACTTGACAAATTTCACCCAGCGCTGCACGCCCGATCCCCCGGACGGCGGCCAGTAATACGCAATGACCAGTACACGTTTCATAAACATACAAAGATAGTATAAATTTACTATCTTTACCGCATGAAAAAACTGTACGGAATCATTTGTATGCTGCTTGCGCTGGCCGGCTGTACCGCCCGCAGCGGCTGGACGGAGCGGGAAATGGAGCTGATCGACCAGTCCGACTCCCTCATGTACGTTACCGTCATGCCCAAGGACAGCGCCGTCCTGCGCGCCGTGAGTGTGGATCTGGGGCAGCAGGAGCTGCAATCGGCCCAGCTGCAGACCCTCATCGCCAAGATGCTGCACACCGTCACGGACCCGTCCCAGGACGGAGTGGGCATCGCCGCGCCGCAGGTGGGCCTCAACCGCCGCATCGTGTGCGTGATGCGCTATGACAAGCCCGGGGAACCGTTCGAAGCCTGCGTCAACATCCACATCGACTCGCTCACCGGTCCGGTGGTGCGCGGTCCCGAAGGCTGCCTGTCCCTGCCGGGGCTCAGGGGCATCGTCCCCCGCAGCAGCACCGTGCACATCTCCTACCTCACGCCGGAGGGAACAGCCGTATCCGAGCAGGTAGATGGCTATACGGCCATCATCTTCCAGCACGAATGCGACCACCTGGACGGTATCCTCTATACCGACCGGGCCGACAGTGTCTTTGTCCGATAATTCCGCCTAGAAATCCCAGCGGGCGCCGAAATCCATCTCCAGCGCCAGCGGATGGGCGCTATAGTAGGATTCCACCTTCCCGCTTCCGGGGAAGTGCCAGCTTACGCCCGGCTGCACAAAGAGGGAGCCTTTCCTGAACAGCCTCAGCTGCAGGCCGGCGCCGGCGTTGAGCGACCATCTCCAGTCCTTGCATTCCACAGGGCCGAACCGCTCCGAAGCCAGGGTCCCGCTCACGTAGGAACGGGTGTTCTGACGGGCTCCTACGGCCGTTTCCACCATGGGACCGGCACTCAGGTACACGGCCAGCCGCTTCCATTCCAGCACGCGGTACTGCAGATTCAAAGGAACGCCCAGGTAATACAGGTAACGGGTATTGCGGGTTTCGGTCGTCCCCGAAAGCGTGGTGTAGTCCGACTGCAGGGAACTGCAGGTGAGCCCGCTTCCCACGCTCCAGCGGGGGGCGAATTCGTAATGGATACCCAGCGAGATACGCGGCAGGCGGCTGTGCTTTGTCTCCGTGGTACTTTCGCGGTTGCGGCTCAGGAAATCGGTCGTAATGCCGCCCTTGACCATGGGCGTTTCCATTCCCGGATTCACAGGTACACCATATCCTTTCGAAATGCTGCCGGGGGCCTGCGCCAGCAGGATGCCGCCGGAAGTGACGGTGATCTGCACACGGCCGGCCTTGGAGCGGGGACGTTCCGGCTCTGCAGGCCATACGACGGGCGCCGGCTGCTGTACGGCGGGCTGCTCAGGCGTACCCGTGCACGGATCGGGCTCTTTTGGTGCACGAGGGGCCGATTCTTCCTGGCTCGTGCACGGAACAGGCCCTTCCGGTGCACGAGGGGACGGTTCGGCGGGGTTCGTGCACAGAACAGGGGCTTTGGGTGCACGGGGGACATCGGCCAGTCTCTCTGAGGGGACGGCGAGAAGGCCGAAGGGGGTCTTTGCGGGGATGGCCGATACCGACGGTTTCCAAAGGAACACGGCCAGCACAACGGCAGCGGCCACCAGCCCGGCAGCCCAGGGCCACCAGACCACCTTACGACGGGAAACACCAGCCTGGACTGCGTCCCACAGCCCTTCCGGTGCCGCTTCCTCATATCCCTCCATCAGGGACGGAAGCTTGTCGGTCCAATTATCCTTCATGTTCCTTCAAATACTTTTTAATCTGCCGGGCCAGCAGGGCACGGGCGCGGAAATACTGTGAGGCCGACGAGTCCTCCTTGATTCCCAGCAGCCCGGCTATCTCCCGGTGCGGTTTCTTTTCAAATACAAACAGGTTGAAAACGGTGCGGTAGCCGTCGGGAAGGTCCTGTATCATCTGCTGCAGGACGGAAGGCGGCACCTTCTGTACCGGCACCTCCTCTTCCTCGGGCATGTCCGGCAGCTCTTCCATGTAACGCAGCTTTCCCTGGCCGCGGAGGCTTTTGAGCGCACCGTTTACCACGATGCGGCCGGCCCAGGCCCTGAGGCTGCCCTCTCCCCTGTACTCGAAACGGTCTACCGAGTCGAACATGCGCAGGAAAGCGTCCTGCAGGATGTCCTTCACGGCCGAGCGGTCCGGTACATAGCGCAGGGCCACCGCCGTAAGATAACCCACGTAACGGTTGTAAAACACACGCGTTCCCGTGGAATCTTTCCGGCGGAGGGCTTCCAGCAGCTCCCGTTCCGTCAATTCACTGCCGGCTCTTGTAAAGGAAAATCCTACTGGCTTGTTCACCGGCACTGTTTTTCCATTTTAAGGTAAGTTTTCTTCCGCTGCCTTCCGTCCAGGGAAGCGCGGCCAGGTCAAAATATATGAGGGCATCGGCCTGTACAAGGGCCGTATCTCCGTTGTTCAAGTGCACCAGGCGTACTTCGTAAGGGTCCTGGGGATTCTCCCCGGTCACCAGCATCAGGCTGTGCGCCACGCTGCCGTTTCCCCAGTAGGCGGAATAATGCAGGGTAAGGTAGCCGTCTTCCACGCTGGTCATCCAGTCGTCCAGCACATCCACTCCGTCTCCTTCCCCGTCGTACCCGCTTTCTACCGGGCCTTCCTGCAGGTAGTCCATCCAGTTCAGCTGGCAGTACGCACTGTTGCTCCACCAGGCCAGACCGCAGATGATACGGCACTGCCGGGTGAAGGGCTGCGTATACCGGACAGGATAGAGGCATGTATCATCGTCCAGCTGGAAGAAGACGGATCCCGCGGCGTCCTGCTTGACGGTGACGATTGCGTTGCATTCGCGGTAAACGGGTTTACTCCCGCCATACTCTTCTCCCGGATTATTCACATCTTCACGCGATGCTTCCATCTTGGAGCAACCGGCAAGGAGACAGGATACAAAGAATATGATAAGCGATAATCGTTTCATGACTGATGCTATAATCCCGCGCGCGGGGGAATCTTGCACGAAATTAGCCATTTTTACGCAAAGCCACGCAAGATTTGGCAGAAAAAGGGTTTTCCTATCCGGAAACAATGATGAATCGACCTATGAAAAAAACATGGATTCTGCTGCTCGCGGCCGCCCTGTGCGCCGCTTCCTGCACCAAGGGTTTCGGAAACTACCTGAACGATGCAATGTACGAGACCGGCCCGGTAGCCGGCGGCGACACCGACCTTCTCATGTCCGGGGGAGACAAGTTTGAGCCGGTAAAGGAAAACCCCTTTATTTACACGGCGGAGATACCCGTCTCCAGTTTCTCGGTAGACGCCGACGGCGCCTCCTACGCCTACATGCGCCGCTGCATTATCAATGGGATGGAGGTTCCCGCCCAGTCCGTCAGGATAGAAGAATACCTCAACTACTTCACCTTTGACTACCCGGACCCTCTCGGGAATGAGACCCTGGCCATCAATGCCGAGACAGGCCCCTGCCCCTGGGCACCGGAACACCGGCTCATGCGCCTGGGCCTGAAGGGCAAGTCCATGAAAGACAGCGAAATCCCCGCCGCCAACTACATCTTCCTCATCGACACCTCCGGCTCCATGAACGGAGACGACCGCATCGGCCTCATCAAAACCGGCCTGTGCAGCATGATTGACTGCCTGCGTCCCCAGGACCGCGTCGCCATCATCACCTATTCCGGTTCTGTGAAGAAGCTGGTGGAATCGACCCTCATCGGACAGGGCGCCGCCACCCTCAAGAAGGCCATCCAGGGCCTGGTAGCCAGCGGCAGTACAGCCGGCGGCGAGGCCATGAAGATGGCCTATGACGAGGCATCGGCCCACTATGTCACCGGCGGCAACAACCGTATCATCATGTGCACCGACGGAGACTTCAACGTGGGCGTATCCTCCACCGAAGCCCTGGTAGAGATGGTGGAGAGTTACCAGAGCAAGGGCATCTACCTGAGCATCATGGGCTTCGGCATGGGCAATTACCAGGACAGCCGCATGGAGAACCTTTCCAACCACGGCAACGGCACCTATACCTACATCGACAGCGAAGAGGAAATGATCAAGGTGTTCGTGAACGAACGCAGCCACTTCTGGGCCGTCGCCAACGACACCAAGTGCCAGGTGCGCTTCAACCCCGAGACGGTGGCCCAGTACCGCCTCATCGGCTACGAAAACCGCCTCATTTCGCAGGAAGAGTTCGATGACAGCAAGAAGGACGCCGGAGAGATTGGCGCCGGACAGACGGTGACAGCCCTGTATGAACTGATCCCCGCCAAGGGCTGCTCCATGGCGGCCGGCACTTCCCTGGCCAGTTTCGAGACCCGGTACAAACTCTCCCTGAAAGATACGGAAAGCCGTTCCCTCAGCACAGAGGTGAAGGTCTCCGCCACCGCCTCGGAAAACATGAACTTCGCCACCGGCGTCGCCGCCTACGGCCTGCTGCTGAGGAATTCCGAGTACAAGGGCAGCACTTCCCTGGAAATGGCCCGGGAGCTGGTGAACGGAGCCAAATCCTTTGACCCCAACGGATTCCGTGCCCAGCTGGTATGGCTGATGGACCATATGAGGGATTAATAGTGGAAAACCGATTTCTTCCGGGATGCCCCGCCGTAAGTTTAGGCTTGCAGCGGGGCATTTTTTTTCTTACTTTTGCACTGCTCAAACAACACCATGGCCAAGATAGCGGAAGATACTCCCATGCTCCGGCACTACTTCGAGGTGAAAGCACAACACCCCGAAGCCCTGCTGCTGTACCGCGTAGGAGACTTCTACGAATGCTACTCGGACGACGCCGTCACGGCCGTCCGCGTCCTGGGCTTGGTCCAGACCAAGAAATCCAACGGAGAGAAAGGTCCCGTGGCCATGGCGGGCTTCCCGCACCATGCCCTGGAGAACTACCTCACCAAACTGGTGCGCGCCGGCTTCAAAGTGGCCGTATGCGACCAGCTGGAAGATCCCAAATTTGCCAAGAAACTGGTCAAGCGCGGCGTAACCGAAATCGTTACCCCGGGCATCTCCTTCGGAGAGAACATGCTGGAGGTAAAGGAGAACAACTACCTCTGCGGCCTCACCGTGGAGAAGGACCGCTGCGGCGCCGCCTTCCTGGACGTCTCTACGGGCCAGTTCCAGGTGGCGCAGGGCACGCTGGACTACATCGCCACGCTCGTGGGTTCCCTCAAACCCCGGGAACTGGTGGTGCAGCGCGGTTATGAAAAGGGTCTGAAAGAGCGTCTGGGCGACTATTTCACCACCTCCATCGATGAATGGGCCTTTGTGTATGATGCCGCCGTGGAGCGCCTCAAGCGCCAGCTGCAGGTAGAAAGTCTCAAAGGCTTCGCCATAGATCCCTATCCCCTGGGTATCTGCAGCGCCGGCGCCCTGTTGGTGTACCTGGAGCAGACCCAGCACGTGGGGCTCAGGAATATCTGCACCATCGGCCGCATAGATGAGGCCAAGTTCGTGTGGATGGACAAGTTCACCATCCGCAACCTGGAGGTCTTCCAGAGCGCATCCGGGGCCGACGGTGTCTCGCTGGTGCAGACGCTGGACAAATGCTCCAGCCCCATGGGCGCACGTATGCTGCGCCAGTGGCTGGCCATGCCCATCATGGACCTGAAGGAACTGAACGCCCGCTACGATATCGTCCAGTATTTCACCCAAAACCCGGAAATCCTGGAGGAAACGCAGATGGACATGGGCAAGCTGGGAGACATGGAGCGCATCCTGGGCCGCATCGCCACCGGCAAGGCCAATCCCCGCGAGGTGATGCAGCTGGGCCGCGGTCTTGCGCTTACCGCGCCCATCAAGGAGCGCCTCGGCGGCTGCGACGCCCTGGAAAAACTGCTGAAAGGCCTGCGCAACTGCGAAAAACTGCTCAAGGAGATCCAGCGCGTCATGAGCCCGGAACCGGCCATCCAGATTGGAAAGGGCCCGGTCATCGGCACCGGCGTAGACGCCGAGCTGGACGAGCTGCGCACCCTCTCCTCGGGCGGCAAGGACTACCTGCTGCAGATGCAGCAGCGCGAGGCCGAACGCACGGGCATCAGCTCCCTCAAGATTGCCTACAACAACGTATTCGGTTACTATATCGAAGTCCGGAACACCTATAAGGACCAGGTTCCGCCGGAGTGGATCCGCAAGCAGACGCTGGTGAACGCAGAACGTTACATCACCGAAGAGCTTAAGCACTACGAAGAAAAGATCCTCACGGCCGAAGACCGCATCTACGCCATCGAAACCCGCCTGTATGCGGAACTCATCGCCCGCATCCAGCAGCAGATTCCGGACATCCAGTGCAACAGCCGCATCCTGGCGAAACTGGACGTGCTGGCCGGATTTGCCGAGCAGGCCACCGAGCGCGGCTACTGCCGCCCGGAGATGAATGACGGAAAGGCCCTGGACATCAAGGAAGGACGCCACCCGGTCATCGAGACCCTCATGCCCGCCGGAGAGGAATACGTTCCCAACGACGTATACCTGGATACGGAGAAACAGCAGATCATCATCCTCACCGGTCCCAACATGGCCGGTAAGAGCGCCCTGCTGCGCCAGACCGCCCTCATCGTGCTCATGGCGCAGGCCGGCTCCTTCGTCCCCGCGAAGGAAGCGCATATCGGCTGGTTTGACAAGCTGTTTACCCGCGTAGGCGCCACGGACAACATTTCCCGCGGAGAATCCACCTTCATGGTAGAGATGCTGGAAACGGCCATGATCCTGAACA
>JAEEGL015210565.1_pt1 | contig 12068 bp, 6 predicted proteins | sample 9134231 | NCBI WGS metagenome assembly JAEEGL01 (sample SAMN16246548, study PRJNA631951) | gut metagenome | biome: gut microbiome; feature: rumen; material: fiber-attached | host: Bos | place: Iran: Karaj | collected 2018-10
AGCCCCTGTAAGATAAATTCCTGTATAAGTTCATCTGCCTTGGCATAGACTCTCTCATCATATGTATCCACATCATCAGGGAAGTTAGTCTCTGCTCTGTCAATCCTTAAGAAAGAGTATTCATTCTTAGATACTACTTCCTTAGCTTCCGCCCTGTTATATACATCATAGGGAAGAGCCGCTATCTTATCCTCATATCCCACAGCCGGCATATATGCCGCAAAAGGTCTGACTGTTGCCATTATCAAATCTCCTTACTTTATCTTATTCTTATATCGGTAAGTGCAATCTCATCGCCCGTAAGCGCTACATACACTTTATCCATACCATCTTTGATTGTAGTAATATTTGTAATCGAAATACCACAATTGGTGGTAAATAACGTAACCTTACTACCCTTTCTGACAAGAGTGATCTCAGTTTCCATACCTTCTTTATTAAGTCGTCTCCACTCTTCCCAACCTCTGAAATCATCACCCTTATTCATAACAAAATCATTGTCTGCATATTCATTGGAGCCGTCACTCTCACCGTTGACTTTGATCATCGAATACTCTCTGTAATTCGGACCGCCGATAGTTGCATCATCCGAATAATACAGAACAATATAAGGGCAATGCCATACCAGGCTTGACGATGGCAGGCTCATAGTATGGAAATATAACTTCACCCTATCCTTAACCGGTATTCCCACCGTAGAGGCAGAACGGTGTCTGTCTATCTGAACGTTCGGTATATCCGATTCTATTCTGTCTATGAAATTAATCTCATCCGCAATTCTCGGAATATCACCTTCTTTGGTAATATTATCCGTCTTCTCAACGGTAATCTCCGTAATATCACAGTTCTCACCCGTTATTCCGACATATACGGCCTTGGTTCTGTCAGGAAGCGCAACAACGGTATCAACCGTATAAGCAGCACTATCTGTAACTATTCTTAAGTGATCTTCATATCTGGATGCGATGATCTCATATATATGTTCATCTTCACCACCGGCAGCATTTGATAATTCTCCTTCAACCGTCATATCATGAACATCACTCTGCATGGTCCTCGCACCCGTGACTACCTTATGGCCGTCAAACCACAACTCACCGTATTCAAGATAGCGATAGGCCTGAATTGCTCTCGGATCGTCATGAACTCTTCTGTCATAAGCATCAAACAGAATTATGGATGGGGCACTGTATGCGTATTTGCCCTCAGACGAAGGAACAGCCCTAAACCTGATCCTTGTAACATTTTCAGATATCGGAATACCGTTCGTTACATTGTCTCTGTACGAACCGCATTTAAGTTCAGTCTCCAATTCATCCGGGGTCTCACCATGCTTGGAATTGGTATCAGCATCCATCATTTGAAGCATGATCTTAGCATATTCAGGATCAAATCTTCCCCCTGCTTCTTTGATCAGTTCTTCACGGACAAAAGGCTCCGGCAGAGCTCCTCTTCCTCCTACAGGGTTAGTCAGATAATCATATGAACCGGCAACAGAAATGATCTTAGATATATCCGGTATGCTATCACCCTTAAGTCCCTCCGGATAGCCCGTTCCGTCATATCTCTCATGGGTATACTTAACACTCTCACTTAAGAACGGATATACGGTAATACCTGAGAGGATCTCACTGCTTATTACGGGCATAGACTTAATAAGCTTATCTTCTTCCTCGGACATGGAATCTTCCTTACCGATAAGTTCATTGGGAATATCAACAAGACCAACATCATTAAGAAGTGCGGAATAATACACTTCATCACACATCTCATCAGACTTGCCGCTGTTCTTAGCAATGTTTCTTGCAAGTATTGCTACTCTCTCGGAACGGCCGACTAAGAACGGATGCTTCTTCTCAATTGCAGTAACAAATGCCTTCGCGGTCTGCTCAAAGAGTCGCTTCATGCTCTTCCTCTCTTCGCGGAACCCTTCCATCTCAAGTTCATGGGCATGAATTACCTCGTTATTAACATCCAAATATGTGAACAAATACAGTCCGAGTGATACTAAAACCATACTCATATTGACTATTGATAATCCGTATGTGAATATCTGAAGTATTCCCATCCCCAGCGGAACAAACAAATACAAAGAAAGTGCCGTGAATATAAGCGGCCTGAACAACTTACGATATTTAACGATTACACTGTACTGAATAATCGGACATACGACGGGAATAATATATGCTATAAGGAATCCGTTACCCCTGTGATATACATTATTGGCATCAAAGTAATAATACAATCCGGTAAAGTGAGATATAACCGCCAACATAAATCCTATGAGGGTTATTACATTAACAAGCAACAGCCTCTTAGGCATAGATGCCATCTTCCCCTCATCACTCAGGTAATCCATAATGTAGAGATTAAATCCCAACAGCAGACCTATGGTTAAGAAGAAAACAAGGAAATTGCTGAGTCTTACCATTATATATCCGATACGTTCGGTATTACCCGAATATACATATGCCATTCTGTCAAAGAACAACAGAAGCGTTGCATTTGATTCCATAAGGATAAGTATGGCTTTACGGCGCGCAGTAAGGAATCTGGTCGCAAGCACCAAAAACGTCACAGTCATGCAACTGGCAGATAAACCAAGCATTATATTCAGTTGATGCGTTCTGATAAAATCAAACATTATAACCGGTCTCCTACCGTTACTTACTTGTGAAGCATGAAGTACTCCTGTAATTTCTCAAGTAATTCTTCTTTGGAAATACTCTTAAGGAAATAGCCTTCAGGCTTAAGAGCCACAACAGCCATTACACTCTCCTTATCACCCTTGCCCGTAAGGAACATTACGGGAATATTACAGGTCTCGGCGTCACTTCTTAACATCTCAAGCACCTGTGGTCCGCTTGTAACAGGCATCTCATGGTCAAGCAGAATCAGATCCACCTTATTCTTGCCAAGCCACTTAATAGCCTGCAATCCCGAATTGGCCATGGCAACCTTATAAGTTCCCTTAAGCCACTCTCTTACAAGCGAAAGATAATTGGGATCATCATCCACTATAAGAATACTCTTCTTGAATTCACCTGACTCAACATGCTTAAGATATTCCGCTACTTTCTCAGCGAACACTTCATTATCAACCGGGCGATTAAATGTCGCATTAATAAGTTCCCCCGGGAAATGATCACAGACATACTGCACATCTGCAGCCTCACCGATAACCATCATCTGTATATCTTTCTCTCTCATATTATCCTGAAGGAAATGAAGTACATCATTCGACGGTTTGGAATCATCATCCATAAACAGCACTATGAGCGGCAGATTCGCCAAGTGCTTATTAATCTCATTGATGGTCCAAGGTACGAACTCACAGTCCGCTCCGGCATCCTTAGCCTTCTTAACGAGCACTCTCACAATGAATGTTTCTTTCTCCCCGATAACAATCATCTTGTTGGTCATTGCTATTTATTCCTCCGTTATCATTTACAGATCAAAGCTTCCATTCCGTCCCAATCAAAGCCTTTAAGAAGTTTGGCAAGCTCGGACATCTTAGCCGCATCATCAGACGGTAATCTGTATTCTTTAAGTGAATCAAGTATCATTTCAACCGCATCATAATCCATCTGCGGTATAACTTCTTTAAGAGCATCATATGCATCATTAAGTTCATCAGGTGCTATCTCAGGCTTATCCGAATTATCATCTTCTTCCTTAAGACCCGCAAGTTTATCCTTAAATCCTGCATACATAACAAGCAACTTAGGTGTATTCTCATCAATAAATGCCTTGTCATTCTTATTTCCGGCATCCTCTAAGTTCATTGCAAGTGATGACAGATCCATTGCACCGATTATTCTGGCAGAACTCTTAAGTGCATGTACCTTGATCGTATATAATCTAATATTGTCCGCATTATATGAGTCTTCAATAACCTTATAAGTATCATCAATAGTGTCATAGAACATATTAAGCGAGAACAGATAATTGTTTACGCCGCCCGAATTCTTGATACCTTCATCCGTATTGATTCCCTCAACGGAATGAATCCACTTAAGATTCTCGGGAATCTCCGTGATATCCTCAACTGCATCATCAACAGAAGGCTTCTCCATCATATTCTCCGGAATATGCTTCATAATTGTCTTCTCAAGTAGCAGACTCTCAACCGGCTTAGACAGATATCCAGTGAATCCGTTCGATACATAGAATTCTTCGCCAAGGGTCGTATTGGCCGTAAGTGCATACACCGGCAGTTCCTTATCAGTCTCACGAATCTTGGCGCAGGTCTCAATACCGTCCATTCCCGGCATCATATGATCAAGAAGGACTATATCAAACTTGGTATTCTTAATCTTCTCCAAGCATTCTTCACCGCTTGAAGCCGTTGTAACGAACACTCTTGTAGCCTTAAGCAATCCTCTTATAACGCTTAAGTTCATGGGATTATCATCAACAACCAATACATCTGCATCAGGAGCTATAAACTGAGGTACATAAGGTCCCTTGGCGACACTCTCGTCATGTTCAATAAATACTCCGATAGGTGTCGGATCAACAATCTTCTGGGTGACCTTAAGTATGAATTCCGAACCTTCTCCGTAGGTACTCTCACATGTAAGACTTCCACCCATCAATTCGGCGAATCTTCTCGATATGTCAAGGCCCAGACCTGTGCCCTGTATTCCGCTGTTCTTCTCCTCATCAAGTCTCTCATATGCAGTAAAGAGTCTGTCCATATCCTCGGGCTTAACGCCGATTCCCGTATCCTTAACCGAAAATGTGAGTTCACAGGTATCGTTATGTCTTGAATCCATTGTAACGTTTAATATGAATCCGCCGATATCTGTATACTTAACGGCATTGGTAAGAAGATTAAGAACTATCTGCTTAATCTTGCCGGGATCACCATATAATCTAGCAGGTAATATCTCATCAATAACAACGTCAAATGTAAGTTCCTTCTCATTACTTCTTACACGTATCATCGATACGATTGAGCGGAACATTTCCTGTACGTCATATTCCTGTTCGACAAGATGCATCTTGCCCGATTCAATCTTGGATATATCAAGAAGGTCATTAATTAGTCCAAGTAAAGACTCCGATGCATTTCTTATATCAAGGGCATAATTGATAACCGATATAAAATACGACTTCGGAACATCCTTGGCATCCTCACGAAGAATCATCTCATCCATACCCATAATGGTATTGATGGGAGTTCGAATCTCATGAGACATATTGGCAAGGAATCTTGATTTGGCGGTATTGGCTCTCTCCGCCTCTTCCTTGGCCAGTCTGATCTCCTCATACTGATTTCTGATGACTGTCGACTTAATGACACGCCAAACAATGAATCCAATGGCGATTCCTATTAACACCGAGGTGATAACTCTTACTATGAGCATCTCCCATAGCCTCGGTTCTTTGACTATGGTATATGTTCTGTCGATAACAATATCGGTCTCATTTGCATCCAGAACCTGGATGTGCAATATATATTTACCGTAAGATAAATCGGTGAATTCAAGTGATGTAAGTTCGCTTCGCGGCACCAGAATACCTTCATCTTTACTGCCTTCAAGATATACCCTGACCATGGGGTCTGACATGGTATAATCCATCACCGATGTCATAATCTTAATACGGCCGTTTGATGCCGGTATCGTATATATTCCGTCATTACCGGGCTTGATCTCTTCATCATCGCAGTATATTGAGCTGATTGTCGCCTTAACCTGCGCGTTCGTCTCAAAGAAATGGTCAATATTTACTCTGATCACGCCTTCTCTTCCCGAGATATACAGATCGCCCGCTTCATTCCTTGAGCTGTATGAATTACTTGTAATAGAGAAAGGCAGGCCGCTTGATATCGTGTATAATCTGTAATCCGATACATTATCATCAATCATTTCCGATGATTTGACCGTATAAATACCGTATGATGATAATATCCATATCGAGTCATTGTCGTCAAAATACAGGTCATAGTTGTTATTATACGGGAACGAAGTCACTTCCTTAAGCGAACCGTTCTTAATATATTCGATGGAATTGGATGTAACCACCCAGTAAACGTCGTTAACAGGGTCCTTCTTGATTCTCATCACAACATCGCTTGTAAGTCCTTCTTCTCTTCCGATCCTGCTTATATCTTTACCGTCAATTACATATATTCCGTCACCGTCGGAACCGCAATATATCTTGTCGTCGTCACCTTCAAACACGGTAAGGAATACGGTATTCTTAATACCATCTTTACTTCCCACGGTTCTGACAATCTCACCGTCCCTTATAACGGCAAGTCCGCCGTTAGTACCGACAAGAAGACTTCCGTCCTTTGATTCAACCGTACATCTGACTTCGTTACTCGGCATTCCGTTATCCGTTGTATACGAGGTTATCGTTCCGTCAGGTGCCTCGCAGACAAGACCCTTATCCTGAGTAAACGTCGATACCCAGATATTGTCTTTGCTGTCTGCCATAATGCAACGGATCCTCACGCCTTTAAGATAATCAACAATGGGATCATTAACGGAATGCTCGTTCTTGTCAATAATCTGTACGCCCTTATCCGTACCGACATAGAGCAGATCATTATAAAGATAGGTCGCATTGGTTACAACTCCCTGAAGTCCGGCCTTAGCTGTGACATTAACGTAATTATTCGTAACCAACTTCATCACACCCTGTGTCGATGAAGCAACCCAGATGTTGCCCTGGTAATCGGTCGTCTGCATCTCAATGGCGCTGTTCATGGGAATATGTGTTACCTCATGGAAACCATCTCTTTCATCTATATATCCCAAGGTGATCGTCGAAGATACCCAGACGCGTCCGCAATCATAGCTTAACCAATGGACATCCGACAGAGGCGCTACAGATATGGACACCATATTAACACCCTTCTTACCGAAATCACCGTGTAACACACGATTGCCCTCTGTGCCGAGATATATCTTCTTCGGATTCTCGGGATCTGCAAGTATGGTTGTTATCAAATCGATACCCAATTCTTCGCTTGTATAGACATCGGTTATCTTACAATTATCTATTGCAAATATCTTACCGTTCTTGGTATGACCGTATATTCTTCCCTCTGAATTAGCCTCAAGCTTAAGGATTCTTTCTTCATTTAAGCGCGGATCATCCATGGGATGGAGACCGCCCTTGTTATCAACATAAGCAAGACCTGCAGTTGTTCCGATAAACACATTTCCGTTATTATCTTCCGCAAATATTCTTAAGGAAGATGAAGGCAGACCGTCCTTGTATGTGTAATGTATTCTTTGCTCACCGTCAAGGACAACAGCTCCGTTATCATTAGTTGCAACCCAGATTCTTCCCTTGGAATCTTCAAACATAGATCTTCCGCTTGTAAGACCGTCAGAGGTATCAAGTCTTGTAAACGAAGAGCCGTCATATCTGATGATCCCGCTGTATCCGCCTATCCACACGTATCCGTCGGATGTTCCCAGCACATAATTGGCATCCGATGTAGGTAATCCGTTGGTGGCATCATAGATCTTAGCCGTATATCCCACCTTAGGAGTCTGGCCCGTAATGGCATATCCGCCGCCGGACATATTCTCATCCGCCGCATATACGTTTAAACCGGTCATTATGTAGCATATAATGCATGTTGTCGCAGTCAGCAATAATCTGACTCTTGTCTTAATGGACTTCATTAATACCGATTGCCTCCGGTCATGATTACTGATTATACTTCTTAAGAATAACCTTAACCTCGGAAAGTGACTCCATGAACACTTCCACAACCTTGGGATCAAACTGCGTTCCCGAACCTTCTTCTATAATTGCAAGAGCCTTATCAAGCGGGAATGCAGGCTTATATACTCTGGGGGAAGTAAGTGCATCAAATACATCCGCAACCGCCATAATACGTGCAGCCAACGGAATAACCTCTCCGTGCAATCCTTCGGGATATCCTTTACCGTCCCACCTTTCATGGTGATATGCAGCCATATTTCTGGCTTCTTTAAGATAGTTCTCACCCTTGATCGTACTTATCGCGTTCTCAAGTATCTTCTTACCGGCAGTTGTATGAGTCTTCATGATCTCATATTCTTCATCCGTTAACTTGCCGGGCTTATTAAGAATGGCATCGGAGATATTGATCTTACCTACATCATGTAAAGGCGCAGATCTGACAACATCGGAGATGAACTTATTGTCTACCTTGGATGCATAATATCCTTTCCTCTTAAGGCCCTCGGCAATAATCTTAACGTAGGCTGCCGTCTTCTGTACATGCGCACCCGTATCGGAGTCCCTGCTCTCGACCATGTCTGCCATGGTGATGATCAGTCCGTCCTGCATCTTAGCCGTTGAATCCGACAGATGTCGTATGCTTCGCATCTGCTCAGCCTGATTGAGCGTCATTCTGCAGATGGCGTGATACAACTTCTCCACTTCATCTCCCGTATGTATGTTAAGCGATCGAAACGCTCTTACATTCTCATCAAGCCGTTCCTGATTACCGCCGGAATTGGTATATCTGTCTACGCTCGAAGCCATGGTGCTTATGGGGTATGCAGTATATATATCCGTAGCCCACAATACATATGCCGTAATTATGATGAATACTCCCGACATAATAAGTCCGATCTTTAACACGAAATCCCTTAAATACCGTGCCATGTATCCCAGAGAAACATCCGCACCTGCATAGGCCACGCAGTTACCCTGTGAATCCTTTATCGGGTAGTATGCCGTAAGCAGCCATCCGGTCAGATCATCTGACTCTATGGGTTCTATCTCTTTCCCTTCAAACAGATCATTAAGATAAGGCTTAAAAGCCTCCTCAAATTCCACCTTCTCACCGGGTAAATATCCGGGTTCTTCCTCAGTATCCAGATCAAATACGAAGTAACAGCCGTCCTGTTTGAGTTTGACCACATACAGGTATTCCACACCGGAAGCACTTGATCGTATATTCTCCAAAAGTTCCTTGGTCTCCATATATCCGGGTGCACTCTCACCGGATTGAAGATAATCATCCACCTTATCGGCATCTATGGCGGAGGATACAAATTTAGCCGCATTTAATGCAGTTTCTGTCTTCTCAGCCTTCTCATTCTCATAATACATATGCATGCATATCCAAGTGGTGGCAACCACAAGTACCAAAGAAGAAGCAACCAGCAAATATGCAATTCTCTCCTTCATGGGATTCTTAATGTCGCGTTCCCATACCTTAACGGATTTGATTTCATCATCCGTTAGAGGACGTTGCATCCACCACCCTGTCTTAACAATATCCATGGCCTTCTGCGGAAGCAATCTTACAACCAGCAACACCAAAAGACATGCCAGACTCTTATCGACAATATTAACGAGTATATTGGTTATACAGAATGATGAAAAATAAGGAAGATTGGTGGCTAAGGCAAATGCTCTGGTAGTATCGGCAACAAGCGTATGCTGCGCATCACCGAATAACCACCACTGTATGACGGAACTTAACACACCCGCCATAACAGCCGTAGATCCGCTGAAAGCAATAACACTGCTAACCTTATCCATCCTGTATCTTTTGAAAAACCACGCAGTATAAATAGCTATCAGTGCGTGAACGATGGAGAAATAAAAAGAACTGCTGTTAAACGCCAGACAAAGAGCGTTGGTTGCTACGGCACATGCTATACCGTATATCTGACCGCTTATCGCGGCAACACATATTGTGCCTACCGTATCAAGGAATAACGGCAGGCCCATCTTGTATAATACATAAGATAAAACAACATTGACGATTATTCCGGCAGATAAGAACGCGAATCGGTACTTTCTGTTCTTATCGCTGCCGTAGTCGGTTATTAACGGTGCATTCATAGCTAGAGCATTCCTCCCAGAACCGTTATCGGTTCTGCATCCGACGACCACATTTATCTTGAAACACACACATTACTATTTTATAATAAATAAATCAATTTAACAAGAAGGAGACACTATGACAGACAGCGACAGAATGATGCTTAACAGAATACAGAACTATGCTGAGGAGGTTATGCCCGATATCGATCCCGAGAAGGTTAAGATATCCGAGCAGATCGACAAATTACGCCCCGTTCTGCAACAGATTGCAATGGAGCAGTCAATGCCCGTAGAGGATGTATTCATTAAATATATGGACCTTGCCACGGAGCGTGCTCTTGAATATGAACAGAAAATGAAAGACGACTTCGGCGATATAATGTCAACAGTATAAATCAACCGGACAGTTCGCATCAGTTTACAAAAACACCTCAGAGTGTACATATCACTCTGAGGTGTAATCATTTGCCTTAGTATTAGTCAGTTTCGGGTTATTTTACCACGCGTACTCTTATAACTCCGTCAACAGACTCAAGCTTAGAAACAAGTTCATCGCTTGCCGGAGTCTCAATATCAAGCATTGTGTAAGCGTAATCTCCCTTAGACTTATTGGTCATATCAGAGATATTGATTCCCATCTCACCGAATACCGATGTAAACTGTGCGATCATATTAGCAATGTTCTTATGGAATATAGCCACACGACCTGCCTGAATGCATACGCCCATGTCACAGTTCGGGAAATTAACCGAATTCTTGATATTACCGTTTTCCAGATAATCACGAAGTTCCTTAACAGCCATTTTGGCACAGTTATCCTCAGACTCTTCGGTAGAAGCTCCGAGATGAGGTGTTACTATAACGCCTGCCTTGCCTGCTGTTGTTGGATTCGGGAAATCTGACACATACTTGCGGATCTTGCCTGACTCAATTCCCTTAAGTATAGCAGCTTCATCACACAGAAGGTCTCTTGCGAAGTTAAGGATGATAACACCGTTCTTCATCTTCGCGATTGCTTCTTCATTGATCGTGTTCTTGGTGCTGTCCATCAAAGGAACATGAATTGTGATAAAATCACACTCTTCATATATATCATCAATATTACGAACATGCTTGATGTCACGGCTTAAGCTCCACGCTGCATCAACAGAGATATAAGGATCATATCCGTATACTTCCATGCCCATGTGCTTAGCTGCATTAGCTACACGTACACCGATGGCTCCGAGACCGATGATACCAAGCTTCTTGCCGCTTATCTCAGTACCTGCGAAGTTCTTCTTCTCCTTCTCGGCAACCTTGGCAATGTCAGCATTATCGGCATTGTTCTTAACCCACTCTATTCCGCCGGATACATCTCTTGCTGCGAGTAACATACCGGCAAATACAAGCTCCTTAACACCGTTGGCATTGGCACCGGGTGTGTTGAATACCACGATACCCTTATCTGCACACTTATCAAGAGGAATATTGTTAACGCCGGCACCTGCTCTTGCTACGCACAGAAGCTTCTCGGGTAATTCCATATCATGCATTGAAGCACTTCTTACAAGAATACCCTCAGCGTCATTAACATCATCCGTCTTGGAATAATTAGCATCGAAATTGTCCAGTCCGACACTTGATATAGGATTTAAGCAATGATATTTAAAGCTCATGCATTCTCCTCCTCAAACTTCTTCATAAATTCAACAAGCTTCTTCACGCCCTCGATAGGCATTGCATTGTAGATACTTGCTCTCATACCGCCGACTGTTCTGTGGCCCTTAAGATTAACAAATCCAGCTTCTGTTGCTTCCTTAACAAACTTGGCATCCAGTTCCTCATTGCCTGTAACGAAAGGAACATTCATAAGAGATCTGTCTTCTTTTCTTACAGTTCCCTTAAACATCTTGCTCTGGTCAAGATAATCGTAAAGAACCTTAGCCTTTTCTTCATTTCTCTTCTTCATCTCTGAAAGTCCGCCCTGCTCTTTAAGCCACTTGAATACTAGGCCGCACATATAGATGCTCCAGCAGTTAGGAGTATTGTATAAAGAACCGTTGTCAGCCTGAATCTTCCACTTAAGCATTGTAGGCGTGAATGAAGGAACATCATCTGTGATGAGATCTTCTCTGATAATGCTGATAACAAGACCTGCAGGTCCTACATTCTTCTGAACACCGCCATAGATCACGCCATATTTGCTAACATCCACAGGCTCAGACAAAAAGCATGATGAAACATCTGATACAAGGATATGTCCCTTAGTATTAGGAAGTGTTTTAAAT
>JAEEGL016584931.1_pt1 | contig 12068 bp, 7 predicted proteins | sample 9134231 | NCBI WGS metagenome assembly JAEEGL01 (sample SAMN16246548, study PRJNA631951) | gut metagenome | biome: gut microbiome; feature: rumen; material: fiber-attached | host: Bos | place: Iran: Karaj | collected 2018-10
CTCGAGGAGATGTCCGGCTGCACATACGAGAACGGATTCATGTCGTTCTCCACCAGCCACCTGTCCTCGTACGCCATCGTCGGCGGTTCCTCCAGCGGAGGGGCCGGCGGAAGCGGCAGCGACAGCGACTGGGGACTGATCGCCTTCGTCCTGATCATCACCGCGCTCCTGATCGTCGTCATCTCGATGCCGGTCATCGCGGAGAAGAGGGGCAGGCAGTAAACCTTACGGCCCTCCCGCAAGGGAGGGCCTCAAACCGTCTTTTTTTTGGATTATGTTGGTTTGGATTTGCGTTCGGAATGCCTCCGAGCATTCATATTGAAAAGTTCATCAATTTTCCGACGTACTTCTCAATGAAATTATATACTATATAAGATATTGAGAAGTAGATAAGAAAAATTACCTACATCTCAGTGATATCATGAGGATAGAACGCGACGTCTACATAGAGAAGCTCAAAGAAAGGATGTGGAACGGTTCGGTGAAGGTGATCACGGGATTGAGGCGCTCCGGCAAGTCGTTCATACTGTTCGAACTGTTCAAAGGGTATCTCCTGTCGAACGGAACGACCGAGGACGAGATAATATGCGTGGATCTGGACAATATCGCGAACGTCAGGTTGCGTCATCCGAACAGACTGTACGAGCACATCGAATCCAGATGCAGGGACGGCAAGAGGAGATTCGTTCTGATCGACGAGATACAGATGGTCCCCAGGATAAAAGACCCTTTCAACGAGGGCGGAGGGGACATCACATTCTACGACACCCTGAACGGATTGACCAAACTCGGTCATCTGGATATCTATGTGACCGGCAGCAACTCCCGGATGCTCAGTACGGACATCCTGACCGAATTCCGCGGACGTGGGGACGAGATACGCGTCCATCCGCTGTCCTTCTCGGAATATTATTCCGCGGTAGGCGGGGACAGGCTGGCAGCCTTCGAGGGATACCAGAGATACGGCGGGATGCCGCATGTCCTTTCCATAGCTTCGGACGAATCCAAGGAGGCGTATCTCAGGAATCTGTTCACGGAGACCTATCTGAAGGACATCAGGGAAAGGCATCACATCGAACGGATGGATGTGATGGAGGGTACGATAGACGTCCTGTGCTCCAGCATAGGTTCTCTCACCAATCCCACCAACATCGCCAATACGGTGCCGGAGGACGTCAGCGACAATACGGTCAAGACATACATCGATTACCTGAAGGACGCGTTCCTGTTCTCGGAAGCGAAGAGATACGATGTGAAAGGAAGGAACTATCTGAAATACCCGATGAAATATTATTGCGAGGATGTGGGACTCAGGAATGCGCGTCTGGGATTCAGGCAGGTCGAATCCTCGCACATCATGGAGAACGTCGTCTACAACGAACTCATCGATCGCGGATTCAACGTGGACGTGGGCATGGTGGCGGTGAATGAGAAGGACGATTCCGGGAATGCGGTATTGAAACGCAGAGAGGTGGATTTCATCGCCAACAAGGGCGGGAGGTATGTGTACATACAGTCCGCGTTCTCCATACCGGACGATGCGAAGATGGAACAGGAGAAGGCCGCTCTGCGTTCCACAAGGAACTCCTTCCCGAAGATCATCATCCGCATGGATACCCTGGGCAGATGGTACGATGACGACGGGTGCATGCACATCAATCTGCTCGATTTCCTCATGGACAGGGATTCCGTTTGAGATGTCCAATTGTCGCCTCTAAGGCCAAGAAGCACTAAACCTGACGGCCCTCCCGCAAGGGAGGACCTCAAACTCACTTTTTTGTCTATCCTAGGTTGCGGAAGGGCGATGTGCCAGTCCGCGATCAGTGTTGTCACCCTGCCGATGATATGACGGTCCTTTCAGAGGGCCGTACGGCCGTTATACAAGGATTACTGCGAACCGTCCGTGCTCGGATGCGGTCGGTGCGCATCGTCCCGTATACGGGCTCCTGTGCGTGAATGATAGGATGATGCTCAGATGACCGTTGAGGGAATGTGTCAGACATCGGGGACCGATGCATTAGATCCTCGGTGCACTGTGTTCTGATAAGGTCCCGATACGGGCCCCTGCGGGGCCGTATAGCGGGACCTAGATGATGTAGACATACCGAGTACACTGAATGCAGGAACGGTCTCTAAAGCGCTCTATGGCATATCAGAATCGGATGTGTCAGACGCTCATGCCTCGGGGGGCGAGGGATCCGCTGTCGCGGCTGTGAACTTGACTTCCATGCCGGACAGGTTCAGGAAGTTCAGATCTTCTCCCGAATCGTACTGGAGTGTGACCGCCCTGTATGCGACTGTGAACGTGATGTAGTTCATGTCCGCCTTGTTCAGCGTCATCAGTGCGGACTGGTCCTCGGTCCAGAGCTTGTAGGGGATGGAGACCGTCTGGTATGTGACTGACGCGTCAATCTCCGAAGGGGGACTGACGGTGTAGGTCGCGGTGGGGCTGGATCCCCTCTCGTTGGCGTAGACGTTGATGGTGATGTGGTCGATGACCGTCCATGACCTGACGTCATCCAGCGTGATGAAGCAGCGCACGCTGAGGCTGTCCCCGGGGCAGGTGATCTTGAGCCTGTAGTCCGAGGATGTGGGTGATGCGGCGGTTATGGTGGTCTCATAGTACGAGTAGTCGCCCTGATCGTGCTCCACAGGGGTGGTGTGGGTCGGCTGTGCGAACTCTATCGCCGTGGACACGGCGGCCTCGCCGGTCGTGTCCGTCAGGATGATGGAGTACTCGTTGTAACTGACGTCGCTCTCGGTGTAGGTTGTACCGGTGTATATCGTTGCGGCGTATCCGATCCCTGCAGCGGATATGCATATCAGCGCTATGGCGGCTATCGCGAACGCTCTGCGGTTCATGACTGCCTCCTCAGGAACAGCGGGTTCGCCAGGACGTTCGCGGGCTGGGAGTCCAGGAGGTGTCCGCTGAATACCGTCATCGCCCTTCCCGTGGGCGATGCGGGCGTGTCGATCTCTATGGTGAGCGTGGTGCTGGTCGCACTGACTATCACGTAGCTTCCGCAGAAGACGTGGATGTTGTAGCTGAGGACGGCCTCCAGTATCGTTCCTTCGCCGGTGAAGGATACCGTGTTGACATATCTTCCGGGGTTGGTGTAGGAGTTGCCGTTGGTGGTGATGACGATACGCGCGGAATCGAGGGGTGCAAGTCCGAAGGTATCGAAGTCGGTGCTGGTGGAGGGGAGCGCGGATCCGTTGTATATGGCCCATGCGCTCTCGGATATGATGTACAGGTCGCGCTTGGTTATGTTCCAGGTGAGCGTGAGCGTGTCGAACCTCGTCTCCTCGGATTCTCCAGCCCAGTAGTAACCCTCTTCGAGCGTCACTGTGACGGTGTACGTTCCGGCGTAGGTCTTTGTGACGTCGCCGGTGATCCTGTATCCGTCTGCATCGGCCGCCTGATGGGGCGTGACTCCAGTATGGGAGGTACCGTCGTAGAGGAAGTTGGCCACATCGGGCTTGGCGACCGCGCGGGCCTCTGCCCACTGGGCGTAGAGCACCAGGTCCTCGGCGCTGTTGGCGGGGATGACCTCGATCTTGGTTCCTCCTTCGGCGGCCGTGAACCATCCGAGGGCGATGTATCCCGTCCTCTTCGGGTTCGACAGCGGGAGCGCGGTACCTGTCCTGTAGGTGGACGGGTTGTTGTGGCTCGCGGGGTGCTGCACGTCGTCTTGCAGGTGGTAGGTGATGGAGTACATGGATGCCTCCCAGACCTCCACATAGAGGCGGTCGCCGATGGATCCAGTGGGTATCGGTATGTAGTTGGTCTCGGTTCCGGAGATTCCGGTCCCGGTCCATCCGATGAATGCGTGCTGTGCGTACGTTCCGACGGTGGAACGGGTGATGTACAGCGGCTGGGACTCGATCGTGAAGTACGGGTGTCCCTGGTCGTCGTAGACGCCCGTGTCGAAGTAATCCGTGTGTCCGGTCGGATATGGATACGTGTCGTTGTACTGGGTTATCTCGATGTAGTACATGATCACGGGGTTCTGTGATCCGGAGTCGTCGGGTATGTTCACCACGTATTGAGTGGTGCCGGGGGTCAGCGGTGTGACCACGTCGTTGACGGAGATCGATGATACCTCGTATCCGGTGAATGGCTCCATGGTGACCGTTACCGAACCTGGGGGGGAAACGGTCCTGGTGTTAACCCCCACGTTACCGCCGTAGGTCCCGTCGTTGACGACGTTGATGATGCGGTTGTTCGAGTTGTTGACGATCCAGACGATGTAGATCGTGTGGTTCTCCGGATCGGAGACCTTGGTGGTCGGTGATACCCTGTGGATACCCTGTTCGTCGGTGGCCCATCCGGCGAACGAGTACGATGCGGTGTTGGTCTCGAAGTTGGAGTATATCGGGAGATCGCCGTAGGCGCTGCCGAACAGGCGGGTGAACGTGGGCGGGTTGAACACGATGGTGGAATCATCGTTGTTCTTGTCGTATGTGATCGTGATGGTCGTCGGGTCCCACCTCACGACGGAGTACACCCTGTCACCGATCCTCGCATTCGACTTCGGGAGGACGATGGATTCGCTTCCGGGGGTGATGTCCGGACCCTGCCATCCGGCGAAGGTGTATCCAGTGCGTGTGGCTGCTTCGATCCTGATCTCCTCGGTGAGGACGGTGTAGAAGATGACCGTACCCGTGGTGATCGTCTGGTACTCTCCGTCGCCGATCTTGTATCTGGACTGTCCTCCGTCCATCTCGAATGAGATCTCGTACTGGTGCGGCGTACCGGACCAGTACGCGGTGAAGGTGACGTCGTTGGTCACATGGTACTGGCTTCCGGGCGAGAGCGTGATGTCCCCTACCATCCAGCTGATGAGGTCGAATCCGATCTTCCTGTCCAGGCCGTAGCGGTCGAAGAGCTCCTCCTCCGTGGGGAGCGAGATGTAGGATCCCTCCTTCACCTCGAATTCGTAATCGCTCGAGAAGCTGACGTATGTGATCGTCTTGTTCGAGGACGTGATCTCCACGGTGATGGTGGCGTTACCGGTCAGGACATCGAGCGAGTATGTGTCGAGCAGGCTCGACGGGATGGTGTACGAGACCAGGTGCGCCCCGTCGTACATGGCCACCTGGATGTTCGATATTCCCAGGATATCGCCCGTGGAGGTGTCCTCGGTGTAATCGTTGATCTTGAAGTACACCTTGGAGTTGGCGTTGTAGTAGAAGTACGAGTTGTTGTTGCTGGGCCTTACGAGTCCCTTGATGGGATCGCCGTTCTCGTCCACTATGCTGACGTAAGCCGTGGTGCAGACCGCTCCGCCGATGGGACGTACGGTCATGTCGATCCTGTATGTGGGCCTGAGGCTGATGTTGATGGCAGTGTCGTCGCACACGTCCCTGAGGACGAAGCTGTATTGGGTTCCGTCGTTGCTGACCTCGGGTGCGATCGTCACACCGTTCACGGTGATCAGCTGGACGTGGTAGTGGTTAGTGTTGTCGTGGTTGGTGAGGGTGTAGGTGACGGTGGACTTGTAGTAGACCTTGTGCGTAGCGGACGCGTTGCCGCTGGCCCAGACAATGGTGCCCGCGTCGGTGTTGTCCGTGGTGACCAGTGCTACGTCGTAGGTGTGGGCACCCTCGCTGTAGGAGCACTCTATGCTGACGGTCTTCTTGATCTGGGTCACCGTGAACGAGATGTCTGTGGTGGAGCCTGCACCGGTGCTTATCGGTATGCGCAGGGTGATGGTGACCATCATGTCACCATATTCGATCGATTCGCCTGTTCCGATATTGTATTCCTGCCATACGCCCCCGGACTTCTTCTCGAGGCCTCCGAACTCATATCCCTCGTTGAGGCTGATGACGAAGTCGTACGTGACATAGCTTCCGGTCCCCGCGACGGTGGTGTCGGTGGAAGGGGTGAGGGTTCCCCAGGTCTCGTTTCCGGTGATCTTCTGCTCGTTGGCGTAGATGTTGATGGAACCGTGGGGTTCGTCGTTCTGCTCATAGATCGGTGCGTTGTATCTGTTGTTGCCGGCGCTCCATGTACCCGTACCGGTGAAGTAGTTGTCGTGTCCGGTGGTGAGGATGATGCTCACGGAGGAGAGGATGTTGCCTTCTCCGTCCTCCACCATGTATCTCGGGATCTCGACCTCCGTGTTGGTCTTGATGGTCATTCCGGCCAGATCGATACTGTATCCGTTGACCGTGAGGCCGTAGGCTTCACCGATGGTACATGCCTGGCGCGACTCGTCGTACGGGGAGAACCTGATCTTGATCGGATCAGGAATGTTGGTGGTGCCCCCGGTACTGTCGTACTGGTAGACTGTGGCATCGGGTGAGATGGTCACGTTGTTGCTGTTGATCGGGTCGCCTTCGATACCTCCGTTCACCACATATGTGTTGGTGTCGCTGGGCCGGCTCAGATATTTACCGTACATGGCACCGGCTGCCGCGGTGACGACACCGCCGTTGATCGTGATTACGGAACTGTCGCCTCCGATTCCTGCTCCGGAATATTCTCCGCTTCCGATGTTGCCTGTGTAGGAACTGAGATTCTGGATCAGCGCACCTCCGACTGCAAGGACTGTGCCGCCGTTTATGACGATGGTTCCGCATGCGAGGGTGTTGTAGGATCCGTTGGCTCCTATTCCAGCTCCGGCATAGGCGTAGTGGCTGCTTGTGGAGATAGCGTCTCCTCCGTAGGCCGACAGACGGCCGACCGAATATTCAGAGACAGTCAGTGTAGTGCCTGACGCCACGCTTATTCCGGCGTATCCGATGTATCTGTTGTTTCCGCTGTTCTGATCGCTCGCACCCCTGAAAGTGGATTCACCGATGACAGTGAGTTCGATGCGGGTGCCGCCAGTGAGGGTGAATGCCGATTTGGATGCGGACGTTATGTTCGCATTGTCGACGAATATGTAGGGTGTTCCGCCGGTGACGGTTATCTCGCCGCCGGTGGTGGATGTTCCCGTGATGTAGTAACATCCGGTTCCGCTGCTTATGTTGACGGGGGCGTTGTTTCCCGAAGTGTAGACCTTGGCCCAGATTGGGTACAGCGTCATTCCGTAGACGGAATCCATCGTCACATACTGGTTGTATCTGGTTCCCGTGGTCTGTATCCTGTACGCTCCGTTGTCGTCCCTGTTGCCCGATGTGAGATCCATCGGGTCGGTGCACCATCCGACTATCCTATAGTCCTCCATTCCCGTGTTGTACTTCATGTAGGACGTCAGATCCATCTTGAACTTGTACGGGACGTTGACGGTCACGCTGTACGTGTCGGAGTATACGAGCGTCAGCGGATAGGAGTCCCTGGTCCAAATGGCGTATAATCTGAATCCGGTGTCACTGGGCGGCAGTATGTTACCTTCGGTGTACTCCCCCTGCAGGGCATCGGGGTCGGTGCTCCAGCCCAGGAAGGTCGCTCCCTGTTTGGAGTAAATGTATCTGGATTCGTCGAGGGTGAATGTGTATCCCGGTACGTACAGCGGTTCGTAGGATGTCATCACGTACGGGGCCTTCGGGTTACCGTTGGCATCGGTGACGACTCCTCCGTTGGGGTCGAAGATGATTCCCGAGGACCATACTGCGTAGAGGGTGTACTCGGTTGCGGATGCGGGGATCGAGTCCCCGGGTCTGTAGTCGGGTACCGTCGCGGAACTGCTGGTCGCCCATCCCCTGAGGACGTATGTACGAGTGTTGTCCAGCTTGGCATAGGTGTATGTGACGCTGCCGGCCTTGAACACGTATCCTGGTGCGGTGTACGCGCTGGTGAGCGGTGCCGTGAACGCAGGCATCGTCACACCGCCGGATTCGGTCACAGTACCGCCGTTCGCATCGAAGGTCACTCCTTTCGCCCATACGGCGAACAGGGTGGTGCTCGATTGGAAATCGGGAAGGTCGGCGTCGCAGGCATAGGTGGGGGTGGTCGCGGAACTGCTGGTCGCCCATCCGAGCAGTCCGAATCCCGCTCTGTTTATGATGTAACCCGTTCCTTCGACGGTGAACAACGTCGACGGTGCCTTGGTGATGTTGCCCGGGGCCGTGGTGACGGTCGAACCTGCCGATGAACCGTCGGTGTGTGTCAGACCGCCCCCGTTGGCGTTGATTGTGATGACGACCTCTGTCCATACCGCGTAGTAGGTCTGGGTCGAACGCATGATCAGAGTGTCCCCGTATCTGTATGCCGGAGTAGTGGCCCCGGATGTGGTGGCCCATCCTGCCAGCGCATACCCGTCTCTGACGTAGGTGTACGTGCTCCCGCTCTTCTCGATCGTGTTTCCCGGAGCGGTCGCTCCGTTGTTTATCGGGACCGTGAGAACGGTTCCTCCGCTCGCAGTTCCGTCCTTGTAGATCGTTCCGCCGTTGACGTTGAATGTGGCCTGTGCCCATGTCGGGTAGTAATATGAGTAGTTGCTGGTGATGGTCGGGAGCACCTGGCCGTCGCCCTCGACGTATCTAGGTGTAGTTGAGTTGTTGGATGTGTTCCACCCGATGATCCCATATCCGTCCCTGACGAATGTATAGACGTGGCCATCGTATTCGATCGAATCTCCCGGGGGTTCTATCGGAACAGTGTTCTGGAGCGTGAGGGTGGTGCTTCCGAGCGGGGATCCGTCCATGTAAATCGTTCCAGACCCGGCGTTGAACACGACCCTTCCCCATACGGCGTAAAGGCGGGTGTTGTTATTGAGTCCCGTTAACGCGTCCCCGGGGTAGAAGTCGGGAGCGTTAGCACTATCGCTCCTGGCCCATCCCATGAAGCCGTAGTTGTTCCTTGTGAGGGTGTATGAGTGGCCATCATAGGTAAACGAACTGCCAGGTGCAGTATCGCCTTCATACGTTACGTTCTGGTTATAGTTGCTGCCGTCTCTTCTCCAGGTACCATTGTTCGCTCTGAGTGAGACGGTCGCCGCATCCGAATCGTCCGCCTCCATCAGGACGATGCATGCTATGGCCGCCGCTATGACTGCGGTTGCGAGTATGATCATGCATGTCCTTCTGTTCATCTTCATCTCCTCATGGTGTCTGTGCGGATGCCGTGAATGTCACGTCCAGGTCGATATCGGACGATGTTGGGTTGAAAGTGGTCTGACCCGCGATCGACAGGGTGACCTTGCAGTAGTATATCGTTCCGACAGTGAGCGCGGTGACGTTGGTGTCCGTTGTCGTTATGGTGGTCTCTGGACCGACTGTCTGGCTTTGATCGGCGTTGTAGAACTGGATCTTGGCGGTGGCGCCTGAAGGCAGCGAATTTGCGAGTTTCACGCTCATGGTGACGGACGTGGTGTTGGCGCCGGTGACGCGGATCTGCACCGCCTGGGAGGTCTCGTTGTGGTCCACGGTCCTGTATGTGGTGGATCCGGGGACACTGGTGTCGGTGTAGTATGCGGGTCCGAGGAAGTGGAAGGTGTTGATCAGGGATCCGCTGGTGTTGCCGTTGACTTCCACAACGACGTATTTCACATCTATGTCCTGAGAATGGGAGGTTGTGGTACCGTAGTAGTCGAAGGCATAGCCTGCCCCGATGAATGCTGCGGACACTGCGGCGATCGCGAATATGATCGCCATGGCTTTCACCTGCGCGTCTGCCATCTGTCCTCTCCTCCCTATATTATAACAATAAGTGCTCTTATTTATAGGTAAGCAAGTATGGAATCACTGGATGCACGGGAACCGTCGTTTTTCAGGGAAATCGTGCGAATCTATAGGTGATTCGTTCGGATTATCTGAATGGTAGATGGTATAGATGCGATTACAGTCCTATGTGAGAATCACGCTGTATCGGTGTTCTTGGATCTCATGCGCTGGCACTTCTTCTGCGCCTGTAGACGAGGAATATCATTAGCAGACCCAGGATTGCCGCTGTGATGATGACTGGGACGATCCAGTTGAAGTCGGTTCCGGATGAGGATGGGGGTATTTCTGTCCATTTTGCGGTAGAGATGATATCTTTGTCAGCTTCGGTGACGATACGACCCTCTTGGATTTGTTCTCCTTCTTGAGTGAACCAGCCATTGAATTCGTATCCCTCACGTTCAACCATTGGTAAGGGGCGAATTGCTTCTCCATTTTCCAGTACATACGAATCTATGAGTTTTCCTTCAGAAAAGAACACTATGTGGTGTAGATCATCTTTAAGGTGTGCAGTAAATGTAATCACAACGTCACTTACTGCCTCTGGCTGTACTTGATGTTCAACATCATCGAGGGTTTTGATCGCGATAGGATACATCACATTAGGTTTGAAGGCAACCCTTGCTTCATTTTCGTCTCTGAAATACGAATCTTTAAAATCATTCAATGTCGTCAAATCTGAATGATATGTTTTATCTGTGTCAGATAGTTCTATTCTCAGTCCTGCATCATGGAGGTATGATGATAAACCTGTGACGGTTGCCATGATGTTGAATTCGCCTTCTTCTGACTCTATGATGATATTTTTGGATGAGGCATATAACGATATGTTTGCATATAGTGTGTATGTTGTTACAATTTCGTCGTTTATCATTATTGTTTTTGTGCAAATCGTGTAACTGTTTTTAAGGATGTCTGGCGACTCATTACCATCGTCGTCTACAATCTTGATGTCAAATGTACTAATGTCTGGTTCTGTAGCATCTGCAATGTCATATATTGGGGTAAACGCGATCATTAAGACGCAAAAGATTGTGGCATAACAAAAACTACCCATATAATCACATCACGCTGTTTGGAAGGGGTTTTGTGGGCAGATGCCCACATTGGTTTGTTTGTTCACGAGGTCGGATCAATACTCCATCCGTTGACTGTAAAGGTCAGTGCAGGGATGGTGTAACTCGTCGCAGGTGCAGGTGTTCCGACAACCGGGCTGGTCGGGACAATCCAGATGTAGAGGTGGTGTTCGCCAGCAACTGTTGTTGCGGGAACTTCGGTTCCATCGTTACCGCCTATTACAATTGCTCCTGACTCCCAAGTTTCGTCACCAGAGTCCCACGCCCAGTGGATTGCTGCCCCAGTGATTGCAGAAAGACCAGTCACCTCAAGGTTGATTTTATCTTTTGCTTCAAGAGCGTCTACGTTTATCGTAACTGTGTAGTCGATCTTATCAACGTGCGTCGTGTTGTAGTTGTATGTGACGGTACCATTGCTAGCAGTGGAAGTGTTCCACAGAATGTGAACTCCAGCAGGTGCAGTAGTCTGTGTGTAGCTGTTACCATCAAGCACTACTGTTGCGTAATCTACATCAACGTATTTGGACGCAGACGATGTTTCTGCAGTGAACTGTCCGCCTGCAACAGCGTATCCGATCCCTGCGAGCGCCATGATCGCGACGATGAATGCCGCTCCGAGGACCATCTTCTTCTTGTTGTTCATTTCTTTTCCTCCTTCTCTTTACGGATTTCCTCGCGGAGAAGAATTCCGATGTATACTACTATGAAAAATGCTATTAGTACATAAAGGTAGTCCTTTACGAACTTGAAAACCTCACCGAGAACGTGGTTTTTTCCCACGACTTCGCCGCGAATGTTCTCGTATAGCACCTTCTCAGAGTTAACAGAATTATCCCCCTTTGTAATCACAAAACCGTTCTCTGTGTCATTCTCGATGACACGGTGGTGGTTGAGGATCCCGCGATCTCTGAATTGGATCACGTCGCCGACCTGTATGTCCTTCTTCTCACTTCCGGAGATGAACTTCACCATCACTAAAGAATCCTTCTCGATCGTAGGGATGTCGTAGTCCATCTTCTCTCCTTCCATGGAATCGGTGACGATGAGCCTGATTTCCCTGTCCCTCGGATCCAACGAGTTGCCGTTGAGATTGTAGAACAGTGCCAGACTCGCACTTACGAGAATCAGCAGGACGATTGCGATGACCGCTCTCTTCCTGCTGCGAGATTTTTTCTCCTCTCCCGCAGATGCAGGTTCGGGACGTACATCCTCCTCCATTGGATATTTAACAGTGTTACGGTATAAAAAAAGGTTTCGTAATGTGCCACACATTAACACTACTTATTCCGTAGTATTCCTCTGCAAATCGCTGAAAAAACGAATCGTTGTTAAAATGGACGAAAATCGAAAACAATGGACGTGATTCTGTGTCAGCGCATA
>JAEEGL016690156.1_pt1 | contig 12068 bp, 12 predicted proteins | sample 9134231 | NCBI WGS metagenome assembly JAEEGL01 (sample SAMN16246548, study PRJNA631951) | gut metagenome | biome: gut microbiome; feature: rumen; material: fiber-attached | host: Bos | place: Iran: Karaj | collected 2018-10
ATTGTAACTATTCAGTCGGCCTAAGAAATCCACAATTTCAGCACAAAGTTGAAAACTGGAAAGGGTCAGAAAAAAATCAGCGAAATGTCAATATACAAGAAGCGAAAAAGGTGGTATGCTAAAGAAAAAGAATGGTGGTGAAAGTTATGGCAATGCCGACATATGAGGAGCTTCTTGCAATAGTCAAAATGCAGCAGGCTACCATAGAAGAACTGACAGAAAAATTAGCCAAAGCAGAAGCAAGAATCGCGGAATTGGAAGAACAACTGCATAAGGATAGCCATAACAGCAGTAAGCCACCGTCATCAGATGGCTACAAAAAACCTGCGCCAAAGAGTCTGCGCAAGAAAAGCGGTAAAAAAACAGGCGGACAAAAGGGGCATAAGGGACATCATATGGCACTTGATCATCCGGATCGAGTCGAAAAAATATACCCGAAGCATTGCGCGAAATGTCCCTACAGGGAGAACTGCGCCAATTTGAAGGTTCACGACTCTTGTTATGTGGTTGACGTTACCGTTAAGAAAGAAACCGTCAAATATCAGATGATGGAATGCAATTGTAACGGCTTTCAGGAAACCGCTGAACGTCCTGCCGGTATCAAAGGAACAGTCACCTACGGCCATGATCTGAAATCGCTGATATGCATCCTGAACACGCAGGGAATGGTGGCAATGCAGAATCTTTGCAATATCATCAAAGGTTTGACAGGCATCAAACCGAGTGTTGGCACCGTTGCCAATATGCTGCACAGTGCGGCTGGAGTAACAAATCCTGTCGTAGATACTTTTCCACAACTTTTGCACCAAAAACCTGTTGTGAATTGTGACGAAACAGGAGCAGACGTCAATGGTAAGCTGCACTATGTTCATGTGATGTGTACCGCAGATTTGACTTACTATGCGCTCTCCAAAAAGCGCGGGAAGGAAGCGATGGATGAAATCGGTTTTCTTCCGGAGTATAAAGGCATTGTGGAACATGATTTCTGGCAATCGTATTTCATAGCAACGGAAGCGGAACACGCCATGTGCTGCGCTCATATTTTGCGTGAGCTTACAGGCATTTTCGAGAATCATCCGGAGCAGGTGTGGGCGCGTGAGATGTATAATCAGTTGCTTGCCATGCACCAAGCGGCTGATTTCTACAATCAGCATCCGGAAATCACATCACGCCAGCATTACATGGAATGCCTGAAAGGGCATTATGATGAGATTCTCGAAAGGGGCGTGCGGCAAAATCCCATTCCGGAGAAGGAAAAGGGAAAACGAGGAAAACCGAAGAAAGGCACCATTCGTGCCTTGATTGATCGCCTTATTGAACACAAGGGAGACGTCTGCCGTTTTGCAGATAATCCCCTCGTTCCCTTTACCAACAATCAGGCGGAACGTGATCTCCGTATGGTCAAAATGAAAAACAAGGTCATTGGTACGTTTCGTTCGGAGCAGGGTGCTAAAGATTTCCTCATCCTCAAGTCCTTTACCTCTACCGCTGTCAAAAATGGGTTTACTGCTTTTGATGCGCTCCGTTCTCTTCTTTATGGGCGCTTTTCGCTGGTCACTGAATAGTTACGAAAAGATAAAGTTTCCGAAAAACAAAGATGATGAGCACAAATCCATTATGGATTACAATTCCTATGTAATGGGTATTCACAATTATTATCGCATTGCAACTCATGTCAGCTTTGACTTTGCAAAGATAGGCTTTTCAGTCAAAAGAACCATGAATTACAGATTGGGGCAAAGATTAGAGAAAAGCGGTAACACGCTGCCTCAGTACGTTCAGCAGAGATACGGAAAGAGCAGTCAGATTCGGTATATCCGAGGGCTTTTCGTACTTCCTATTGCGTATGTTCAAACAGTGCCGCCAAAGCACAGGGCGAGAAACTGGTGTGTTTATACACCGGAGGGTCGGGCGGATATTCATAAATCGCTCGAAAAAGTGAACGTGGATATACTGCGTTACCTTATGCAGAATCCGGTGCGGGGAAAAAGTATCGAGTACAATGACAACCGACTGTCTTTATATTGCGCACAGCAAGGAAAGTGTGCTATATCAGGCAAGCCGCTTGTGATTGGAGAAATTGACTGTCACCACAAAACGCGCAGAGCAGACGGCGGTGACGACAGATATACAAACCTTGTACTGATATGTCACGACGTTCATATACTCCTTCACGCCACAAAAGATGAAACCATTCGTGCTTATTTGGAGAAACTGTCGCTGAACTGCAAGCAATTGGATAAACTGAACCGACTGAGAAAACGCCTGAATCTTCCTACAATCTGAGCAACCAAAACGGTTGTTGAAAAGTAGATATGTTTATTGAACTTATATAGGACGATGGAACGCCGGATGAGTGGAAACGCTCACGTCCGGTGTGAGGTGGGGGAAAATCCGGAGATTATATCAAAGGATTACCTATCACTATTGCCAAAGATTGAGTCAGCCGAAATGATGTTCTCGGCAGCGCGTTCAAGGCGTTTGCAGATCGTCCCCGTCATCCAGTCCTTCGCTCAGTTAGAGCGAAATTACGGCAAAGAGAGCGCCGACATTATCATAGATAATGTGCAATTAACGCTGTTCGGCGGCTTTGCTCCCAATTCTTCATCCGCTGAGATTCTATCAAAATCGCTCGGAAATCGCACGGTTCTGACCGGCTCCGTCAGCCGTGGAAGGAATGACCCGTCGCAGTCATTGCAGATGACGGAGCGCCCGCTGATGACTCCCGATGAGTTGAAGTCACTTCCGAAAGATAGCTTCCCATAAGGATACCAACTAAACACCCACACATACAACCGATTGAGAGAAAAAAGTCTGTGTCTTGCAAAGGTAAATCACACTTTACAAGGCACAGACTTTTTTCTTTATCTTATAGTTCTATTAACCTGAAAGGACAGTCAGCACTTCTGGTCGATAGGATTGAAAAATTTCAATTACGAGGCAGTTGCACATTGACTCAATCAGAAGCATTTGATATAATTTATTACATCAATCTATTTCATTTCATGAGGAGCATTGTTGAAGTTATGAAGAGAAAAGCGCAAGTCCCGGCAGAGAAGAACCGACCGAAAATGTTTGACGAGTTTCGTATTTCGACATTTATTATTCTGACGATAGCCGGCATCATCAATGCCTTTGGCGTAACGATATTCCTTTTTCCCGTAAAGCTCTATGACAGCGGCATTTCCGGTTTGTCAATGCTCCTTGACCAGATCACTCCGCCCCAATTTACCTTATCACTGTTTCTGCTGCTTCTGAACATTCCGATATTTGCCTTTGGATACAAGAAACAAGGTGCGTCATTTACGATCTACTCTGTTTTTACCGTTGGCGTTTATTCTGTGATGTCTTTTTTGATCATGAATGTTTTGCCGATTGACGTTTCGTTTATCTCACCTCTCGCCGGCTCTGATCTTTTACTATGTGCCATTTTCGGCGGGGTCATATCGGGAATCGGCAGCGGTCTGACAATACGGTTCGGCGGGGCAATAGACGGTATAGACGTGCTTTCGGTTGTATTTGTCAAGAAAATAGGCATATCTATAGGTACATTTGTCATGATTCTAATACGATACTATATACTGTGTGCGGAATTACCATCAAAAGCTGGATTCTTCCACTGTATTCCATTGTTACCTATTACATTGGTTCAAAGACGGTCGATTTTGTAGTAGAAGGTATTGATAAAACCAAATGTGCCATGATAGTAACCACCAAAGCAAATAACATTTCTGATACCCTTGCGGAACAATTTGAAGCAAGCGGAACGATTGTCAAAGCGATAGGCGGATATTCAAAGGAACAGAAAGAAATCATATATTTTATCGTCAATCATTTTCAGATCAATAAGCTCAAAAAAATTGTACACGACATTGATCCGTCCGCATTTATTTCATTGCAGGACGTATCTGATATCATTCAAAAAAATCATGAAACTTAAAGTGAATCTTTTTTAATTTCTTTACCGTTACATTTCCTCCACCATCACCAATATAAACATCATATTCGTCTTCAATACTTCCAAAGGTGATGATCTTTTCTGCACTGGTATATTCTTTGAGCTTTTTCATCATCTCACGCTTTGACGCGAGAGGAGAAAACACTTTAAGATATTGATAGCCTTCATATTCGGAGTTTGTAACTGTGATACGGATTGTTTTTTCAAGACTGTCATTCAGTTTTTTGAATAGAGTCGCGATTCTGTCGTCAGTATCGAGAACAGTCAGATACAGCACACGCTCGGAAGCATCATGCCGCCGGAATCTCTCTCTGACATAATTTCGATAGGGGGAATGCTTGTGTGTTTCGAATAAATCCTTCTCGGCAGAATTTGTCAATTCTCCGTAAAATATCAAAAGAGTTGTATCATACAACACATTGACAAAGCAGCGCATACCGCTATCCGATATAATTTTTTCGGCAGATTCACATACATCTAACGGAAGTGATTCTGCTTCGAGATATTCCTTTTCGCTTACATCATACAGTGCAGCTCCGTCCATAACAATAACGGGCAATTTCAGGTTTACCCCTTGCATTAAAGATTGAACTTCGGCAGGCGTATGTATGGTAGAAATGGTAAATTTGACGCCTGATTCTATTAACCTGTTTAATTCCACCTTACTGTACTGCATAGTGGAATGGTCGTCGGGGATCAAAACCGAGTCAATTCCGCTGACATAAAGAGTCTTACTGTCGTGTCTGACAGGCAGATGAAAATGATTGACTGCAAGGCCAATGCCTATTCCTATAAAGGTATCCAATACCCGATTGAAAACAAAAATATAGGGATTAACATCAAATGAATGTGTGAGAGCAATGCTTAAAAAAACAACACAAGAAAAGAACGACGCATTACGCTTATTCCAAATAACTGTCAAATAAATGACAGGAATAATCATTAGTGATGCAAGAAGGTAGACAAGAACGGGCTGTGTCAGTCCTGCAATACGAAGCAATATGATAAACACAAGTCCGAATCCTGCGCCGATGAAAGTGCCAGTCGATCTTTGCCACGCATTATTTTTAGTAGAATCCGCATAAGAGCCTGTTTAGAATCTTTACAAAAGAGAAAAAAAGGAGTAAAATAAGGGAAAAAGAGAAGCGGTGAAAGAAATGAGAAATAAATATCCGAGCGATATAACAAGAGAACAGTTTGAGAAAATTCGTGGATATCTTGAAGGAGCCAGAAAGACAACCCATCCGAGAAAATATGACCTGTATGAAGTATTCTGTGCAGTACTGTACTTGGTGAAAGAGGGCTGTACATGGAGAGCCATTCCGCATGATTTTCCTGATTGGAGAGTTGTACGATATTATTACGATATATGGTCAAAACCGGATGACGATGGGATCAGTCTGCTTGATCGTATTCTGCGTAAATTGGTGGAAATGGAACGAAAAAATAATGATCGTTCTGAAAAAACCACAATGATCATCGTGGATTCAAAAAGCATCCCAAATGCCGATACAGCCCAATGTAAGGGCTATGACGCAGGAAAAAAACTTCAGGAATAAAGCTGCACATCGGTGTAGATACCCGAGGACTTCCACATGCTATGATGATAACCACAGCGGATTTTACAGACCGAAAAGGTGCAATTGATATGGTCAGTTATTATCATGAGTTTACAGACAACCTATCTCAAATCAAAAAGATGCTTGTTGATGGAGGCTATACAGGTGAGAACTTTGCTAAGACAATAAAAGAAATAACAGGAGCAGAAGTGGAAGTCGTTAAGCGCAATGAATTACATACCTTTGCTGTCCTTCCAAAACGCTGGATTGTGGAGCGTTCTTTTGGTTGGTTAGACAAATGCCGTAGGCTCTGGAAGAATGCTGAAAGGCTTCTTCAAAATTCTTTTCAAATGTTCTCTCTTGCTTTTATTCGTCTCATTTTAAAGAGATTCTAAACAGGCTCTAAGGCTGCAAACACCACAGAGCGGCAAGCGCTCCGTAAAAAGGTAATCCGTTTCCGACAGGCGTTAGCGTGCGGATATAGTAAATGACCATACATAATCCGACCGCCACCGACGATTTTATGATTCTTGCTCCGATGGGAGGAAGTTTTTTAGGGAGTATCATGGGCTTCACCTCAGAATCATCTATTCATTCCATAGTATCATAAGCCGTTCTTCGCCCATGTCATAATACAGCTTCATTCCCGCTTTTGACACATCGTAGGTGCCAATAATGCCCTTTAAATCCTCCGGAAGAACCGTGATGGTTTCCGTCAGTTCCGGCAGACCGCTCAGAAGTCCGGGATTCCACACAACAGTGCTTTTTCCTTCAAAAACTGCCGTGTACAGTATGCCGGATTCCACCAGATCCTGAAAAATATGGCTGCCGTAGCTGAGTTCCGGAATGTACCCTATGCTGGATTCGGACACCTCCGCAATCACCGAAAATTCGCTGATGTCCGAAAATCCGGACGGAACGCCCAATTCCGGCGAAGACGTGCAGATTCTGCCGGGCGTGAGCAGGATCAAGCGCTTTCCCTTTCCTCTGAATTGCCAGTTGACGTCAGAGAGAGCCTTCTTCACGTCATACTTTCTCTTGTAAGGCAGTCTGTAATATCTCACAGGATCGATATACACAATGCAGTCCACATCGAATTCTCTTGAAAATCCCATGGAGACGCCCTTTGTTTCAAGCAATATTCTGTCGGAAGGAATGTCTTCCGGAAATGCCACCCTGTCGCCGTCGGCGGTAAGCTGCAAAGGACGGCATTGCAGAAGGTCTATGACGTATTTCCCGTCAGGGGCAAAATTAATGGTATATTCCGTGTCTACCGGGTATTCGTAATGCTGCTGAATCAGTCCGAGGATTTCCCGCATATCAGTCATTAGCGACTGATTGCCGATCAGACCATCGCAAGTGACGAAAAGAATATCCCTGTCAATGCCCATGTCTCTGAACCGCGCTTCGGTTTCATAATTATGCGCAAGCAGCAGCCGATTAAGGTAAGTCGGGAGCTTCAGGGATAATTTCATTGGGTCGAAGCCTTCGACTTCTCCACTTTCCAGACTGACCGCATCCACAATCCGCTGAGAATACTGCTGTCTGTCGGAAACCGACGTGTTGATGATATGCTTCGGATCATCGAGAGATACCATTCGCGGATAAGAGCCGGTTCTCCGGTCTACGGCGGCAGTGCCAAGTCCCATCACGAGTCTGAGCATTCCCGACTCCGGACGCACCGAACCCATTCTGTACGGACTGGTCGAATAACCCACTCCTGCCGCGCAGGGCATGAAGAAACCCTCGTATCTTGAACCCGATACTCTCTGCACCAGAATTGCCATCTGTTCATCGCGTTTGTCAAGTCCGCGGCGTTTTCTGTAGTCAAGGGCCGAAAGGCTCATCGTGCTGGCGTAGACGGTGCGCACCGCGTCCTCAAACTGTTGCAGACGTTCTTCCGGAGAACCGATGCTCCCGCAGAATACCGATTCATACTTCCCGGCAAAGGCGTTTCCGAAGCCGTCTTCCAATATCGAGCTGGAACGGACAATCACCGGATCACTGCCGTAATAATCGAGTATTCTGCGAAATTCGGCTTCTATCGCGGCAGGGAATTTTCCCTCCATGATCTTTTCTCTGAACTGATCCGCCAGCGTAAAGAATCCTTCCTCCGTCCTCTGTTTTATCCTCAAATCCCAGAAACCGTTGTCCACGATATAGGCATAAAACACGTCGGACCCGATGTAATAGGAATCGTGCGGCTCAAAGCGTTCAAAAATATCGGGGCGGTGATTCTCCACGATCTTCCTCGCAAGGAGCATTCCGCAAGCCTTGCCGCCGATCATTCCCGTACCGACCATGCGGGAATGCACCTCAAAGTAATCCTCCGGTCTGAAATTCTGCTTGATAAGACTGCGCATACGCTCGTCTCGGGTGAGCATGATGTTGCACATTCTCGCACATTCATTGGTTACGTCCACGCCGTTTTCATAGAGCATCTTGGTTCTTACAAAAAAGCGTTCCCAGCTGTCGAGATTCTGATCGAGCGCTTTTCCGGCTTCTTTGTTCATGAGTCCGTAAAAATGGCTGATCTCGGTTCCCTCAGAAAGAACAGTAAAGCTGTTGTCATCTCTTCTCATGCGATAAGGCTGGAACATCGTCTGGGAATAACGGTTCCACACCTTCATCGGACGCACATAGAATGACTGCCCGTCATTGTCGTTTTCTTTATACACGTCAAGGAAAAGCTGCGTTGTATCCCTGATGGTCGCAATCGCGTCAAAGGAATGTCTGCCTCGGATAATAGGGAAATAGGCGACTGTATCGAGAATAAACAGAAACGGACAGGTCAGGTGAAAGAAGTTGCCCATCATCAGATCGGTCGCCCACGCTTCTTCCAACTCTGACAGGCAGTCAAAGACATAAAAAGCGTCGTAGCCCTCCCGTTCAATCAGATTGTGTATATTGACCGTGAAATTTTCAAAGCGGTGCGAAAGCTCTACGTGTTCGATTTTTAACCCTTGCCGTGGCGTGAGAATCGGCTCGTGTTCCGCAAAACGGATATAGATGAGATTTCTGCGGTCCGCTATTGCCTGCTGTGCGAACCGTTCCGCCACATATCGGAATTCATTGAGGGAGGGAACCTGCCAGACAACATTGTCCCCCAGCCGTATGTATTGCAAAGCCTCGTCCATCATCGGTATTCCGGAGCGTGTTTTCTCAAAAGCTGCCATTGCGCATCCTCCATTCTTTATCTTTTCAAGTGCAAAAAGGCGCTCCCGTAAAGTACGAGAACGCCTTTGCTCTTCCCCTTTATTGTATATCTTTTGTTTTCATTTGTCAATATTGTTTTGCAGGGGATTAATGAAATAATTTCAAAAATAATTTATAATAAGACAATTCATTTTGGATATTTCTCCAAAATGAATTTATCAAAAACAAATCTTGCAAATACTCGTTGACATACGATAAGATTTGTGATATGATACTGACAAGAAACAAGGGCGTTTTTGCATCAGGTGCAAAAGCGCCCTTGACTTGTTAAGGAGGTAATGAGTATGGATTCATTGATTAAAAATGCGGAAACCATCAACGGATTGCTGGCAAGATACGGCGTAAAATTCGGCATTTACAAAAACGGGGAATTCAAAGAGCAGCTTTTCCCGTTTGATCCGATCCCCAGAATGATCGGCAGAAAGGAATTTTACTACCTTGCATCGGGGCTGCGTCAGCGGGTTGACGCCTTGAATTGCTTTTTGCAGGACATTTACGGCAAAAAGCAGATCGTCAGGGACGGCATTATTCCTGAGGAGTTTGTCTTTTCTGCCAAGGGATTTCTTGCCCCGTGTGACGGCGTATGTCCTCCCAAGGGCATATACAGCCATATTTCAGGCATTGATCTCGTTCAGTCAAAGGACAACAACTGGTACATTCTGGAAGACAACCTGCGTGTGCCGTCCGGTGCCTCCTATCCTATGATTGCCAGAGAATTGCAAAGACGGGGAGCACCCGAGGTATTTGCCAATGCCGGAGTGGTGGACAACCGGAATTATGCCGATCTGCTGAAGGAAGTCATGGATCACGTCAACACAGGCGGCATTAACGTCATTCTTTCGCCCGGGCGGTACAACGCCGCTTTCTTTGAACATTCTTATCTGGCGGAAAAGACAGGCGCAGTGCTCACAACAGGAAAGGATATTGTGTGTGAAAACGACTCGCTTTATTACATAGACTACAACGGTAAAAAGCAAAGAGTCGGCGCTGTCTATCGACGTATTTCCGACGAATATCTCGATCCGATGACATTTTACGAGGACTCTGTCATTGGCATTCCTCATATCTTTGAAGCGTACAAAAAAGGCAATGTCGCGCTGCTCAACGCGCCGGGAAACGGCGTGGCGGACGACAAGGGCATATATTATTTTGTGCCGAAGATGATCAAGTATTATCTCTGTGAAGATGCCGCGCTAATGAATGCGCCGACCTATCTTCCTTTCTATGAGGAGGATATGAAGTATGTGCTGGACAACTTTGACAGTCTGGTCATCAAAGACGTGGCGGAAGCAGGCGGCTATGGCGTTGTGTTCGGCAGTTCGCTGACAACGGAAAAAAAGGCGGAGTTTATCGCGCTGCTGAAAAGTCAGCCGAGACGGTTCATTGCGCAGGAGGTCATTGACTTCTATGATCTCGATATTCTCGACGAAAACGGGGCGAGGGTTCCGCGGAAAGCCGATCTTCGCGCGTTTGTCCTGACCGGCAGCATAACAAAGGTATGGCCGAGCGGCCTTACGAGGTTTTCCAGAAATCCCGATTCATTTATTGTCAATTCATCACAAGGCGGAGGTTTTAAAGATACATGGGTATTATCACGGTAGACAAAAGCGATCATTTGTTCTGGCTTGGCAGGTACACCGAAAGGGTGCAGACCACACTCAGATACTATCTGAAAACAGCGGATTTGATGCTGGATTACGGCACAGACGATTACGCAGCTCTGTGCAGGAAAATCGGTATTCCGGATATTTACGGATCAGGCGAAGCTTTCCGGAAAAAATATCCCTTTGATGCAAAAGACAGCAATTCCATCATCAGCAGTCTCAACAGAGCGTATGACAACGCCATTGTCATGCGCGACTATATCGGCACTGAAACAATGGCATACATTCAGTTGGCGATAGATGACGTCAAACACGCGGAGCAAAGCCCCGCACAGATTGCCGATCTTATGCTGGTGATCGATCATATTTACGCGTTCTGGGGCTGCGCCAACGACCTGATTGACGATGAAAAAATCCGCAACATCATGAAACTCGGCAAGGGAATGGAACGGCTTGATCTGTATCTCAGTCTTGGCGTTGCAAAGCACGAAATCAAGCGCGAATATAGCCGGACAAAGGGCTTTTTGAAAAAATCCTGTCTCCGATATGACGAGCATATTCTCTACACGGTTGACAGTCTGCTTTCCGAACCGAAATTTGACCATGACAACGTGAAAAAGCTGCTGAGAAATCTGATTTCCAAGTGAACGGAGTGGTTACGATCAAGCAATTACAATTTGAGTACAGGCTGACAGCCTCTTACAGTGCTGAAATAAGCAACCACAGCTTTACGGTAATGTTTGTGCCAAAGGATAGCAACCGTCAAAAAATCACTTCCCTTGCCATTGCCGTGAAGGAATGCGACCGGTATTATATGACAGCTGACAGCTTCGGCAACGAAAAAATCTATGGAAAAATCACCACGCCGCATCGGACTTTTGACGTCAGCATCAGCGGTGTGGCACAGACCGGACTGGATATCTATGAAGAATACACCGAAGATTCCTTCGATGCGGTTTTGCTGAGGTCACAGACCGCGCTGACACTGCCCGGCGCAAAACTTAAGGAATATCACCGCTGTCTTCCTCTGGAAAAATGCGACAGCGATTACGAAAAAGCCCTTTTTGTGATGAGGTCGCTGCCGCAATCCTTCCACTACCGAAAAGGCGTTACATCGGTACATGAAAAAGCCGAGGACGCGTTTGCGCTTGGCGCAGGTGTTTGTCAGGATTATGCTCACATCATGGCGTCACTGCTTCGCATGGAGGGGATTCCCGTCCGGTATGTAGTGGGAATGATTCCGGGAGAAGGTGCGTCTCATGCGTGGGTGGAGGCGCTCTGCCGGGGATATTGGTACGGATTTGATCCTGCCAACAACAAACTGGTAGACGAGGATTACATCAAGGTTTCATGCGGCAGGGATTCGGCGGATTGCTCCGTGATCCGAGGCAGCTTTTACGGCTGTGCCGGGCAGGAGCAATCCGAGCGGATCACCGTCAATGAAATATGACGACAGAAGGAATGATACACAATGGTTCAGACGATAGCGTCGGTCGGTCTTCCGATTGACGAAACGCTTAAAATACAAAAAAATCGCATTATACCAAAAAACGGGCTGAAAGGCGGCGAGAAGCGCCTCAGCATTGTCACCGGCACGCACGGTGACGAGCTGGAAGGACAGTATGTCTGCTATGAGCTGCAAAGAAGAATCAGGGAAAACTATGACTGTCTGACAGGCATCGTCGATATATATCCGGCGCTCAATCCCCTCGGTGTGGATTCCATCACACG
>JAEEGL017404005.1_pt1 | contig 12068 bp, 12 predicted proteins | sample 9134231 | NCBI WGS metagenome assembly JAEEGL01 (sample SAMN16246548, study PRJNA631951) | gut metagenome | biome: gut microbiome; feature: rumen; material: fiber-attached | host: Bos | place: Iran: Karaj | collected 2018-10
AGAAACAATAAAAAAGATGCGGTCTTTCCGCATCTTTCATTATCTGTCCGATTATTCGATCGTGACTGTCTGCTTGGTTTCGATCGACTTCTGTTCCTTGGAAGGAAGGACAATGTTCAGAATGCCGTTTTCGAATCTGGCCTTGACATCTTCCGCTTTGATATTCTCGCCGACATAGAAGCTTCTTGAGCATGTGCCGAATCTTCTCTCGGAGCGGATCAGGTTGCCCTTGGCATCCTTTTCTTCATTGGAAACGTTGTGCGTCGCTTTGATATTCAGATATCCGTCGACCAGATCCATCTGGACGTCTTCCTTGCTGTAGCCAGGAAGTTCGATATCAAGGTTATAGTAACCGTTCTTCTCATAGACGTCGGTTCTCATTACGCTGTTATATACCGGCTCTTTTGTCAGGAAACCATCAAACATGTCATCAAATACATCTAAACTTCTCGGAAAATACTTCATACTTAATTACCTCCTGCTTAGGGCCCATATTCACCCTACACCTATATCATAGCATGATTATTAGCACTGTCAAGTATAAAGTGCTAGCATTAGTGATAATTAAGTGCTAAATAACAGGAAGTATAATAAAAACAGAAGAAAAAGCATTAAAGTCCGCATTTTTAACGGGAAAGGAAGAGAAAAGATGGAACTGTATCAGCTGAACGAGAGAGTCTATTATTCGGAATATGAAGAGGAACGGGACAGACCCGCTCTGGGCTATCTGAAGGGAAGCAGCTTTTCGGTTGCCGTCGATGCCGGTCATTCCGACGATCACCTGCATGAATTCTATGAATTGCTGAAGAAGAACGATCTTCCGCTGCCTTCTTTTACCGTCATCACCCACTGGCACTGGGATCATTCCTTCGCGATGCACGCCATCAGCGGCTTTTCCATCGCCAACCGCAGGACCAATGAACATCTGAGAACATTCATAAAAGAAAGGTCGAAGGAGAACGACGAGGCTTTCCTGCATCTCGATCCCAGCATTGCCAAGGAATACGAAAACGGCAAGCCGATCATCGTGAAGGAGGCGGACATCGTATTCGACGGAAAGATGGAGATCGACGCCGGCGATCTGAAAATCGTCCTGTTTGAAGGAATCTCGCCCCATACCGATGATGCAACGTTCATCTTCGTGCCTGAAGAGAAACTGCTGTTCTTCGGCGATGCGACCAGCGGCGTCTTCCCGACCTGGATTGCGGACGAGGAAAAGAGCGAAGAGATCTGCCGGATGATCGAAAGTCTCGACGTGGACTTCTGCATCGGCGGACACTGGCCGATCTACAGAAAGGAAGATCTGCTGAAAGAGCTCAGAGAAAGAGAATAAAAAAAGAAGATCGCAGTGATCTTCTATTCAAACAGAGGTGTGGAGTAGTAACGTTCGCCGGTATCCGGAAGGACGGTCACGACATTCTTGCCTTTGCCGAGTTTTTTTGCCATGAGAAGGGCAGCGGCGATATTGGTTCCCGAACTGATACCGCAGAGCAGGCCCTCTTTTTTTGCCAGCATCTTTGCAGCGGCGATCGCCTCTTCGTCGGTGATGATGCAGATGTGGTCGTAGATCTCCTGATCGAGGATGGCCGGAATGACGCCGTCGCCGATCCCCATCTGCATGTGGGTGCCGATCTCCTTACCCGAAAGGATGGCGGCATTCTCCGGTTCGATCGCCCAGATCAGCGTATCGGGATTGCGCTCTTTCAATACGGACGCGATGCCCGTCAGCGTGCCGCCCGTGCCGATGCCGGAGCAGAAACCGTCGACCTGGGGAAGATCTCTGATGATCTCTTCGCCGGTCCTCTTCTGCGCTTCCACGTTGGCGGGATTTTCAAACTGTCCCGGGACGAAGACGTAGGGGTCTTCCCGCGCGGAGTTTCTGACGATCTGCTGGCACTTCTCGATGCAGGCGCCGATGTTGCCTTCATCGTGGACCAGGCGGATCTGTGCGCCGTACTGGCTGATCAGCTTTCTTCTCTCCACTGAGACGGAGTCGGGCATGACGATGATGACGCGGTAACCCTTGACAGCGCCGATCATCGCCAGTGCGATACCCTGGTTGCCGGATGTGCATTCCACGATGACGGAGTTCTCGTTCAGGAGGCCTCTCTTCTCGGCGTCTTCGATCATGTTGAAGGCGGTACGGGATTTAATGGAGCCGCCGATGTTGACGGCTTCGTATTTTGCGTAGATGTCGGCCATCGTATCGTCGGTGATCCTGTTTAAGCGGATGAGCGGCGTATTGCCGATGGCTTCAAGTGTCGATTCGTATAACATAATGTACTACCTTCTCAAATATAACACAAAGTCATGCACACTATCGTGTATTTTGAAAGACGGCGTCAGGAAGTATAATAGAACCATGAAAGGCCGCACCCCGCGGTCAGCGAGGAAGAAGACATGAAAAAGCTTGTTCAGATAGCATTGGTCCTTTTTATGAGCGTCATGCTGTTTTCCTGTGCCAGAAAGAAGGAAGAGCGGGATGACATCTATATCTTTTTTACGAGCGACGTGCACTGCGGCGTCGAAGAAAACCTCGGCTTTGCCGGCGTAAAGGCGATCGTCGACGATGCGAAAGCTGAACATCCATACGTGAGCCTCGTCGACTGCGGCGATTTCCTGCAGGGCGGCGCAATGGGTTCACTCACCAAAGGCAAGCTGATTATCGATCTGATGAATGCGATGAACTACGATCTGGTCACCTATGGCAACCACGAATTCGACTACGGCATGGAACGGCTCGATGATCTTTCCGAGAAATACACAGAACCTGAAGGAAGGATCACGGTTGAATAGAAAGACACTTCTGTTCATTGTTCTTCTGCTGCTGTGCGGCTGCGTCAGATCGGCCAATCGGGATGCAGAGAGATACAGAAACGGAAAATGCATCGCCTTTTATCCGCCGCAAAGTGAAGCGGTAAAAGACTATGCCGTGAGTCTGTGTCAGGATGGCGAAGAAAGGATCTTCGACTACGAGATCGAAAAAGCCGGCGACATCTATCGGGTTTCCTATTTGGACGGCACTGCATTTTACGTCGATGAAGATCTGAATGATCTCAGAATCATCGTCAACGACGGCGCCGAGATGCTTTCGGACATGTTGAGATACGAAATGAAGGAAGAGGGGATCGAGAAAGCCTACACCTCGAAATTCTGGCTCGACAGTGCACCGGAAGTACTGGATCTATCGCGCATTGAAGCGGAAATCGCAAACGATGCGCTTTCCCTGAACTTTAAAGATTTTGACTACACGATGAAACTGCCGCTTGGCTATATGAAAAAGCTCAGCGGCATCGATCCGGGTGTTGAAGCGATCGAGAGCTACGAAAAAAGGAACTACATCGATCCCGATCGGCCGATGATCGCCCTTACCTATGACGACGGTCCATACCGTAAAGTCGATGCGATCCTCTACGAAGTATTCAGCAGATACGGCGCCCGGGCGACCTTCTATTCGGTGGGCAACCGCATGTCCCGGGAGGAGCTCTACAACATTCAGGAGGGGATCGAACTGGGGATGGAATTCGGCTCGCACACCGAGGAACACGTCTCCTTGTCGAAGCAGGACGTCGATGAGGCGCACTGGGCGATCATGGAGACGGTCGAATATGTCCGTGACAAGCTTCACTACGAGATGAAGACCTACCGTCCGCCCTATGGCAACCGCAACTACGAGCTGGAAGCCATCATCGGCATGCCGGCGGTGCTGTGGACCGTGGATTCGAAAGACTGGTCCAACCGCGATGAGGACACCACCTATGAAAGAGTCATGAACAACGTCCGCGACGGCGACATTGTACTCTTGCATTCGCTGTACATGTCAACCGCAAGGGCGAGTGAGCGGCTGGTGCCGGATCTGATCGACAAAGGCTATCAGCTGGTGACGGTAACCGAGCTGCTTCGATACAAGGGCTACAGCGTCAACAGAACAAACGCGATCGGAAACAACTAAAAAACTGTCAGATGACAGTTTTTATTTTTTCATATTCTTCTCGCCGGTTTTTCGGCAGGAAGTGTCGTTATATGCGATCAGACTGTAATCGCTGTTCTCCTGTCTGATGATTGTCAGCGAGGCGTGATCCACAAGGCTGTTTTGGACCAGATCGGGGAAGAGATGATCGAGAAGCGTACAGATCGCATAGGAGGATGTCGAGATCAGAATCTTTCCTTCCTCGTATCTTTTGGAAAGCAGGTTCAGTCCTTCGATGAACCTGCGGAAGGTCTTTTCGCCCCCCTCAAAGCCTCCGGTCTCGTCCTTTTCTTCCAGCCTTGCGGCGATCTGCATGTCGTTATAGAAACGATAGAGGCCGTCGTAGCCAGCATAGCTCTCCTTCAGATCTTCATACAGCGGATTCAGCATATCATAATAGGTTCCGCCTTCGTATTTGCCAAAACACGCCTCGGAAAAATGGAAGTCCTTCTGAACAGGGATCGGATGAAGATTTTCGGAAAGAAACAGCTCTGCCGTATCGGACTGTCTTTGCGCCGTTCCGCTGTAAGCGGCCGTAAAAAGGATTTCCCTTGCTCCATAGCCGGCCTGGCGCGCCTGCAGAATGCCGGTATCGGTCAAGGGTGAATCGTTGTAACCCTGGACCTTTTCTTCCAGATTGAAGAGCGTCTGTCCATGACGCAGAAGATAGAATTCCGGCATATGATCACTCGCTGCGCAGGGCGATGACCGGATCCTGACGGGCAGCCTTCTTGGAAGGGATGAAACCGGCCAGGATGGTCAGAAAGACCGAGATCAGGACTAAGGCGACTGCCGCTTCTTTAGGCAGGAAGGCATTGACATCGTAGTTGCCGGTCAGGTTGTGAATAATCTTGTTGATCAGAGGAAGAAGGACAAGCGTGACGCCGACGCCGAGCAGTCCCGACAACATGCCGATGATGAAGGTCTCGGCTGAGAAGATGGAGGAGACGTTGCGCTTGGAGGCACCCATGGCGCGCAGGATGCCGATCTCCTTCGTCCTTTCCAGGACGGAGATCAGCGTGATGACGGCGATCATGATCGAGGAAACGACCAGCGAAATGGATACAAAGGCGATCAGCACGTAGGTCACGACATCGACGATCGTCTTGACCGAAGACATCAGGATGCCGGTGATGTCGGTGTAGCGGATCTTCGTATCTTCATCCACGTTTTCGTTGTAACGGTCGAGGAAGGTGAGGAAGTTTTCCTTGGAATCGAAATCCTTGAAATAGAAGGAGATCGAAGTCGGATCGGCGGGATCCTGATAGCCCAGAGCGACCAGGTTGCCGTTGGCGGTCTTCTCTTCGGCCTTGGACATCATCGTCTCCATCAGACGGGAGAGTTCGTCCTGGTCCATCTCGAAGCGGAAGGCCTTGGCGAACTTGTCTGTATCGAAGCTCATCAGTTCTCCGGAGAAAGCCTCGGAGAGTGAAGAGAGCGATTCCATCATCGGCATCATCATCTGCGCCGTCGCAGAGCCGATCTGCCCGGCGATCATCATGACCGTGAAGTCGTTGATCATCTCGCTGATGACGGCAGACGTATTCTGCAAAGCGGTCTGATCCGCCAGCGCTGCGCTCAACAGCTGCGCCTGGCTCAGCTGCGTTAAGCCGGAGTAGCTCACGTTGCCTTCTTCGTCAGTCTGATAATCGAGCCTGTCTTCTGCAGAAATCTGTTTCAAGGAATCGTAATAGGACGTAAACATCGAAGCGACGCCCTTGGCTAAAGAATTGTATTGTTTCGTGCTGACCATATCGAGGATGGCACTGATGTCGCCCTCGGAATACTGTCCGATGAATTCCGCATTGGCGGCAGCCAGCGATTTGGCGAAGGCTTTGTAGGCCTTGCCGTCGATGGCGGCCTTCGCCACTTCGATGTCCTCATCGTTCAGTTCAAGGACCTTGCGGACTTCTTCACCCTCGCCGACTTCACTCAGATGGGCGCTGTCGTAGGCGTCGGCCCGGTTTTTGAGGAAGGCGTCGTTGACCAGCGTGAAGATGCCGGTCAGAAGCGTCTTGTCCGGCGTATTGGCGATCATGTCGGCGGCTCTCTGGGCGCTGTCCATGACGATTTTCTGCATCTGCGATTCATCGAGATTTTCGAAATCGAAGCTGTCCATATCGATGTTGATGGTGAAGGCCTCCTTCAACATGTCTTCATCGATGGAGACCATATCGTTGAAATCGAGGCGCTCCTCTTCGTCCTGGTTCTCTTCGTCGAAACGCTTGCCGGAGAAGACATCGATGTCTCTGTCGGCGAGCTGCTTGGAGACGATCGCCGTTTCGTAGGCCTGCGAGACGACGTAGCGGCAGAGGTCCTTGCTGTAGCAGACACCCGGGTTGAGGACCATCGTGTTGCTTCCTTCCTTCTGGCAGACGATGCCGGTGATCTTCAGTCTGAGCGATCTGTCGTAGAGATCGCGCATGTATGCATCGTCGTTGGACATATCTTCGTATACGTTGTATTTGACATTGTAGCGGTAGATGTCCGTCGCCTTTATCAGGCGCAGATCGGTGTCCATCAGCTGCGCATAGGTGAATTCCTTTGACTCGTTGTGCACGCCCGCATCCTCTTTGGCCATGACGTTGTTGATGATGGTCCGCAATTCCTCGGTGTCCCTGAGACCCAGCGAATAGACCAGGAGGTCGGAGATCGAGTTGGGTTCGGAGAGGACGAGGATGATCTCGTCGTAGTTTTCGGGCCATCTGCCGGAGAGAACGTCATACTGGTCCTTATAGGAATCGAGATCCTCGTTCATTTCGCTGAAGATCGAACTGCCGCCCATCGAAAAAGAGGAGATGAAGGAGGTACCCTGCGAAGAGTACATCGCCGACATCAGGGAAGACGGGTTGAGTCTGCTCAGATGGTCTGCCGCATCGATGGTGTAGATCAGCGGTTTGACCGAATAGCTGTAGTCGATGTGGGACACGTCATCCCTGTATTCTTCCGGATGACTGTCGAGATAGGACTTGAAGGATCTTAAGTCGTTGGTGCCGATCGATGAGAACATCGTCGTCAGATACGGACGCTCCCTGACCATGTCGCCTTCACTCTTGTTGTTCTGTCGGTCGGAGACCATCGTCAGGATGGCGGATGTCGCATCGGCCGTTTCGGAAGTAATCGTCAGCGGATAGGAGGACAGAGTGTCTTCCTGGATCTTGTCGATGTAGTCCTGGAAGCCGGCCGAAAGCGAGGTGATCAGGGCGATGCCGATGATGCCGATCGATCCGGCAAAGGCGGTCAGGATCGTCCTGCCTTTCTTGGTCAGCAGGTTGTTGAAGGAGAGCGAAAGGGCCGTCAGATAGGACATGTGCGCCTTGCGGACCTTCTTTGTATCGCTTTGGGCAGGCGTGTCGGCAGCGCTGAAGGGTCTCGAGTCGGAAACGATGCGGCCGTCCTTGAGATTGACGATGCGGTTGGCGTAGCGATCGGCCAGTTCGGGGTTGTGGGTGACCATGACGACCAGGCGGTCGGCCGCCACCTCCTTCAGCAGTTCCATGACCTGCAAGGATGTCTTGGAATCCAGGGCGCCCGTCGGCTCGTCGGCCAGCAGGATGTCAGGATCGTTGACCAGCGCTCTGGCGATTGCCACCCTCTGCATCTGGCCGCCCGACATCTGGTTGGGCCGCTTGTGCGCCTGTTCCTTCAGCCCGACCTTCTCCAACGCATTCAGGGCTCTTCTTTTTCTCTCCTTGCGGGAGATGCCGCCGATCGTGAGTGCCAGTTCGACGTTGGAGAGGATGTTCTGGTGCGGAATGAGATTGTAGGACTGGAAGACGAAACCGACCGTGTGGTTGCGGTAGGTATCCCAGTCGCGGTCTCTGTAGTCTTTCGTCGAGATGCCGTTGATGATGAGGTCGCCTTCATCGTAGCGGTCAAGCCCGCCGATGATATTCAAAAGCGTCGTCTTGCCGGAACCCGAAGGTCCCAGGATGGCGACGAATTCACTGTCCCTGAGATCGAAGGAAACATCGTCCAATGCCTGCTGGACGAGGTCTCCGGTGCGATAGGTCTTGCATATATTCCTTAGTTTCAGCACAAATAGATTTTATCATTATTCGCTGCTTCCCGGTAAAGACGATGCTTCGGTGCGCCCTCACCTTTCTTTCACGGAGAATGGCTATAATGTTGCCGTGATTCCCGACAGAAGAGAAGCGGTGAAACTTTTGAAAGAGGCAGGGCAGGCAAATCCCGGTCCCTGGATTTCGCATTCCCTGAGTGTCGCCCTTGTGCGGAAAAGATCGCGAAGGCTTCCGGCATGGATGAAGAGAAGGTCTATATCCTCGGACTGCTGCATGACATCGGCAGAAAATTCTCAAAGCGTCACCTTGGCCACGTTTCGGACGGCTATGCCTATATGATGAAACTGGGCTACGATGAGGTCGCCCGGGTCTGCCTGAGCCACTCCTTCCATTGTCACAGCGTGCATGACTACATCGGAAACTTCGATACGGGCGAGAAGGAGCTGAAGATGATCAAAGACGGGCTCGCTGAAATGGAATACGACGATTACGATCGGCTCATCCAGCTCTGCGATGCGATCGGCGGGACGGACGGCGTCGTAGACATGGAAGAGCGCATGAACGATGTCGAAAGCCGCTACGGCTACTACCCGGAAGAAAAGCGAAACGCAAACCGTAAGCTGAAGGCGTATTTTGAAGAGAAGATGAAGGACGACATCTATGCGGTCTGCGAAAAAGAGAAGTTTCGGCCGAATATGTCATATAATGAGTAAGAATGAAAAACAAATACAAGAGTGTCGGACTGGACTATGATCTGATCCTCGACAAATTTCTGAATATCAACGAATACGAAGAGACGGCCAACGCTTACCTGGACGACGAGTTTTTCAGAGAACTGGAAGCCATGATCGACGAGGAAGATTATGCGATGGCCAAGGATGCGGTCAAAGGACTTTATATCCTGGCGGGCGAGCTGTTCATGTTTCCGCTCTATGAGGCGCTTTTGGAGATCTATGAGGATCTCGAGTACGAGACCTATGCGGATCTGAAGAATCACTACAGCAGGATGTTTGGCATCTACAGCCGCATCCGGGAGATCTTCAATGCGTGATTGCATCGTCGTCGGTGCCGGCCACGCGGGCGTTGAAGCGGCAATGGCGATGGCTCATGCCGGCAAGGACACCGTCTTAGTTACCATCAAGCTCGAACACATCGCCAAGATGCCCTGCAATCCTTCGATCGGCGGTCCGGCCAAGGGCGTCGTCGTCAGGGAGATCGACGCACTCGGCGGCGTGATGCCAAAGATCGCCGATAAAACAGCCCTGCAGTTCAAGATGCTCAACACGACCAAGGGTCCGGGTGTCTGGTCCATGCGCGTGCAGTCCGACAAGCTGGAATACTCGAAACAGATGGCCGATCTGTGCATGCACACAGAGAACCTCGAAGTCATCGAAGACATCGTCGACGAGGTCATCTGTGAAGATAGGAAATTCAAAGCCGTGCGCTTAAGAAAGCACGGAACGATCAGTGCGCAATGCTGCATCCTGACGACCGGTACCTATATGGATTCGACGGTCATGATCTCCTCCGATACGCGATCGGAAGGACCGGATGGCGATAAGACGACAAAGGATCTCTCCGCATCCTTGCGGAAGCTCGGACTCAGACTCTTCAGGCTCAAGACCGGCACGCCGCAGCGCGTACTGACCTCTTCGATCGATTTCTCAAAGACGAAGTATGAACCGGGTGCGGGTGAATTCCTGGCTTTCAGCGAAGAGACGAAGAGAGAGGATGTCCGCCCCGTCGAAGAACAGATACCCTGCTATCTCACCTATACGACGAAGGAAACACTGGAAATCATCCGCGAGAATCTGAACAGATCTTCGATGTATTCGGGTGTCGTCACAGGCGTCGGACCCCGCTACTGTCCCTCGATCGAGGACAAGGTCGTGCGCTTTGCGGACAAGGAGCGTCATCAGCTCTTTCTGGAACCGGAGTCGCTGTCCCTGAATACGACCTACATCCAGGGTTTCTCCACTTCGATGCCCAGAGACGTGCAGGAGAAGATGGTCCATTCACTGATCGGACTGGAGAACGCGAAGATCGTCAAATATGCCTACGCGATCGAATATGATGCGATCGATCCCCTGCAGGTCAAGCCCTCGCTGGAACTCAAGGAGATCGAAAACCTCTTCATCGGCGGTCAGATCCTGGGAACCTCGGGCTACGAAGAGGCAGCCGGTCTGGGTCTGATGGCCGGCATCAACGCCAGGCGCAAGCTCGACGGCCTCGATCCGCTGATCCTGAAGCGGGACGAATCCTACATCGGCGTCATGATCGACGATCTGGTGACCAAGGGAACAAAGGAACCCTACCGTCTGTTGACCTCAAGGGCGGAATACAGACTGCTGCTCAGGCATGACAACGCCGACCAGCGGCTGGAGAAATACGGCTACGAGAATCATCTGATCTCGAAGGAGAGGTACGAAGTTTTCTTAAGGAAGATGAACGACATCGAAGCGATGAAAGAAGACCTGAAATCGATGCGCATCGATAAGGACAGCGGCATCAACGGCTATCTGAAGTCGCTTGGCTACGAAAATGAAACGGGTTCCCACAACGCCTATGAATTGCTGAAACGGCCGGGCGTTGAACTAAGTGAAATACTCGACCTGCTGAAGATCGACCATGACAGGCAGATCGCCTCTCAGGTGTCGATCGAAGTGAAATATGAAGGCTACATCGACAAGGCCCGCAAGGAGGCCGACAGGATGCTGAAGATGGATTCTGTCAGGCTGCCTGAAGATATCGACTACCTGCATCTGGACAATCTGGCACTGGAAGCCAGGGCGAAGCTGGATCAGATCCGTCCGCTGTCTCTTGGACAGGCCTCGCGCATTTCCGGCATCAATCCCAGTGATATCCAGGTCCTTGCGATCTATCTGAAACAGAACAGAAAATAGACTTTAATACAGAAGGAGGAAAGAAAATGTATTATGAGATCATTGGCGGTTCATTCCCCGCGGTCAATGTCGTCTTAAGCGAAGGCGAAACAGTCATCACGCAATCCGGTGCCATGGCCTGGTGTGATGAGGACGTTCAGATGTCCACCAATGCCGAAGGGGGACTTCTCAGATCCATCGGCAGAATGTTCTCCGGTGCCAGCCTGATGTTTGTCAGACACACGGCTCAGAGAGACGGCTCCAAGATCACCTTCTCAGCCAGCTTCCCTGGCACGATCAAGGAATTCCGGGTCGACGCAGACCACGAATACTACGCACAGAAATCCGCTTTCCTGGTTGCCGATGAGGGCGTTGAGGTCGATGCGACCGTCAACAAGAACTTCTGGGCAGGCTTGCTGGGCGGCGAAGGATTCATCCTGCAGAAATTTACCGGTGACGGTCTGATGCTGGCGGAGATCGACGGTTCGCTCGTCGAAATCGACCTGGCGGAAGGCGAACAGATCAAGGTCGAGACCGGCCACGTTGCTCTGTTTGAAAGCACCTGCACCTACGATGTACAATCCGTTTCCGGCTTCAAGAACATCTTCTTCGGCGGACAGGGCCTCTTCTTAACGACCCTCACAGGTCCGGGCAAAGTCTGGCTGCAGACACTTACGGCACAGGATATGGCTTCCAAACTGATTCCTTATCTTCCGTCTTCTTCCGGCAGCGTGAATGTATCGTCCGGTTCATCGTCTTCCGGCAATTGACAGAAGGAAAACAGCAAAAAGAAAAACAGGAGTTGAACTGAACTCCTGTTTTTTGGTTTTTAGAAAGCTTATGACTTATTTCAGAAGCTTGTTGACCAGGCCCTGGACTTCGTCGTAGTTGTAGCCGGCAGCCGTCAGCTTGTCATATCTCGCCTGACCGTTGCCCCACTTGCCCTGGATGACTTCCTTGGCAACTGTTTCGATGTCCTTGCCGCCGCCGTTCATCAGTTCGTTGACCTTGCCCTGAACAGCAGAGTAGTCATAGCCGGCAGCCGTCAGCTTGTCTTTTCTTTCCTGACCGTTGCCCCACTTGCCCTGGATGACTTCCTTGGCGAGTTCTTCGATCTTGGCAGCTTCCTTTGCAGCCTTTTAAGCTTCGAGCTTTTCCTTGGCTTCCTTTGCAGCCTGCTCAGCAGCCTTCTTG
>JAEEGL010040148.1_pt1 | contig 12067 bp, 11 predicted proteins | sample 9134231 | NCBI WGS metagenome assembly JAEEGL01 (sample SAMN16246548, study PRJNA631951) | gut metagenome | biome: gut microbiome; feature: rumen; material: fiber-attached | host: Bos | place: Iran: Karaj | collected 2018-10
TCTATTTTTTTTAATGTTTCATATCTATCATACTTGCTTTTTAAAAAACTTACTGATATCATTTTGACTCCTTTATAAATTTAACATAATTATCATATCTAGATGGTAATATATTCTTATTGTTTAATACATTACATCCTTGTTCATTAATATGTTTACAATCATTATATTTACATTTAATATCTCTAATTTCTCTAAAACTATTTTTTATTTCATCTATAGAATAATTACTTATATCTATTGCTGAAAAACCGGGAGTATCTACAACAAAATAGTTATCTATTTCATATAAAGATACTATTCTTGTTGTGTGTACACCTCTACCTAAAGCATCACTTATTTCTTTGGTTTCTAAATTTAATTTATTATCAAATTTATTAATTAAAGAAGATTTACCTGCTCCAGTTTGGCCACATACAGTAACTACTTTATTCTTCAAATATCTCTTTATCTTATTAACTTTTTTATTAGTAAAAACTCTTATACCAACACTTTCATAATACTTAGATAATTTCTTAATATCTTTTAATTCACTTTTGCTAGCTAAATCTAGCTTAGTTAAAACGATTACCGGTTCAATTTTATTAATTGTTACGATACTTATTAATTTATCCAGTAAGGTTAAATTGATATCTGGCTTTTTTATACTAGTAATAATAAGAGCAATATCAACGTTAGCGACTGGAGGTCTATTTAAATAATTTTTTCTATCATGAACACTTTCAATTACTTCTTTATCGATATCTACATCAACAATGTCACCAACAACTGGTTTCAATTTAATATTGCGAAACCTACCTCTACTTTTTGATAGAATAGTGATACCATTACATTTTACTGTAAAAGTATCACTATTAACTTCAATTATTCTTCCTACTTCTAATCGCATGGTATTGGATTTCCTAACCCATCATCACATACTTCTCCAGGTGAATCTGTTTCATTAGATGGTGCTTTATAAATATATATTTTAAATGTTGCTCCCTCTCTTATAGGGTCCCCTGGTTCTCTACTTTGTCTATATATTGTACCTGCTAGGTTATCTGCACTTTCTGTCTCAACATAATCGCAATTTAGTTTATGCTCTTCGCAGAAATCTTCAACATCTCCCCTTGTATAAGATCCATCTGTAAAATCAGGATATGGTTCTCCAAGTATAGCATATTTTAAAGTAATACTTTCTCCAGATTTTAGACTTTGTCCCTTTTCAACAGATTGTTCAGTTATTTCATTTTCTTTGAAGTTAGAATCATTATCTACTGTATCTGTTTCAATATTAACAACTAATCCTCTTGCTTCTAAAGCACCTTTTACTTCTAAATAATTCTTACCAACGTAGTCCTCAATAAGTATTGTTGAATCACCAGTAGAAACATATATTTTTATAGAACTTCCTTTTTTCTTTTTAGTACCTGCAATTGGACTAGTTCTAACTACATTTCCTATTTCTATTTCTTTTGATGAAACTCCTTCTTGGTTATCATCAACTTCAAATCCAGCTTCTTGAAGAATTTGAACTGCTTCTTTTAAATCTTTATTAGTTACATCAGGAACATTTATATTACCACTTTTACTAGTAACCACAATTAAAACAAATACTACAGTTACAATTAGTACTAAACCAGTGAACACTGCCGCTAATCTAACTAACGTTTTATTTTGTCTTTTCAATTCATCACCTGTTATTTTCTTAACTACTACTTCTTCTTTATTTTCTTTTGCATTTTCTTTTTTATCTTCTTTAACTTGTTTAATCACTTTTGTATCATCTGATATTTCTTGATATTTTAACTTTATTTTTGGCTCATTTAGTCTTGAAGGATCTAAACAAGTTTTTAAATCTTCATGCATTTCTCTTGCATCAGCATATCTATTCTTAGGATTCTTAGCCGTAGCTTTAATTATAATATTTTCAACACTTTGAGGAACATTTGGAACTTGATCTCTAACTGATGGTAGAGGTTCTTTTAAATGTTTTAGTGCTATTTCAACAGCATTTTCTCCTTTATATGGTAATGTACCTGTTAATAGTTCATAGAATAATATACCAATTGAATATATATCACTTTGTAATGTTGCACCCTTACCGCTTGCTTGCTCAGGCGGCAAATAATGAACTGAACCCATTACTGAATTTGTTTGCGTAAGTTGAGTGGAATTCATTGCCATAGCAATACCAAAATCAGTTATCTTAACCATACCATTTTCTAATATCATTATATTTTGAGGCTTAATATCTCTATGAATAATATAAGAATCATGAGCAACACTTAGGCCTTCAGTTATTTGCATAACGATATCAACTGCCTCGGATACAGTTAATTTACCTCTCTTTTTTAATAGCTGCTTTAGGTGTTTACCATCAATATATTCCATAACTATATAGTATTCACCATTATCTTCGCCAACATCGTATACTTCTACTATATTAGGATTAGATAAAGATGAGGCAGCTAATGCTTCTCTTTGAAATCTTCTTACAAACTTCTCATCGTTTGCTAAATCTCCTCTTAATATTTTAATTGCAACATTTCTATCTAGGATAGTATCATATGCTAAATAAACATTAGCCATTCCACCTTCACCAATGCTTTTAATTATTTGATATCTATCACTAATTTTTTGCCCTTTCATTATCATAATTATTCCTCACTTCTTGAAAGATATGCTACTGAGATGTTATCATTTCCACCTCTAGCATTACATTTCTTTATTAATTTTTCTACTTTCTCTTCCATAGTTAATTCTTCATCATTTAATACTTTTTCTATTTGTTCATCCGTAAGCATATTTGTAAGTCCATCACTGCATAACAAAATACCATCAATATCGCAACCAATATCAAAAATATCTAACTCACATTTATCAGCAGCTCCTAGTGCCTTCATCAATACATTCTTTTTTGGATGATTCTTAGCTTCTTCTTCAGATAAATTACCAGCATCAACAAGTAAATTAACTAAAGTATGATCATGAGTTACTTTATGTAATTTTTTATTCTTAATAACATAACCTGAAGAATCTCCAATATTACCAAATATTAAATAATCTTTAGTTAATAATGCTACTACAACAGTTGTACCTAGTCCTTTAGAATCGATGTTCTTTTCTCCATAATCTAATATTTCTCTATTTATTTCACTTATATTATCATTTAACCAGTTAACTGCATCTAGTTTAGTACCAATACCTGGAGTATCATTAAATCTCTTACCTAAGTTTGATACTACAATACTTGATGCAACTTCACCTTTTCTGTGTCCCCCCATACCATCTGCTACAACAAGTAAAAACTCATTACTAGCATTTTTTAATATAGTAACACTATCTTCATTGTGACTTCTAACACGTCCAGGATCTGTCATATAACATGCTTTCATATTACACCTCTTTACTTCGAAGTTGTCCACAGGCAGCACTTATTTTGCTACCAAATTCTCTTCTAACTGTAACATTTATTCCTTTTTTTATTAATTCGTTTTTAAAAACATCTATATTATTTGATTTTTTAAAATCAATATTATTAGTTTCATTATAAGGAATTAAATTAACATAGACATTCATTCCTTTTAATAAATCTGCTAACATATCGGCACATTCTATACTATCATTTACCATATCTAGCATAACATATTCTATAGTAACTCGTCTATTAGTTTTAGCAATATATCTTTTAATTGCCTCCAAAACAGCACTAATATTATACACTTTATTGACAGGCATTATCTTATTTCTAATTTCATCATTTGGAGCATGCAAAGATAACGCTAGATTAACTTGTAAATCTAAATTACTAAATTCATCTATTTTTGGCACTAAACCACATGTAGACACAGTAATATGTCTTGCTCCTATTCCAAGTCCTTTTGGATGATTTATTATCTTTATAAAATTAATTACATTAAGATAATTATCAAATGGTTCACCAATTCCCATTATTACTACACTATCTATTTTTTCTTTTATATCATCTTCAATAAGAATTATTTCTTGAACCATTTCATATGTTTCTAGATTGCGTACTTTCTTAAGTCTACCTGATTCGCAGAATTTACATCCCATATTACATCCAACTTCACTGGATACACAGACACTCTTTCCATAATCATGATCCATTAATACTGCTTCAACATAGTTATGATCGGAAAGTTCAAATAAATACTTCTTAGTTAATTTATCTTCTTCTTTTCTTTTTATACTTATGAAATTAGTATTAAAATCATTCTTTAATTTGTCTCTTAACTCTTTTTTTAAATTACTAAAATTATCTATATTATATTCTTTATGAATATATAACCACTCAAAAACTTGGATAGCTTTAAATTTTTTCTCTCCAATGCTAAGAAAATATTTTTCTAAATCCGATATATTTAAACTAAACAAATTCTTCATACTACTATTGTACAAAAAATATCTAAAAAAGTCCATAAATCACTCTATTTAGTTTACATTAACTAATACATATGATCTAGACATAATTCTCTCTTTATTTATTCATAATAATTATTCATGATTCTTTTCTCCCTTCACTTATATATATTGGACAAAAATCCTTAATTTCCTTTTTTCAAACACAATTTATTAATAAATTCATAAAATATTTATGAAATGAAAGGATGATAAAATGAATAAAGGAATATTAACAAATAGAGAAAAAGAAGTATTTAATTTATTAGTATTAAATAAAAGTACAAAAGATATTGCAAAATTATTAAAAATAAGTGAAAAAACTGTAAGAAATCATATATCAAATACGATGCAAAAATTAGAAGTTAAATCTCGTAGTCAAGCAGTTGTTGAATTAATTAAATTAGGTGAATTATCAATATAATATTTTTTTATAATAAAAATATACTTTATTAGGTGACCGCTTAATGTTTAAAAGATTAGCATTAAAAAAATTGCTTATTGTTTCCTTATCTTTTGTAATTTTATTACTACTATATTTATTTCCAAATAATGATAACTATCATATAAAGACTACTCTAACGTACATTGAGAAAGACACTATTCCCATATATTTAATTGATGGCAATAATTACGTATCAAGATTTGAGGTAATTAAAAAAAGTGCTGATTTAAATGATTTAATTAATGAAATAATAAGTAATTTAACTATAGATAATAAAAACTACATACCAAACAATTTTAAAAAAATAATACCTAAAGGCACTAAAATACTTAATAAAGAAATAGAAAATGATTTGTTAAAAATAAATTTTTCTAAAGAATTACTAAGTATTGATGAAGATAATGAAGAAAAAATGATTGAAGCAATAATATATTCCTTAACAGAAATAAGTAATATTAACAAAATAATGATTTTTGTTGAAGGAAGCATATTAAAAGAATTACCTAATAGTAAAAAAACCTTACCTCTTATATTAGATAGAAGTTATGGTATTAATAAAATATATGATTTAAATAGCATGAAAGATATTAATAAAATAACAACTTATTATGTTAACACGAATAGCAATTATAGTTATTATATACCAGTAACTACAATAACTAATAATAATGATGAAAAAGTAAAAATAATTATTGAAAAACTTAAAAGTAGTCCAACATATGATACTAACTTAGTAAGCTATTTAGCGTCATCTACACTATTACAAAAATATGAAATATTAGAAAATTCTGTTAATTTAAGTTTTAATAACGAAATACTATCTTTAGATGATAATAGAATAATGGAGGAAGTTAAATATTCGATTGCATTATCTATTAAAGATACATATGGAATAAATGAAACTATCTTTTATATTGATGATAATCTAGTAGATTGTATTATTCTATAATAACCTTTTTGGTTATTTTTTATTGAATTATTTAGAATTTTGTTATATAATCTTGTATGTATTTGGAAGACGGCTCCGTAGCTCAGCTGGATAGAGCAATCGCCTTCTAAGCGATCGGTCAAGTGTTCGAATCACTTCGGAGTCACCATTTAGTAATTACGACTTATTAAAAAGTCGTTTTTATTTTTCTAAAAATGTGATAAACTTTTATTAGAATAAAAGGTGATGTTATGAAAAGATTAAAACTTAAAAAAAGTGTTAAAAAAGTACTTATTATATCCTTAATAGTTATTGTGTTATTAGTTGTCGGCATCAACTATGGAGTTAAGACATATAAGCAAAAGCAATATGAAAAAACATATGAATATAAATTAGTAAGTATTGGTTATGATATTGATGATGTTAAAGTATTATTAAGTAAATTAAAAGATAAAGAAATTAATTATCTACTTGAAAATAAAAAAGATAGCTTATATCTTAAAATTATTAATGAAAAATATTTTATATATGATAAATTTTATGATTATGTAGATTATTATAATAAAAATAAAACTAAAAGTTTTACAGAAATAGTAGAGATAATAAATACTAATAGAGATAAAGATTATTATACAAACACCTTAGAAACAGATACTAGTAAGGGATCATTAATGCTAACTAATAAGTATTATTATTTAAGTGAGGGATACACTCCCCTAGAATTAACATCTATACCATTAAGTTATGCTTATGGTGAGGCTGGTAGTAAAAAAGTTACCAAAGATACTTATGATGCTTTTGTTAAGATGTGGAATGCATCACATGAAGCCGGATATTACTTAATGGTATCATCAGCATATAGAGATTATGAAAGTCAGGTTAAAGTATATGAAGATTACAAGAAAAGTAAGGGAGAAAAATATGCTGATAGTATTGCAGCAAGGCCTGGATATTCTGAACATCAAACTGGATATGCTTTAGATATATTTGAAAAAGGAATAACTAAAGATAATTTTAAAGACACCGACTCTTATAGATGGTTAAATGATAATGCTTATAAATATGGCTTTATAGAAAGATACCCAATAGATAAAGAAAACATTACTGGATATGCTTATGAATCATGGCATTTTAGATATGTTGGAGTTGAAGCAGCAACCTATATTCACAATAATCATATAAGTTTTGATGAATATTATGCTTACTTTGTCAAGTAAGTATTTAATAAAATATTAAAATTTGTTATAATTAATTAGGTGACATATGAATTATCCAAATAAAATAAAAAAAGAATATCATAAAGCAGTAAATTATGCTAATAGAGGAATGGATTTAGAGGCTATAATTAATGATACTAATAATTATTTATTAGAAAAAGATATAGCGGTAATATATAAGAAACCCACTCCTATCGGAGTTGTTAATGTTAGTTATGAAAATAATAAGCAGGTAATTACTAAAGCATATTTTGCTACTGAATCAACTCTAGATTATAATGGATTATATAAAGGAAAATATATTGAATTTGATGCTAAAGTAACTAAGAATTCTAATTCATTTCCTTTAGCAAATATTCATGCTCATCAAATTAAACATATTAGGAATATAATTAAACATGGTGGGATTGTATTTTTAATAATTGAAATGAATGATAATTACTATTTATTAAAAGGAATAGATTTAATAAATTTTATAGATAATAATGAAAGAAAAAGTATACCTTTTGATTATATAAAAGAAAAGGGATATATATTAGAATATAATTATAATAAGGGATTAAATTATATTGATATAGTAGGAGGATTTATTAATGAAAAAAATTAGACTGCCTAAATTTAGAAAGAAAGAGAAAGAAGAAAAAGAAAAGAAAGTAATATGGAAAACATTATTAAGTTGGATATTAGTACTAGCTATAATATTTGTTAGTTTACTCTTAGTCTTTTCCTTATATATAGTTATTACATCACCAAACTTTGAAAAACAAGAGTTATATCAAACAGAACCATCTATACTATATGATATAAATGGCAATGAATTTGCAAGAGTTGGTGCAGAAGATAGTTCAGTAGTATCATATGATGATTTACCTGAAGTATTAATTGATGCTTTAATAGCTACAGAAGATTCTAGATTCTTCCAACATAATGGTATTGACTTATTTAGATTTATGACCGCAACATTTAAAACCTTAATAGGTTCTGATAGTGCTGGTGGAGCATCTACTCTATCAATGCAAGTCATTAAAAATACTTATACACAAAAAGGTAAATTAGAGCAAAAGAAAACTCAAAGTTTAATAAGAAAATTTAGAGATATCTATATGGCTGTCTTTAAGTTAGAGGCAAATTATACTAAAGAAGAAATAATTGAATTCTATTTAAATAGTCAATGGTTTGCTGGAGCAACATCAATTAATACATCTGGTACTACTGGTGTAGAAAGAGCTAGCCAATATTATTTTGGTAAAAGCGTTAGAGACATTGGTCTTGCTGAAGCATCATTAATGGCCGGTATGTTCCAAAATCCTTATAGATATAATTTATATACTAATCCAGAAGGATGTCGTAATAGACAAACTGTAGTATTAAGATTAATGTTAAGACATGGATATATTACAGAAGACCAAATGAATGAAGTATTAGAGATACCTATTTCTACTCTATTAAAAGAAAAGAATTCAACTTCACTAGAAGTTAAAAGTAATCAAGCGTTTATAGATTATGTAATAAATGAAGTTAATGAAGATTTAGGATTTAATGCAAGAAACGTTTCATTAAAAATATATACTACTTTTGATCCAGAAATTCAAAAATATTTAGAAGCAGTTGAAAATGGTGAACCATTTAAGTTTCCAAATGAAATGACTCAAGAAGCAATTGCTGTAACTAATGTTAAGGATGGTTCTGTAGTAGCATTATCAGGTGGTAGGAATTATCAAGCAATGGGTACTAATAGAGCTGTTAATATGAAAAGACAACCAGGATCTACTGCTAAACCATTATTTGATTATGCTATGTATATTGAGCATATTACTAATAGTACATATCAAATGTTATTGGATGAAAAAACAACTTATTCAAATGGTCAAGGTATTTCTAACTATGATAATGGTTTTAAAGGATTAATAACAATGCGCTTTGCTTTAAAAGATTCAAGAAATATTCCTGCTTTAAGAGTATTTAAGGAAGTATATAAAAAAGATCCTGAATTAATCAAGAATTTTGTTCATAGTGTTGGTATTGATTATGGTAATGATTTATTTGAATCAGCTGCAATCGGAGGTTTTGATGGAGTAAGTCCTCTTCAACTTTCTGCAGCATATGCCTCATTTGGAAGAGGTGGTTATTATATTGAACCATATGGATATACTAAAGTTGTTAATAATGTAACAGGTAAAGAATATACTCATAGTTATAATAAGGTTCAAGTTATGGAAGAAACAACAGCATTTATGATTAATGATATATTAGAAGATATCTATAATGGTGAAGGTATCGCTGGTAAAACAGGTACCACAAACCTTTCGAAAGCAGATAAAGATAGATGGGGATTAAAAGGTGGTACTGCTAATGATGCCTGGTATGTAACATATACAACAAAATACTCTACTGCCTTATGGTATGGATATGATAAATTTACAAGTGAATCTGCACAAAACGGATGGTTTATTAATAGTACTACTGGAGGAGCAGCAAGGAAAGCAATTATGAAGTATCTTTCTGGTAAGATATATAAAAAGACTGAATCATTTCCTAGACCAAAGGGACTTAAAACAGTTAGAATTGAACTTGAAACATTCCCACCACAATTATGTAGTGCTCATACACCAAGTGATATGTGTGTAAGCGAATACTTTGTAAGTGGAACAGAACCAACAGATGAATCAACAAGATATTCTACACTAGCTAATCCAACTAATGGAACTGGATCTATAAGTGGTAGTATTATTACTCTTAAATGGGATGGAATTGCAACTCCTGATGCTATTAATTCAAGTTATTTAACAGAGTTCTTTGATAAATATTATTATGAACATTCAACCAAATATTATGAAAAGAGAATTAATTATAATAATTCTAATATTGGTTCATTAGGATATGAGATATATCTAAAAGATGGTTCTGGTAAAGAAAATTATCTTGGATATACAAATTCAACAAGTTTTGTTTATAATATTAATTCTACTTCTAGTAGTGATTATAACTTTGTTGTTAAAAGTGCTTATTCAATATTTAAATCTAATCGTAGTTCTGGAATTAATATTAATGTTAAAAGTGTTGGTGTTCCAACTACTGGTGAAACAACAGATAATACTAATACAAATACAACAAATTAAGAGATTGATATTCAATCTCTTTTTTTATACATAAAAAAACTAAGATGTATTCTTAGTTTATCTTATAGAACTTAAATTAATTATCTTTTCTACTTCTTCTCTTACATTATCAAATGTAAATGGTTTAGCAAGAACATCTACTATATCATAATTAAATGCTCTATCAATTCTTTCTTTTGATACGTCACCAGTAATTATACATACAGGTATTCTTTTAAATAGATTATTCTCTTTAAAATAATCTAATACTGCAAATCCATCCACCTCTGGCATATTAAGATCTAATAATATACCTACCAATGAATCATCTACATTATTTCTTATAATATCTAATGCTTCCTTACCATTATAAGCAATAACTACTTCATATTCATTACTAAACGCTCTAGTAACAATATTTCCAATTATTTTAGAATCATCTGCTACTAATATTTTTTTCATATTATCACCCTATCCTAGATATTTATTAGCAAGTTCAGTAAATTCATCAACTGTCTTCATTAATTTATCAAATTTAGCATTAACCTCATCAACGTTATTAGCTTTACTTGCCATTTCATGTTCGTATGCAATATCTGCTAATTTAGTAAATCCTAAATACTTAGAATCGCTCTTTAAAGCATGAACTAATATTGCATAATCTTCCATATTTAATTCTTCTTTGTATTTCTTTATATTAGGTACTCTAGTTTTATTTTCTTCAAGAAAAGCTTCTAGAGTTTCATCATAAAATGATAAATCTCCTAATAATTCTAGTGCTTTATTTAAATCAACACCATTATCTGTTAAAATACTTACATCTCTCATATAATCACCCTCTACTATTTTAAGTATATCATATTATTTAGAAATATCAATTTTTATTGGTTTTTGCTTTACGTTCTTTTTATTTTAAAAATTCTTTTAACACTCTTTCTAATTCCTTTTTATCAATCGGCTTAGATATATAATCATTAAATCCTTCTTTTAAATAATTTTCCTTCATGCCAGCAATTGCATTAGCAGTAAGAGCAATAACAGGCACATTAAAATTATCCATCTTTTTTAATTTCTTAAATGTTTCTACTCCACTCATTTTTGGCATCATATCATCCATTAAGATTAAATCATACTTGTTTCCTTCTTCAATTTTCTTTATACATTCAAATCCACTACTGACACATTCTGTAACTAATTTATAAGAAAGCAATAATCTGTCTGCAACTTTTAAATTAATTAAGTTATCATCAACAATCAATACCTTTTTACCTTTAATATTAATCTTATTATCTTTTTTAACTTCAGCATCCGCTACTTTAACCTTTTTCTTATCTACTATTTTTTGATCAATTGCCACCATAAATGTTGAACCCTTACCATATACTGAATCAACTGTGATATTACCATGCATTAAATCAACTAGTTTCTTAGTAATTGCTAGACCAAGTCCTGTTCCTTCTATGGTTAAATTCTTTTCTTTATCAAATCTTTCAAATTTAGTAAATAATTTACTAATATTTTCTTTCTTTATACCTATACCACTATCTTTAACAGATATAATCAATCTACATACTTTATTTTTTTTAACGGCGCTAACATTAAATTCTACAAATCCTTCTTTTGTATACTTAACAGCATTGGTAAGTAAATTTAACACTATTTGTTTTAATCTAGCATAATCACCATCCAAATAATCTGGTAAATCTTTTGCAATATTAACTCTAAAATCTAAAGGCTTTTCCCCAATTCTTGCCTTAATTAGTTTTACTAAATCATCAAATACTTTACTTGGTTCATATTCGACATTAACTATTTCTAATTTATCTGCTTCAATCTTAGATATATCCAAAATTCCATTTACAATCTCAAGTAAATTTTGACTAGCAACCATTATATCTCTAGCTTCTTCTTTTATTGTATCAATATTATCTTCTTCAAGTATTAATTGACTAAACCCATCAATAGCATTTAA
>JAEEGL010220790.1_pt1 | contig 12067 bp, 12 predicted proteins | sample 9134231 | NCBI WGS metagenome assembly JAEEGL01 (sample SAMN16246548, study PRJNA631951) | gut metagenome | biome: gut microbiome; feature: rumen; material: fiber-attached | host: Bos | place: Iran: Karaj | collected 2018-10
AAACATCAGTCGGGTCAGGAGCTGAGCTCCTGACCCGAAATTATCAGTCTGTTTTTGCAAAATACCAGGTGCTTCCCGGGAAGTATTCATTTCCGTTCCAGGAGTCACACATCACGACAAGATGACCTTCCTCATCGATACCGGTAAAGGTCAGGAGCATAAAATCGTAAGCCATTCCGTCGGAAGCAGGCGGCATATACTGTACTATAAGCATCCCGTCTGCCTTATCCAGAAGTTCACCTTCTATTGTGTACTCATAATCGGTATTCAGATACTCTTCCAGATGCATTGTCCTGTCTTCAAACACATCAAGAGTCATATAATACTGGTCATCGGGCTCATAATATTCAACATAGCCTTCGGCATCGGTCATATAAAGTCCCCAGCTTCCGATCATATCCATGAAAAGTCCTTCAGAGGTCTGTTCGGAACTGTTTACGGAAATATACTTTTCGAAGAAATCATCGTATGTGATCCTTCCTGCAAACAGAAGGTAAGAGTCCGTAAGAATATCCTTTATCTCATCATCGGACATATCTTCCACTATATGTCTGTTCTGTGAATAGATTGAATCAGCATCAAAATTTCCGAGCCAGAATTCCTTTGTGGTGTAATCTCCGGGATATGAGGCCATTAAAGTATAGAATGCGTCTTCGCTCATTTCACCGTCAGGTCCGGTATATGTGGTCACCTCATCTCTGTCGGAACCCTTGGATTCACTCTTTGCATATACCTCGTCGATCACCTTGCCGCCCGCAAATGACACGTCGTGCATTCTGCATCCGCCGTGAGAAAAGGAATACGCATAATAATCCTTAAACAGATAATGGAATATGCCGTTTTCCTTATCGTAATAACCGTTTACCGCACTGAAATATCCCACATCGGGAAGAGATTTCTGCTCCTTATCGATTCCTTCAAACTCCCACTCAAGAAGATCGTATCCGTCTCCCTTTTCATTGATCTCATAGATATAAACGGTGCTGACGGTTCCCATGCCTTCCCAGTATGTGACAATGAGTTCGGTGCGCCCGTTGTAATTAAGATCACTGAGCGAATAAGTCAGTCCCTCATAGAGAACAGCTTCATCATGGGGAATGACCCATGTTTTCCTTCCGGCAAGAAATACATCCACCTGTGACTCGAGAACTTTATCATCTATGGATTTGACAACTTCGGGGATCGAAGGCTTTTTGTCTTCGTCATCATCTTCATCGTCGTCTCTGTCTTTGTCATCTTCGTCTTCTTCGATGACGGTATCCTCTTCGGGCTCAGCGGTCTTACCGCATCCCGAGAGAAAAGAAAAAGAACACATTATTCCCGCAAGCAGGATCGCAAGATGTTTTTTCTTCATGTTAATCCCTCACGAACTTAATCATAGTTTAATAAATATTTCATATTGCTGCCGCCAAGGTATCCGTCCTCACCGTAAAAATCAAAACTGACGTATATAAGATCCCTGTCGGAATTCATTCCCGTAACAGTATATCTTTCAAACATGATATCACCGGGCAGAACAGATCTGTCATCTATTTCAAAATACGGTTGCATGTACTCATCCATATAAACATCCGTTGTCCAAACGTACAACACCTTACCTTCGTCATATTCGGTCAGGGTGACCATGGAATCGGAGGTGAACTCAAGTGTCCTGTAGTGGTTTGACGAAGGAGTATAACTTGTCACATCGCCTTCGATCTCACTTTCATACAGGCCCCAGAAGCCTATATACTGTTCATAATATGTTTCGGTATCTGTGGGAGCCCAGGAATCATTATATGAATTATAGAATTCGGCATATTGCATCTCTCCCGTAAACACCCTGTAGGAATCCGTCAGAACACTCACGAGGAAGGAATCCTCAAGACCCATGACGCCGAGATCATCATACCATCCCCTGTAATAGATTCCGAAATACAGATCCTCGACATTGTAATCATACGGATAATCATCGACGATCCCGTAATACTCATCTTCGTCAATCTCGCCATCGGGAGACATATAGGTATATTCGTAATCGAATTCCCAGGTATCGGGATCATAGAACTGATTTACCCGAACGGAGGCATAGGTATTAACCGTGGCTGTGCCATCCTTATACTCAAGGTCGCAGAAACAATTACCGTACTCACCGTTTCCGTTATCATACTCATTATTGATCAGATAATGGGATATCTGCTTCTTTGTATTGAAATATGTGACTGAATAGGGATAATAGATCAGATCCGGAACAATACTTGAAGTGACGTTCTGAATTCCTGTGTACTCCAGATCTGCTTCCTTGAATGCGTCGCCCTTTTCAGTGATCTCATAGATACACATATCGGTCACGGTGGAATATGCGGATTCCGTCATGACAATGATCTCACATCTTCCGTTATGATCGAGATCCGTGACACAATATGCGGCATCTTCCAGCTCTACGGTCATTTCATTGGAAACGGTCCAGAGCTTCTTATTCTTGACAAAGACTTTAATCTGATCAGCAAGAGTATCCTCATCGATCGATTCTACATAGACGCTTTTGTCATCCTCGTCTTCGTCCTCTTCATCGTCGTCTTTATCATCGTCATCGTCCTCATCTTCATCGTCTTCTTCGGCAACAGGCTCTTCCGCAGTCTTGCCGCAGCCTGAGAAGAAAAGCGATGAGCACATGACACAGGCAAGAATAAGTGCAAGATATTTTCTCTTCATAAGTTCTCCCCCTCTTCAGGAAAACGCATCAGATATATACGTACTTAAAACTTTCAATTAGTCTTTTCAAAATACAGTGTGTATGAACCGAGATAACAGTCATCCTCATCATAGAACATAAGTGCAACGGTCATCTCATCATCATATACGCTGAGTACCGTATACACTTCGTAAGCTATGGTAGAAGGAAGTACATCGGTATCGTCGTAAATGAATGTGTAATAGATATCGTCATATTCAACATCCATTCTGTATGCGAGCGTCTGCACACCATCTGTAAATTCAAAAAGCTCTACGGTTCTGTCGCTGTAGAAGCAAAGTCTTTCATTAAAACCGGAATCCTCATCGAAATACTGAACTTCACCATCCAGATATGCCATGGTGATATCCCAGTCTCCGATCATTTCCTGATACTCATCTTCTTCCACAACGGGGGAAACCACGACCAATTCATCGGGGTCAATCACTTCGTCGGGATCGACTTCTACCGTTCCACAGAGCTGCTGAGCCTGCTGTGCGGTCTGTATATAATGTCCGACCTGTGAAAATGTACTTGCGATGATTGCGATGATTATCAGTATTTTCATTTATCTTCCTCCTTCATAAAGCGACTTCCGGTTCTTACTTTCTGTTCTTTTTAACTTCCGCTGCCTTGTCCTTTAATTCCCTCGCATTTTCAAGGGAACTTTCCGATACGGAATCCGTGCCCAGAAGTCTTGCTATCTCCGCTATAGATGCATCACCTTCCGCAGGGGTGACATCAGTTGTGGTCGACGAATCATCCGAAGATTTCACAATGATAAAATGATGATCCGCCATTGCGGCTATCTGCGGAAGATGTGTGATGCAGATGACCTGATGGTGCTCCGATACGCGTGCCAGGCTTCCCGCAACCTTCCATGCGGTGATACCGCTTATTCCGGAATCGATCTCATCGAATATAAGTGTTCCGGTATCTTCCTTACCTGCCATGACGGTCTTAACGGCAAGCATCATACGTGAAAGTTCACCGCCCGACGCAACATCCGCGATCGGTTTTCTGTCCTCCCCGGGATTTACCGAGATAAGGAAATCGGCTTCATCTGTTCCATGTGCGGCAGGCTCGCATCTGTCAAGCCTGACCTCAAGGTCCACGGTTTCAAAATTCAGTTCCTTAAGTCTTTCGGTGAGCTCCTTTTCAAGGATCGGAGCATTTTTCTTTCTGATACCCGAAACCTTTTCGGCAACCTTCATATATTCGTCTTCCTCATTTTTCAGGTCTGCCTTAAGTCCTTCGATATATGCATCATAGTCTTCGTACTTTGCTATGATCTCTTTTCTCGATGAAGCGTATGCGAGCACATCGGGGATCGTTCTTCCGTATTTGCTCTTGAGCTTATTGATGAGATTAAGTCTTTCTTCGGTAAGCGCGAACTTTTCTTCGTCAAATTCCATCTGGGACAGATATGAACCAAGTTCCATCTGAAGGTCGGAAAGAATCGATTCCGCGGACCTGAGTTCCTCCTCAATGCCTGCAAGTTCGTCGTCATATTCGGAAACCGATGAAAGCTCCTTTAATGCCTGCGAAGTAAGATTTCCGGCATTTTCCTCATCACCTCCGATGAGTTCATGTGCCCTGCTCACGCCTTCCGCTATCTTCTTGAAATTACTCATCCTCCGATAAGTATTTTCGATCTCTTCGTCTTCGCCTTCCTGCAGTGCCGCTTCTTCTATCTCTTCGAGTTCAAAGCGTGCAAGATCGCATTCCCTCCCCGCAGCACCTGTATCCTTCAGTTCATCTTCGAGCTTTTCCTTGAGCTCACGCATCTTACGGAAGCTTTCGGAAAGATCATCCTTTAATTCCGATACATCCTTACCGCAGTAAAGATCGATTATCGAAAGAAGCTCCGAGCGGTGAAGAAGCGTTTCGTAATCCCTCTGTCCGTGCACATCGATGAGAGCCTGCGAAAGTCTCTTCATCTCTTTGACGGCAACGGTCGAACCGTTTATCCTGCACGTACTCTTTGTCTGGGAACATGTTCTCTTGATTATTATGCTTCCGTCATCTTCCGGAGTGATATCAAGATCGTTCAGAACGGAAAGTGCGGAATCGGAAACGGAATCAAAGACCAGCTCGACTGATGCATTTTCCGCACCCTTTCTGATCATTGAGGTATCGAATCTCGAGCCCAGTGCCATGAGCACCGAACCCATAAGAAGGCTTTTTCCGGCACCGGTCTCACCGGTAAGGATATTTAGTCCCTCGGAAAAATCTATATCGGCATCTTCGATAAGTGCCAGATTTTTTACATGAAGATTTTTAAGCATTGGTTCCTCCGCCTTTTTAAGGGCGGTCGAAGGTGTCAAGGATTCACGATATCCTTTATCTTGGTCATGAGTTCGTCAGCCTTATCTGCGTAGCGCACGGCGATCATCACGGTATCGTCTCCCGCGATACATCCCGAAACCTCTTCAAGATGCATCGCATCTATCGCGGCACCTACAGCCATTGCCATTCCGGCGACGGTCCTTAAGACAAGTATTCTCTCTGCCTTATCCATGGCAACAAAACCGTCCCTGAGCACTCTGGAGTATTTCTCCTCCATCGCACCGGCCCCTGCCATGATACGGACATACTTAAGGCCGTTTTTTTCGGAAGGCATCTTGGAAAGGGACAGTTCACGGATGTCCCTGCTGACTGTTGCCTGTGTGGCTTTGAAGCCTTCCTTCTCAAGAAGTTCACACAGCTCTTCCTGAGTGGCTATATCATTCTTTTCAATGAGACCTAATATCGCTCTCTGCCTGGCATCCTTTTTCAGCATTATTCATCTCCCATCTTGTTGTGGAGATTCTCAAGGAAGCTCAGGTTATTGAGTATGATGAATTCAGTCGATTTCTCCGACTTTCTGATCTTGATGACATCGCCCTTCTGAAGCACTGTCCTGACCTGTCCGTCAAAAGAAAACTCGATCTGTCTTTCGGCCCACATTCCTTCCTCGGGCACCCTGACCTCTATGCAGTCATCGGATGAAAGAATGAGTGATGCCTGATTGAGTGAATGTGAACAGATTGAAGTAAGTACCATTACCTCCGCGTTGGGTTCGACAATGGGACCTCCTGCGGAAAGATTGTATCCCGATGAACCTGTGGGAGTTGTTATGATTATTCCGTCGCCTTTGTACTCATGAAGGAACTGGCCGTTGATATATACGGGAAGATTGATCATGTTCATCCCGCCGAAACGTGTGATGACAATATCATTGAGTGAACGGCCGTTAAAAACTTCTCCGTTCTTTCTGATGATCTCACCGCGGAGCATCATCCTCTTCTGGGTAAGGAAGTCACCCATGTAGATACGGTTGAGGCTGTCCTCCAGTTTTTCCGGTTCGATCTCTGTAAGGAATCCGAGTCTTCCGAGATTGACGCCGACAATGGGAACGTCAAGCTTCCATGCTTCCCTTGCCGCCTGAAGCACGGTTCCGTCTCCGCCGAGTACGAGTATGCAGTCATAACCGGGATGATCTATCTCGGCATCGTGATCCTCGGTTCTCTTTTTATCCGAGATGAGCACATCATATGCGACACCCTTGGACTTAAAGAAATCGGATACTCTCTTGGTGATCTTTCCATTCGGATCCTTAAATTGATTTGTGTAGATCAGAACTCTTTTCATTTTGCAAGCTCCGTATGTGACATTCCCGCAAGGAGTGAGATCCTGTTCTTCCATTCTTCCTGAGATGCAAGAACTCTTCCCTCAATGTTTGCTGTTTCAAAGCTTTCTATGGCTTCCTTTTCATTCATCGACAGGATCTCTTCGGGTATCTCTTCCTTTTTGATCAGGTTCATAAGATATTCGATATTACCCTCGGGTCCCTTTATCGGTGAAAAGTCAATTCCGAGAACTTCAAATCCTACATAGTCCGCAAAACTTATCGTGCGTTCTATAACTTCTTTATGAACGTCAATGTCCCTTACGACACCGTTCTTTCCGACCTTGCCCTTGCCCGCTTCAAACTGCGGTTTTATAAGTGCCACGATCCTGCCGTTTTCCTTCAGGAGATTTCTTGCCGGGATCAGGATCTTGTCGAGTGAGATGAATGATACATCCACACTTGCGAAATCAATTTTCTCAGGTATGTCATCCGGAGTAAGAAATCTGAAATTGGTCTGCTCCATAACGACGACCCTGTCGTCATTCCTGAGCTTCCAGTCGAGCTGTCCTCTTCCGACATCGACCGAATAAACCTTTGAAGCACCGCTCTGGAGCATGCAGTCCGTAAAGCCTCCCGTCGATGAACCGATGTCCATACATACCTTGCCGGTAAGATCAAATCCCCATACCTGCATTGCCTTCTCGAGTTTGAAGCCTCCTCGGCTGACATATTTAAGCTGCTTGCTTCTGACCTCGATATTTACTTTTTCCGGATCAAAGGAAGTACCGGGCTTATCTTCCTTCTCGCCGTCGACATATACTTCGCCGGCCATGATGAGTGCTTTCGCTTTCTCCCTGGAAGGAGCCAGTCCCTTTTCCGTAAGGATCAGGTCAAGTCTTTCTTTCATATCACAGTCCCATGGAAAGCTTCGATCTGATCGATTCCGCAATACCCTCGGGATCGAGTCCGAGTTCTTCGCGGAGCTTGTCTACGCTTCCCTGATGTATGAATCTGTCGGGTATTCCGAGACAGAGTACTTCTTTTTCTATTCCCTCGGATGCAAGGCATTCAAGCACCTGCGAACCGAATCCGCCGATCAGTACATTGTCCTCAATCGTAACGATGAGAGAATGGTTTCTCGCACATTCAAGGATCATTTCCCTGTCGACAGGCTTAACGAATCTTGCATTTACAAGGCTTACATGAGTGCCTTCCGCCTTCAGGATATCCCTTGCCTTCTCGGCATTTTCCATCATGCCGCCCAGAGCGATGATACATACTCCGTCCTCTTTATATATCCATTCGCTCCTTCCGAGTTCCACGGGCTCCCTGAAATCCTGAAGTCCGGTATAAGCGCATCCCCTCGGATATCTGACTGCAACGGGTCCGCCGTAGGATACCGCAAATTTGAGCATGTCCGAAAGTTCCCATTTATTCTTGGGTGAGCAGACGACCATTCCGGGTATCTGTGAAAGATAGGAAAGATCGAACACTCCCTGATGAGTCTCTCCGTCGGCACCTACAAGTCCCGCCCTGTCTATCGCAAAGACAACGGGAAGATTCTGGAGGCATACATCCTCGACGACCTGATCGTATGCTCTCTGCAGGAATGAAGAATACACAGCGACAACCGGCTTATATCCGCCCTTGGCAAGTCCCGCCGCAAATGTGACCGCATGCTGCTCGGCAATACCGACATCAAAGAACCTGTCGGGATATTTGTTCCTGAATCTCTTGAGTCCGCATCCTTCGGCCATGGCTGCGGTTATCGCAACTATCTTCTCGTCCTTTTCACCGAGCTTGCACATGACGGTCGAGAAGATATCGGTCCATCCGGCTACGGTCCTGGGATGAAGAGGAACTCCGTTAGTTACATCAAAAGGCTCTGTTCCGTGGAATCTTGCGGGATGCTTTTCCGCGGGTGCGAAGCCCTTTCCTTTTTTGGTAAGGACATGAATGAGAACGCATCTCTTGAATCTCTTGGCTTCCCTGATGGCATTTCTCATCGCCTTGATATTATGTCCGTCTACGGGTCCGAGATATACGATACCCATTTCCTCAAAGAGCATACCTGCGGGAACCATCAGCGATTTGAAGCTGTTCTTCGCACGTCTTATCTTGCCTACCAGCTCGGCACCGTATGGCTTGTCGATAATGCTCTTATAGACGCTTGCCTTCAGTCCGAGATAACCGTTTGATGTACGGATCGAATTGAGATATTTGGGTATACCGCCGACATTTTCCGAGATGGACATATTGTTGTCGTTCAGTATGATTATGTAATTGGAATCGGTTCTTCCGGCATTGTTGAGCGCTTCAAATGCAAGACCGCCCGTGAGCGATCCGTCACCGATAACGGAAACGATGGTCTCGTCGCCGCCCCTTAAGTCCCTTGCGCATACCATACCGAGACCTGCGGAGATCGAGGTGGAGCTGTGACCCGTATCGAAAGTGTCGCATTCGCTTTCGCATGCCTTGGGGAAACCACTCATTCCTCCGTATTTGCGAAGGTTATCAAAGCCTTCTTTTCTGCCCGTGAGGATCTTATGGGTATAGGCCTGATGACCCACGTCCCAGATTATCTTATCCTCGGGAAGATCGAGTTCAAGATGAAGTGCCATCGTAAGCTCAACGACTCCGAGGTTTGCTCCGAGATGTCCGCCAGTCTTTGAAACCTTGTCGATCAGGAATTCCCTGATCTCGGAAGCGAGTGTTCCAAGGTTTTCTTCCTCTATGTTCTTTATATCACCGGTACCGTTGATTCTGTCTAAGATCATTATTACTTGCGTCTTCCGAGGAGCGATAAGATGAGCTCCTCCATAAATTCGTGATCGCCGGGAAGTCCTTCGAGAAGTGAAAGTGCTTCCTCGGTCAGTTTCTTTTCATCCGCTTCTGACTGCTCTATTCCGTGAAGCGTTACATAGGTCTGCTTTCCGTCCCTCTCATCGGATCCAACGGTCTTACCCAGGGTTTCGGTATCTCCTATCACATCGAGAAGATCGTCCCTTATCTGGAAAGCTACACCGACGTTATATCCGATCTTTTCAAGTCTTTCTATCTGTCTTTTGCCTGCGCCCGCAAGCACGCCACCTATCATAAAGCATGCCTGGATGAGAGCAGCGGTCTTGTGCTCGTGGATGAATAAAAGCTCTTCCTCGGTCAGGTTAAGGCTCTGCTTTTCCGCTTCGACATCAAGGCACTGTCCGCCCACCATTCCGTAGATACCCGCTTTCTCCGCAAGGATCTTGAGAGCCTTTGCACATGACTGGTATCTCGAAACCTCGGTCTCGGGACTCACCTCAAATGCGCTGCCTTCTTTTTCGATGAGGTCAAAGCTCCTAAGTGCGGTCTCATACGCATAGTTGAGAAGACCGTCTCCCGCAAGAAGAGCCATTGCGTCACCGTACTTTTTCCAGGTGGTGTCACATCCTCTTCTGAGAGTATCATTGTCGAGACAGGGAAGATCGTCATGCACGAGTGAATATGTATGTATCATCTCGATAGCAGCCATGAAAGGCTCGACATAATCATCCTGTCCCCTGAACATACGGTAGGTCTCCTGGATGAGAAGAGGTCTTAATCTCTTTCCTCCGACCGTTACCGAATAGTTCATCGCTTCCATTACCGAATGCTGGAATTTGTCCTCCGGATCCGGCAGATATTTCATTACGATCTTTTCCGAGTTCTCTGTCTGTTTCTTAAGTTCTGCAACAAATTTCTTTCTGTCCAATTCTCCCGCCCTTTTTGTTTCAGATCTTTTCAAGACCCATATCGGAGCCGAGCTTGAGTACTTCCTTCTCGACCAAATCGATCTGGGACGAACATTTCCTGATAAGATCCATTCCCTTCTTATAATTCTCGAAAGCCTCTTCGAGAGGCAGATCATCCGACTGCAGTTTTGAAGTTACCTCCTCGAGCAGTTCGAAATTCTCTTCGAGTGTATTTTCTTTTTCTTCCGCCTCGGGTGCGGTCTTTGCTTTAGCTGCCATATATTAGCCTCTTTATAAACTGTCCGTTCCGGTAACCGTCGAATGTATCTCTCCGTCCAGAACCCTTATGTTCAAAGCATCGCCGGGCTTAACTCCCGATATCGACCTGATATTCTTTCCGCTCTCATCGGATGCGTACGAAAAACCGCTCTTAAGTCTTCCTACGGGTGAGAGTCCCTCGAGCTTTCCGATGAAATTATCGAGCCTGCCCGATGCCCTTTTTACCGAAAGATCCATCATATGAGGAACCGATACGGAATACTTATCCAGCGTATTCTTCCGTCTCTCCAGAGTCTGTCTCATCGAACCATCCAGACTCATGCGGTATTTCTCAAGATCCTTTTTCTTACGGTACAGCCTGTTTTCCGGAGATGAATATCTGACCGCGGAATAGTATTCCTTCAGTCTGGATCTTTTGTCCCTGATATTCCTTTCCATCAGGTCCGTAAGGACCTCGGGTGCATCCTCCAGAAAAGAAAGAAGATCCTTATTCTGCTCCGTCAAAAAGAGTGCGGCACCCGTGGGTGTTGATTCGTAGTGATCGGCTATATCGTCCGTAAGCGACTTGTCCCTGTCGTGGCCTATCGCTGATACTATCGGAGTGCTGCAGTCAAACACCGCCTGTGCAACGATCCTCTCATTGAAGGTCCAGAGGCTGTCCTTGGAACCGCCGCCTCTTGTGAGGAGTATCACATCCGGTGAAAGCTCATCCATGGCTGCTATCGCCGATGCCACACTTTCTGCAGCCCCCTCTCCTTCCATCAGGGCAGGTGCGACTATGATCTGTATGTAAGGGTCATTCTTCTTCGCATTGGTAACGACATCACCGACCGCAGCTCCCGTGAGCGAAGTGATGACACCGATGGTCCTGGGGAATCTCGGGATGTCTTTTTTGTACATCTCATCAAACATTCCGAGTTCTTCAAGTTCCCTTCTCAGTTCCAGGAGCGCTCTCATCCGCGCACCCTCTCCCGATTCGGAAACCCTCTCAAATACAAAAGAAAGCCCGAACTGTTGATGATAATTCAGGCTCCCGTAAAGTGTGACATGCGCGCCTTCCCGAATGATCTGTTTGTATTCGTAGGTGCACTTGCTCGCAAACATCATGCATTTAATGTTTGCTTTTTCATCCTTAAGATCAAAATAGATGTGCCCGTTTCGGTTAGGCCCGTTATATCCGACGATCTCGCCTTCTATCTCTATCCTGCTGAGGGAAGATGAAAGCCTGATCGCATTATTCAGATTCTGTACTAATTCAGATACGCTGTATGCCATTAAGCAGATTCGTCCCTGACCTTGGTGAGGATGGCATTTACGAATGCGCCGCCGGTATTGTCACCGTATGTCTTGGCGATCTCAACGGCTTCATTCATCGCAACATTCTCGGGAATATCATCATCATAGAGCATTTCATAGATACCGAGCCTGAGTGCGGAAAGCTCCGCCTTTCCCATACGGCTCCTGGTCCAGCCAACTGCTGCCTTATCTATCGCTGCGTCGATCTCCGGAAGTTTTTCCTTTACGGAATTGAACTTGGTGACGATATAATCGAGGTCCTCGGGAAGATATCCTTCTTCCTCCGCGAATTCCTCAAAGCTTTTTATCTGGTCTTCAAGCTCATTTTCCGGATAAAATTCAATGCGGAACACAAGTCCGAAGACCTTGTCCCGCAGTTTATGTCTTGTCATGTTCTTTTTATCGCTTACTTCCACGTCAGATCTCTACTCCGCTAACTCTGATATTTACGTCTGT
>JAEEGL011697766.1_pt1 | contig 12067 bp, 7 predicted proteins | sample 9134231 | NCBI WGS metagenome assembly JAEEGL01 (sample SAMN16246548, study PRJNA631951) | gut metagenome | biome: gut microbiome; feature: rumen; material: fiber-attached | host: Bos | place: Iran: Karaj | collected 2018-10
CACAGGATCGAGGGGTCGTCCTCCGCGAACGCCCACATCTCGCGCTCGGTGCAGCCCTTGCGCCGCCAGACGACCGCCAGACCCTCAGAGATCTCGCACAGGTCGCCGAACGTGCCGGGGACGCCGCGCGACCTGCGGCGGGAGGGGGACTGGCTGGATGATGCTTTTTTGCTCATGGCGGGAAGTATACCACGACTTCGGGATGAATGCAACCACGGTGCGGAGAATTTTATTGCTGTGGGTGCATGGAGATTGCGGGGAGCCAAGGAGGCAGATGAGTCGATGGCCAAGAGTGCGGTCAAGGTAACGGATAAGGTTGCCGTGAGTGATGTTGGTGTCGTGCTGGGGTAGTGCCGGGGTGGTGCCGGGGTGGTGCCGGGGTGGTGCCGAGAAGGAGGGAGCGAGGAGAGGGCGGGGGTGAGGAGCCGGATGGGCGTATATAAGATTCACCGTGTAAAGGCGCATGGTGTAAAGGCGCATGGTGTAAAGGCGCATGGTGTAAAGGCGCATGGTGTAAAGGCGCATGCCGTAGATCGCCAACCGGAATGGATGGCCTGGCGGTGAATTACACAGATGTGCCCCCCTGCCGCTGACCGATTACGTCGGCGGCCGGAAACGATTGGACTTGGCGGGGCAAATATGGTATCATCGCAAGCGGAGCAAGCAATGCAAGAGAAGACACCAGGACTTGTCGCGTTTTTCCTGTTGCTGGCGGCGGGCGCCACCCTGGCGGACGGGCCTTGCCTTGTCGCCGCATCGCCGGCGGGGAGGAGCGAGAGCCGCGTGACGTTCACGAAGCCGACAATGCGCTGGCTGTGGGGCGGGTTCGGGTTCCACAACTCCGAGGCCACGATGACGCCACTCATGTCGGACGAGTTCCGCGACCAGCGCGTGCTCAAGACCTTCAGGGAGATATCTCCCACGTACGCGCGTCTGTTCGCGGGCTATTGGGACTGGACCCGCGAGGCGATGGACCGGTTCGCGGACTACTACGACGCCACGTTCCGCCTGGCCGGGACCACGCTCTATCTCGTGCCCGGGCGCATGCCAGTGATCACGGCCGATTTCAAGGCGTCGGACTACTGCGAGGCAGTGGCGACGCGCCTGGAATACCTGTTGCGCGAGAGGAAGTGCACCAAGATACGCTACTACTGCCTGTCGAACGAGCTGTCCGTGGGCCCGACATACGCCTGGTTCGGCACGCACCTGGATCTCTACGCGGAGATCAACCGCGAGATGCATCGCGCGTTCGCGCGCCACGGGCTCGACATCGGCCTCCAGACGCCGGACTCATCCGGATATTCGCGCATGGGCGACATCGACTGGGCGATCGCCAACGTCAACGAGCAGACGGACACCTACTGCTGGCACTGCTACGTACGGAATCTCCAGCCGGGCGATCCCGCGCTCTACGCAAATCTCTCCGCCGCCCTGACCAATCTCGTAACCAAGGCTCTGCGCAAGGAAAAGCGCCTGTCGCTCGGCGAGTTCGGCTTCACCGGAAAGGGCACTCCCTACGGCAAGGGTCAGATGCGCGATGACGGACACGACGCCTTCCGCCATCCCGACGGCGACTTCGCCCGCAGGGCCGCCATTTCGCGCGCGGAGATGGGTTTGGCCGCCCTCAACGCCGGAGCGGTCTCCGCCGTTTCCTGGACGATGGTCGACTATCCCGATCCCTTCCTCCGCGAGGACGGCGACTCCCCGGAAGAGAAGGCGCGCTACGACGTGGCGCGCTTCTCGGGGTTCGGACTCGACGTCCGCTACAACAAGAACGGCCTGTTCCGCTGGTGCGACGACGAGCACGACTATTCGTCGTATCCCGATCTCTACACGATGGGATATCTCATGAAACTGTTCCGCAAAGGGGCGCGAGTGCTTCCCTGGACATCCGGCGACGACACGCTCCGCGCCGGCGGCGTGACCAATCCCGACGGGTCGGCGTCCTTTGCGGTGATCAACTGGGGAGATGCGAAACGGATCGTCCTCGAGATTCCCCATCCCCTCGGCAAGCCGCTCCGCATCTACGAATACGATTCCGCCAATCCTCCATATAACGCATTCAACGACCTACAGCCGGCCAAGGGAACCGTCGCGGCGAAGGATGGCAAGGTGGCGATCTCAGTCCCCGCGCGTTCCATGACATTCCTGACGACCGACTACGAGAATCGCTCGCCCGCCGCCGTCACGAAGATCCGCATTGTGGACGGCAGGCTCGGCTGGGCGGCGAACGAGGAGCCGGAACACCGCTACTACCGCGTGTACAGGGACGGAACCCAGATTGCGTCCACCGTTGCGACGACGCTGCCGGTGCCCGGCATGACGCCGGGCGACGCGCAACGCTTCTGCGTGAAGAGCGTGGACAAGTGGGGCAACGTACGGGAATGAAGTCCGGTCGCTCCGGCTAAAGGGGAAGGGCGTTTTGAGACGATTCGCGGCGCCATTCGGACATCGAAACGCCTTCTTCGCTGCGGAAGAGGCGTTCGAGGCGCTTGAGACACGAGAAACCCGAGCGTTTTGCCGCCTGTCTTATCGGTATGTCCGTTTCCCGCAAAAGGCGTTTCAACGCTTCCATGCGCCGGGCGGTCAATGCTTTCAGGATGGTCGTTCCCGCGTTCTGCCTGAACCGGAGATCCACAAGCCGCCGCGAACAGCCGAGATGCCGGACAACGTCTGCAACGCCAATGCCCTTTGTCGCATTGCGCTTGATGTAGGAGAGCGCCTTGCCTACAAGATGCGCGCTGGCTGTTACCGGACGCGTCGTTTCGCGTTCCACGACCTTGTTCACCATCACAAGCTGCGTGCAAGGCCGCGGCTGCCGCCCGTGCATCATCGTATCCAGCCGTTCCGCCGCCACGAATCCGGCGCGCTCGTGGTCCGGCAGGATGCTGGAAAGCGGCGGATCGGCCGAGTCGCAGAGAAATTCGTCATTGTCGGTGCCCAGCACGGACACATGCTGCGGAACGGCCAGTTTCGCGCTGCGGCACGCCTCGAGCACCTGCATGGCCCGGAAGTCCCACGCCACGTAGACGGCTGCGGGCTTGGGAAGGACGGCGAGCCACCGCGCAAGTGCCTGCGTGTCGGCCGGCGTGCCCGCCGCCGCCTTGGGCTCGAACGTGTCAACGCGATCTATGCCGGCTTCTTGCAGCCGCTTCATGTAACCGGCTTGCCGCCTGTCGCTGTATGCCGCTCCCGGACGCGCGGGCACGAAGGCGAAGGACTGGTAGAGTCCGTGGCCCAGAAAGGTGCTGGCCGCAAGGCGTCCGATGCCCTCGTCGTCGTTCTGGACGAAGGATATCGCCTTGGTCCGCGAATAGTCACGTTCGCACTTGGTGCCGATGTAGACGAGCGGTATCCGTGAATCCGCCAGCAGTTCCGGCGCATCGGGCAGGCAGTATTCGCCCGCGATGATTCCGCGAATCCTGCCTTTTGCGATGAGCGCGTCCACCTCTTCGGCCGTCTTGACCGCTGCGTTCGCAAGGTGCAGGCTCCACCTTCTGCCGCCTTTTGCATAGTTGAATATGCCGCTGAGCATGTCGCGCCCGGACGCGCCGCTCATGTGCAGAAACACCAGCACCTGTTTCGCTTCAACTTTCATGCTGCCAAGTGTACCATAATATCCGATGCTTGAAAAGTACCGATATTGTTGCCGTATAATACCCGTTGTTTTTTGTCGTTTCCGGGGATGACATGTTATAATTGCGCCATGCAAGCGACATGTCTCATTCTTACTGCGGTTCTCGCCACGGCGATTTCGTCGGCGGCCCCGGCTGTTCCTGTCGCCGTCGGGGACTCGATGCGCGGCCCTGCGCTGCGTGACGTGCGTCTCGAAGGGTGGCTCGGCGCCAAGATGGATACCTTCATTGCGCGCCGTCTCGTAGATCCGTTCATGCGGGAGCAAGTGTTCGACGAGGCGCGCCAGACGTTCGAGTTCCGCGACGACGACGAGGCCAAGGTCGGCGGCTTCTGGCGCGGCGAGTTCTGGGGCAAGCAGATGCTTTCCTCCGCGCGCGTGGCGGACTATCTGCAGAACAAGGACCTGCTTTCCTTCGTCCGCGACGAATGCCACCGCCTCATGCGGTTTCAGGATGCGGACGGCTATCTCGGCAGCTATGCCGACAAGGATCTGATCCTCATCCGCGACCCCGACGAGTGCAAGAAGAGGATGGGATGGCTGACGAACTGGAACCTCTGGAACCGCAAGTACGCGATCTGGGGGATGTTCATGGCGTACAAGGTGACGGGCGACAGGGAAATCCTCGCCTCGGTCGAAGCGCAGATGGACCAATGGATCGGCGCGGTGCGCAGGGTTGGAGTGCCGATGTGCGACCTGGGCGCACCCGCCCAGAACGGCATGCCGCCGATGTCCATCCTGAAGCCTCTCTTGATGATCTACGAGGAGACAGGCAAAAGGAAGTACCTCGAATTCGCCGCCGGGATTCTGCCGTACTGGGATCGTGCCGACGGACGCTGCCCGAACTTCTTCCGCAACGCCTTCACCGGCAAGGCCCTGCACACGTGGTATCCGGAACCTGAAAAGTGGGCGAAGAGCTACGAGATGATGAGCTGCCTCGACGGTCTTCTCGAATACTACCGCGTGACAGGCGAGCGCCGCTGCCTCGACACGGCCTCCCGCATCCGCGACCTCCTGGAGAAATACGAGTCGAATCCGCTCGGCGGCGTCGGTTTCGTGGACAAGTTCATCGGTGCCGCATCGCGCGCGAACGGCGCATCGGAGATCTGCGACGCGATCCACTGGATGCGCTTGAACATCGATCTCTTCCTCATTACCGGGGAGGACAGGTATCTCGATTCCGTGGAGAAGTGCTGGTACAACAACTTCTTCGCGGGCATCGACCGGGATGGGCTTCACGGTTCCTTTGCCGTCCGTGCCCTGGCGCGCCATGAGCATCAGCTGCACTGCGGCTATGCCTACAGCCACTGCTGCCTGAACAACATGCCGCGCGCATTCATGGATTTTGCGTCAACAGCCGTCACGATCGACAAAGAGGGCGTGTTCCACGTGAACCAGTACCAGGATGCGACCGTGACGCTCGACGGCGTGACGTTCACGATACGCGGCGGATATCCGGTGGAAGGCAAGGTGACGGTGGGAGTGTCCGGTGCCCCGAAAAAAGTCGTGTTCCGCAAGCCGTCGTGGTGTCCCCGCATGGACGTAACCGAGAAGGATGGCGCCTATGTGATCGACTTCGACATGAACCCTCGCCTGGTCGCCGCCGCGCAGGTGCCCAATCCGCAGGATGCGGACACGCTTGCCGCCACCGACAAGTGGGCAGAGAACCGCCACACCGTCGCATGGCAGAAAGACGTGGGGCTGGATGTGCGAAGGCTGTACCGCAAGACGCCCGCGCTCGCGCTATGGAACGGCCCGCTCCTGCTCGCGAAGTCGCGCCGCCTCGGCATGAACGCTAAGCAGCTTGAAGACGCGTCCACAGTTATCGGCAAGGGATATCGTCCCGTTCTCAAGCGCATCGCGTCCGACCGCGTTATGGCAGCGTGGGAAGTCAGGCTCGTCAAGGAAGGCGAACTGGACGTCGTTGCAAAGGTCTGCGATTTCCAGTCTGCCGCCGATGCGCGTCTCGGCGACACCCTGACCTGGTTCTCCATCTGGTTCTGAAAAGGAAATGGCAATGAAGAAAAAAACGATCAAGCTATTCGCGCTGGCCCTGCTGTCCGTGTCGGCCGCAACGGGCGCTCCTCTTGACGTGGAGCTGGACGGCCGCGGCAACCTGAGCGTGGGCGGCAAGGGCGCCCAGATGTCGATATCCGTGCACCACAAGGGGTGGAAGGGCTCTTCGACGGGTGTGCAGAAGGACTTCGTCTTCCCCGACAAGATGACTGGCACGACTCAGTTCGAACTACTACGCGAAAAGGAGAAGTTCGGGCATGGCCGTGCCACACTGTTGCCCATGGCGGACGGGCGTGCTGTCTACATCGTCACTATAACGTCGGAAGCCGACCTCGACCCCGAGGCCATTGTGCTGGCGCTCACCCTACCGTGCGACAAATGGGCGGGCGGCACGTGGACGGATTCCTCCGGCGGGAAGGCCACGTTCCCCACGGATCTCAAGAAGACGGCTCTCTACCGTGGTGGCACTGCGGCGTCGATCTCCTTCACGGACGCCTCGGGCGACGAGGCGTTCACGCTGACCTTCCCCTCGCCGACAGCGCTCTCCATCCAGGACAACCGCCAGTGGGGAGGGCGGACCTTCGTCATACGCATGTCGTCGGGCGGAGCGCGTGCGTTCCGCAAGGGCGAACAGCGTTCCTTCACGTGCATCCTCTCGTCGCCGAGGGGCGTGAACGTGGTGGAGCTTCCGGTTGTCATCAAGCGCGGACCGGACTGGATCCCGCTCGACTACGGCAAGAACATCGAGGCAGGAAGCGCGCTCGACTTCTCGAACATGGGGCTGCAGGACGCGCCCGCCGGCAAGTACGGGTGGTTGAAGAACGTTGGCGGGCATTTCGAGTTCGAGGGCCGGCCGGGCGTACGGCAACGCTTCTACGGCGCGAACCTGTGCTTTTCCGCGAACTTCCCCGACAAGGAGCTTGCCGACGAACTCGCCACGCGCCTCGTGCGCCTCGGCTACAACACGGTGCGCGTCCACCACTACGACGGCGTGGAAGGCGTGGTCAAGGGCTCGGAGGACCGTCTGACGATCAACGAAGAGTGGACGAAGCGCCTCGACTATCTGCTGTTCCGCCTGATGGAGAAGGGCATCTACATCACCACCGACCTCTACACGACGCGCTCCGTGAGGTGGCGCGACATCGGCATCGACAGGAACGGAGATGTGCCGAAGCAGGTGTACAAGAACCTGATCGGGGTGTACGAGCCCGCGTTCGAGAACTGGAAGACATTCGCCAGGAACTTCCTTTCGCACGTCAACCCCTACACCGGCCGTCGCTACGCCGACGAGCCCGGCATGCCGCTCATTTCCCTCATCAACGAGGGGAACCTCAGCTGGTGCTGGGAGAAAGCCAAGAACGAGGCGCCGGTAAAGTCCGCGTGGAAGAAGTGGCTCGCCGCGAAACGGGCGGCGGATCCCGCGTACGCGAAGGGCGTGTCCGACGATGCCGTCCAGGTGATCCAGCGGGACTGCGCGGCGCTCACGCAATTCATGGCCGACATCGAGTCCGGCCTGGCGAAGCGCGAACGCGATTTTCTCCGTTCGCTCGGCGTGAAGGCGCTCTTCACCAGCCAGAACTGCGGCGGGCACTCCCCGCAGTTCGTTGACATGCGCGAAAGGAGCTACGACTACGTCGACGATCATTTCTACGTGGACCATCCCAGTTTCGTCGCGCGTCCGTGGTCGCGCCCCTCCAGGTGCGCGAACATTAACCCGGTGCTGTCCACCCGCCTGCCGCCCGTGGGGTGCGCCTACTCGCGCATGCCTTCCAAGCCGTTTTGCATCACGGAGTGGAACTTCTCGTGCCCGGGGATGTTCCGCGGCGTGGGCGGCATCATGACGGGCGCAATCGGCGCGCTGCAGGAGTGGGACGGACTCTGGCGCTTCTCCTACGCCCACAGCGACGCCGTTATGCGCGACCGCTCCGACCGTCCACACTACTTCGACATGGCTTGCGACCCGCTCGGCCAGGCGTCGGACCGCGCCAGCGTGTGCCTCTTCCTGCGTGGCGACATGGCACCGCTCGCGGACAAGCTGGCGCTCATGGTGACGCCAGACACGTTCATGCCCGAGTCCGGCAAGTCCATGTACGTGGTGCCGAAGTGGCGTGACGCGGCGTGGCAGACGCAGGTGGGCGTGGCCGTGGCGCCGCCGCCCGCAGGAGTGAAGACGTTCAACATCGGCGAGCAGCTCGGAAAAGACGAGGCTCCGATGCCCCTCGCCCCGAACTCCGCCATCGCCCTCGACCGCACGTCTGGCAGTTTCTGCATCGACACGCCGCGCACGGCGGGCGGCTTCACGCCGAAGGGTGCGCTCTCCGCCGGACCGATAGCCTTCGACGTGGGCGAAGTGCCGGCGACGGTGTGGGCCAGCTCGCTCGACGGCCAGCCTATCGCGCAATCGGCCCGCATCCTCGTGACGCACCTCACGGACGTGCAGGGCGACGGCAACGTCTACGCGGACAAGGCGAAGAGAACGCTCCTTGAATGGGGCTCGCATCCGCCATTGGTGCGAAACGGGACTGCCGCCGTGACGCTTGCGCTCGCGAACCCGGGCGACTACGAGGTGTGGGGCCTCGCGACGACGGGCAGGCGACTCGAGAAGGTTCCCGCCACGGTTCGGGACGGCAAACTCGCGTTCACGGCCGCGGTCAATGCCGCGGGCGGCGCGCGCATGCTCTACGAGATCGCGAGGAAGTGACGCGGATCCGGCGGCGAAGACGCTTTCAGTGCAAACAGACGACAATGAAAAGGATTACAACCATGGCAAAAGGAAAGATGTTGCTGATGTCTGCAGGCCTGCTCTTGGCGGGAGTCTCGCTGGGGGCGGCGGACGTGACGATCGAAAAGCCGTACTTCCGCTGGCTCTTCAACGGGTTCGGCTTCCAGAACTCCGAGGCCAACTTCCTCGCGATCATGCCGGACGACTTCCGCGACCAGCGGGTGCTGAAGACGTTCGCCGAGCTGTCGCCCACGTTCGCACGCGTATACTCGGGATTCGCAGACCAGTCCAGGGAGGAACTCGACCGCTTCGCCGACTACTACGACCTCACCTTCCGCAAGGCCGGCACGACGCTTTACGCGGTGCCATGCGCCATGCCGTCGCTGGCGGAGACCATCGACCCGGACGCCTACGCGGAGAAGGTGGCCAAGAACCTTGAATATCTGATCAAGACGCGCAACTGCCGCAAGATCCGCTACTATTGCCTTACGAACGAGCTCATGAACGGCGACAGATGGGGATGGCTCGCGAAGGGGGAAGACAGGTGGCAGCTGTTCAAGCGATTCTACGTGGCTCTCTTCCATGCGTTCCGCCGTCACGGTCTCGACATCCGCCTCCTGGCTTCCGACGAGTCCGGGTACGAAGGGGTCTACAAGCTTCTCGACTGGATCAAGGAGAACATGGACGACTACGTGGGGGTGTACTGCACGCACTGGTACGTCGGAAGGAAGACGGAAGACCTTGGCGCATGGGACGACTACAACGCCTTTTTCTCGAATCTCGTGCAGCGCGCCCTTTCCTGCAAGGCCAAGCGCTACATTCTCGGCGAGTATGGCTTCAAGCCGGCGAGAGACAAGAGAGGCGTGATGGTGGACGACGTGAGCTACCATCTGCGCCATCCAGAAAAGCAGGAGGAGGATGTCCTCTGCAAGTGCGAGATCGGACTCGCCGCCATGAACCAGGGCGCCGCCGCATGCGTGGACTGGAGTTTCGTCGACTATCCCGATCCGTTCGTGATCGAGGACGGCGACACGCCTGAGGAGCAGGCGCGGTACGCCGCCGGCAAGTGCGGTTTCCGCATGGACGTGAAATACAACAAGTGCGGGAAGTTCCGCTGGTCGACGACGGACAAGGACTATTCCTCCTACGCGGAGCTGTACGCCATGGGCTGGCTCGTGAAGCTCTTCAGGAAGAACGCGACCGTGCTGCCCTGCACCTTTGCAGACCCGATGCTACGCGGCGGCGCGGTGATCAATCCCGACCGTTCCGTGTCCATAGCGCTCATCAACCGCGGGCCGGCCAAGACGATCACGGTGGACTGCTCGTCCTGGAAAACGCGCGTGGACGGCACGCCCGCGTTCCACCAGCCGCTGCGCCGCTACGTGTACGAGGCCGCGCACGTGCCGTACAGCCCGTTCAACGACCTCCAGCCGATGTCAGGCACCGTCACCGCCAAGGACGGCGTGATCAACGTGTCGCTTCCCGCGAAGTCCATGACGTTCCTCACTACCGACTACGAGAATCACGTGCCTGCCGCAATCACGGACATCCGCGTTGCGGACGGCAAGCTCGTCTGGACGGCGAACGAGGAGCCGGAGCACCGCTACTACCGCGTGTACAAGGACGGCAGGCAGATCGCCTCCACGGTGGCGACGTCGCTTCCCGTGCCTGGCATGACGCCGGACGACGCGAAGCGTTTTGCCGTCACGAGCGTGGACAAGTGGAATAACGAAGGAAAAACGAAATGAAGCAATTCGAAGGCAAAGTGGTTCTCGTGACCGGCGGTAGCCGGAACACGGGTTTGGAAATCGTGGACAGGTTCCTGCAGGAGGGCGCGAAGGTGTTCTTCTGCGGCACGACGGCGGAGTCCGTAGAGAAGGGTACGGCGGAGCTGAAGCGACGCGGGCATTCCGGCTTCACGCCGATCGTCTGCGACGTGGGAAATCTCGACCAGGTGATGGCGATGATGGACGTGATCGAGCGCGAGGCGGGACGGCTGGACGTGGTTGTCTCCAACGCCGCGAACATGGGCATCGGGCACGGCGGGCCGCTGGAGATGACGGACAGGCAGTTCCTTTCCGTGCTGAACGTCAACATCCTCGGCGGTTTTCGCGTGGTGCAGGCGGCCTGCAACCGTTTCTTCATGAAGCAGGAGCGCGATGAATTCACCGATCAGCGCGGCGCGGTGGTGTTCGTGGGGTCGAATTCGTCCGAGCGCGTGAGCCGCAAGCGGCTCGCGTACGTCACGTCCAAGGGCGGCATGGACACGATGGTGAAGGCGCTCGGCGTGGATCTGGGGCCGCTGGGCATTCGTGTGAACATGGTGGCGCCGGGATACATCTGGTCCGACCGCTGGAACTGGCTCACTGACGCGATCAAGGACCGTCGCCACCGCAACGTGCCCACGGGCCACGAGGCGACGGGGCAGGACGTGGCGGCGGCCGTCATGTTCCTCGCTTCGCCCGGCGCGCGCGGCTTCCAGGGGGCGCGTCTCCTGATGGACGGCGGCTCGTGCGCGCAGCTGTATCCGGCCGACTGCGAGGACGACACGTCCACGATGAGGGAGCACTGAAATGGTCGTCGAGCTTTTTGCTGCGGCGCGATGCCTCGTGGCGGAGGGACCGCGCTGGTGCGCGGCCGAGAATGCCCTGTACTGGGTGGACATCACGTCGGGAGTCGTCCTGCGGAAGAAGGCCGGAACGCCGCCGGATGTGTTCGAGACGTTCGATCCGAAGCTCGGCAAGATCGGCGCGTTCACGTTCGTCGCGGACGGGAAGCTGCTGCTCTTCACGGAGCGGTGCGAGGTGTACGAGACGACGTTCGGCGGGAGACCGGAACTGAAATGGACGCTTCCCGGCCACGGGGACACGCGGTTCAACGACGTGTTCGACGCTGGGGACGGCGTCTGCTTCTGCGGCGTGGCGCCCATACGCCCCGCGCGGCGTGGCGAACTCTGGCGGCTTGACGTCCGGACCGGTACCTTCGACTGCATCGAGCCGGCGACCGACGGCATGCCGAACGGAATGGGCCTTTCGCCGGACCGAAGGACGTTCTACTTCGTCGTCAGCGACGAGCATCGCGTCTACGCCTACGACTTCGACTCCGCGACGGGAAGGGTTTCGGGGAAGCGCGTCCTGTGCGAGGACTTCCCTGGCGACGGCGCGCCGGACGGCATGTGCGTCGATCCCGTGGACGGTTCCCTGTACATTGCCCTTTGGGGCGGTTTCCGTCTGGAGCATCGTGCGGCCGACGGCCGCTTGCTGGAGTCGATTCCGTTCAAGATCGAGAAGGTCTCGAGCGCGACCATGGCGGGGAACGGCATCTTTGTGACTACGGCGAATCTGCCGTTCAACCAGGCCGCCTTCGCGGAACAAAAGGCCGGTTGCGTTTTCGTAGTCAGGAGGAATTGACATGGGCAAGAACTACAAGTGGCTGTTGCTGGCGTTCCTTTCGCTGGCGTTCTTCTTCCACCAGGCCGACCGCGTGCTGTTCGGACTGCTGACGATTCCCATCCAGGACGAACTTCATCTCTCGGACCTCCAGATCGGCTGGATCAACACGGCGCTCTTCTGCACGCTGGCGGTCATGACGCCAATCGGGGGATTCGTCGGCGACCGCTTCAGCCGCAAGTGGATCATCACGTTCTCGCTGCTCTTCTGGTCCTTGATGACGGCGTGCACCGGTTTCGTGGGCGG
>JAEEGL013027498.1_pt1 | contig 12067 bp, 8 predicted proteins | sample 9134231 | NCBI WGS metagenome assembly JAEEGL01 (sample SAMN16246548, study PRJNA631951) | gut metagenome | biome: gut microbiome; feature: rumen; material: fiber-attached | host: Bos | place: Iran: Karaj | collected 2018-10
AATTTAGAGGAATATAAGGGCGTATATGTCTTCGCGCAGCAGGTAGACAACGTACTGAACAGCATCGCCTTCGAGCTCATTGGCAAGGGTAAAGATCTTGCTGAGGCTCTTGGCGCTGAGGTAACTGCTGTATTGGTTGGTAGCGACGTAAAGAACCTTGCAGATGAGCTGGCTGAGTACGGCGCAGACAAGGTTATCGTTGTTGACGATCCCGAACTGAAGGAGTACAGAACTGAGCCTTACGCTCACGCACTGGCATCCGTGATCAAAGAGTTTAAGCCTGAGATCTTCCTGGTAGGCGCAACCGCAATCGGCCGTGACCTGGGTCCTCGCGTATCCGCAAGAATCCACACTGGTCTGACCGCAGACTGCACCCAGCTGGAGATCGGCGACTTCCCCATCAATCCCATTCCTGGCAAGGAGCAGAAGCACAATCAGCTGCTGATGACCCGTCCTGCATTCGGCGGAAACACCATCGCAACGATTGCTTGTCCTGACTTCCGTCCTCAGATGGCTACCGTACGTCCCGGCGTTATGCAGAAGCGTGCTAAGGTTGCCGGCGCAAAGGCAAACGTAATCGAGTTCAATCCTGGATTTACTCCTGACAACAAGTACGTTGAGATCCTGAAGGTTGTTAAGGCTGTTTCCGATACCGTTGACATCATGGATGCTAAGATCCTTGTATCCGGTGGTCGTGGAGTTGGCTCCGCTGAGAACTTCAAGATCCTTGACGATCTCGCTGCAGTTCTGGGCGCAACCGTTAGCTGCTCCCGTGCAGTTGTAGATGCAGGCTGGAAGCCCAAGGATCTGCAGGTTGGTCAGACTGGTAAGACCGTTCGTCCCAACGTATACTTTGCAATCGGTATCTCCGGTGCCATCCAGCACTTGGCAGGCATGGAGGAGTCCGACATCATCATCGCCATCAACAAGGATGAGAGCGCTCCCATCTTTGACGTAGCTGATTACGGCATTGTAGGCGATCTGAACAAGATCGTTCCCGCGCTGACCGAGAAGTTGAAGGCTGAGCTTGCTGCAAAGTAAGTTGACGTCAGACAAATGAACATTAAATAAAGAATCTGAAAGCTCCCGACACGAGGCCGCCGTTAGCCTCAAGCCGGGAGCTTTTTTGTATAACGCATGGTGACCGGCGAGAGGCATTCTTGTGAAAAATGATGCTTTTACGGCAGGCGCATTCATGTTATACTGATACGGGAACAACATGTCCAATCAACTCATGAATAAAGGGTAACACAATGAAGCGATACGTGTCACTGGAAGAAATATCGGATGGGAAATTATATACCGCGAATGACATGGTGAAGGCGGACTGCCTGGGATGTCAAGGATGTTCGAGATGCTGCCATGAAATGGGAGATACGATCCTGCTGGATCCCTATGACGTTTGGCGTTTTCAAAAGGGTCTTGGAAAGGATGCGCAAACGCTTTTGGCAGAAGGCAAGATCGCGCTTCGCGTGGTGGACGGTGCAATCGTACCGCACTTGAAGATGCAGCCCGTAGTGGGTATGGTGGGGAAATCCAATCCCGTGCAAGGAAAAGTGATGCCGCAAGGCGAAGAGGAGAAATGTCCATTTCTTGACGCGCAGGGATGGTGTACGATCCATGCGTACCGCCCGGGTCTCTGCAGGCTTTTCCCGCTTGGAAGATATTATGAGGGAGACGGTTTTAAGTATTTCCTGCAAAAGAGCGAGTGCGATCATCCAAAGGCGAAGGTGAAGATCAGCAAATGGCTGGACGTGCCGGAACTTCCAAAGTATGAGGCTTACGTGCTCGAGTGGCACGGCATCCAAAAGCAGGTGGAGTCGCTGCAGCAGGAGAATGCGGACGATGCCTTCGCAAAGAATTTGAACTTGTTTATGTTAAAGACGTTTTACCTGGCAGCCTATGACGGTGAGCAGGATTTTTACGGGCAATTTGAGAAGCGCCTTGAAGCATGGCGCGGGATCACTTCGCAATCTTAAGAATTGTTTAGAAAGAATTATGATTAATTTTGTTGAATTCTTTACCGAACACTGTTAAGATGCTAAGTGGATTGAAAGATAAAGGGTGTGGGATTATTTGGAATTTGGCAGCATAGAATTTTTGTTGTATTTTCTTCCCGTCTTTTTCCTCTTCTATGCGATCACGCCGAAACGATTCAAGAACGCCATGCTGCTTGCGGGCAGCTACGTATTTTACGCTCAGGGTACGCTGAGCCATGGATTGGTATTGGTGATCTCCATTCTCGTCAATTACGGCGTGGGGAGACTTTTGGATCAGGGGGGAAAACCTGATGCTTCGCAGCAACAGGGAGATTTCGGAGAAAAAAGGGACAAGAAAAGAGAATTACTTTTTATGGTGGCCGTCATGGGGAACCTGGCGGTCTTGTGTCATTTTAAAATATGGGCCGAGGCGATCCCGCTGGGACTTAGCTTTTATACCTTCCAGGTGCTGGGATATCTCGCGGACGTTCATTACGGCGAGGTGCGGGCAGAGCGCAGCCTGACCAGGTTTGCCCTGTATTTGGGCATGTTCCCGAAGGTTTGCTCGGGACCCATCACGTCCTATGCTGAGCTGAAAGACCAGCTGGCAAACCGGGAAATTACGATTGCCAAGGTTCAGGATGGACTTCGCTTATTTGTGCTTGGATTGGCCTTTAAGACGCTTTTGGCAGACCGGATAGGGATTTTATGGACGGAGGTCGGAAAGACCGGCTATGCCAGCGTATCGTGGCGCTACGCGTGGCTTGGCGCGTTCGGATACTCGCTGATGCTGTATTTTGATTTCCAGGGCTATTCCATGATGGCGATCGGACTTGGAAAAATGACGGGCTTTGACCTGCCGGAAAATTTCAATAAACCGTATTTGGCAAGGTCTGTACGTGAGTTTTACCGCCGCTGGCACATTACCATGGGCACGTGGTTCCGGAAATACGTTTACTTCCACCTCGGCGGCAACCGGAAGGGGGAGGGCAGGACGGTTCTGAACCTTTTGGTAGTATGGCTTCTTACGGGATTTTGGCACGGGATCAGCCCGAATTTCTTTATGTGGGGCGTATTCCTGTGGAGTCTTATCGTGGCGGAGCGTTTGATCGAGCGCATCCCCATCGTAAAACAGCTGACCCTTTGGCCGAGGCTCTATCTGTGGTTTGTCATCCCGATTTCCTGGATGTTTTTTGCGATCACGGACGTGCAGGATCTGCAGGCATATTTAATGAGAATGTTTGGCATGGGACACGGGATCAACGTTTATTACGGAGACTGGCTGGTCTGCCTAAAGCGCCATGGCGCGTACCTGATCGCGGGCGTGATCTGTGCCACCGGCGTCGTGGAAACGATTTTCGAAAAGCTGCGCAATAAATTCCTTAGCAATTTGATCTTGGCGATCCTGTTTTGGATCTGTGTTTGGAAAATCATGGCGGCGGGGAGCAACCCGTTTGCCTACGTAAGTTTTTAACGATGAGAGCGTTGTCATGGCTGGAAGCTTGACAACGATGGAAGGATGAGAATGATGAGGGCGAAAAAAGGGGAATCCTTTTTGAAACGATATCAGTTTATCCTGTTCCTGCTTCTGTATGGCTGCATTTTTATGACCGCGGGCAACCGCTGGAACTTGTATTCGGAGCCCATAAGTCACCTGATTCTGCAGGCAAAGATTTTGCTTGGCAAGGAGGAGGTGCAGGCAGCAGGGCCTGAGGAGGAGCAACCGGAAAAATATGTGTTCCGTGCGGCCTTTGGCGACGGAAAGACTGCGGAAATGCTGGGGATCTACTTGGATGAACTGGAATATGACGAGACCGTCGAGGCGGATCTGGAGAACGGCCCCTTGGAGCCGGGAAACATGGACGCTTGGTTTGAAGAGGCCTTTGCGAAGGGGCTGATCGATGACGTGCCTGAGCTGGCTGAGACGGGCTACGTGGAAACGGACGTTGATGATCCATTCTGGGTAGACGAACCTTGGGAATCCGCGGCTCCGACTTGGGGTACCGTGGAAGAGACCTATTTTGACGATGCATTATTCTTGGGAGACTCCCGCGTGGTGGGACTGCGCGACTATGGCAAGATGAACGGGCACGGTACGTTCTATGCAGAGGAAGGCCTGAGCATCTATAAGCTTCTCTCGAAGAAGATCGTGTCGGTTCCGGGACAGCGCGCCAAGATTTCCGTTGAGGAGGCCCTGGGGCAGACGCAATATGCCAAGATTTATATCATGGTCGGCATCAACGAATTGGACGTGGGTACGACGGAACGGTTTAAGGAGGCGTATCAGGAGACCATTGACCGCATCCGCGAGCTACAGCCTAATGCGAAGATCATTATTCAGAGCATTATGATGGTATCCAAGAGGCGCTCGGCGAAGGGTGATTTTGTAAATAACGCGAAGATCCAGGAGCGCAATGAGGCGATCAAGGAACTCGCGGATGACGTGAACGTATTTTATCTCAACGTCAACGAGGCGGTCACGGATGATGACGGCTGCCTGAACGTAAAATATACGGGTGACGGCATACACTTAAAGGCTCAATACGTGCCTGTTTGGACGGAATATTTGAAGACACACGCACTAATTTGGTAATCTTTTTAGTTGCTCTTGACTAGCCCTTTCCATGCGTGATATTGTGTTATAGGGTGGGCGTGAAAGAGAAGGCATCGCCCCCCAAAACGAAGGTATCGCAAAAATACGGGAGGAAAAAAGATGAGCAAGAAATCTGTGAGTACTGAAAAGAAATCTGCCGTAAATGATGGCATTTACGACGCCATGACGTTGGGAGCGCCGAAGGTTGCCGTGCTGGGTCTGCAGCACATGTTCGCCATGTTTGGAGCCACGATCCTGGTTCCCATGCTGACGGGTTTGGACGTTTCCACGACGCTGTTGTTTGCGGGTCTTGGAACATTGTTATTCCATCTTTTGACGAAATGGAAGGTTCCTGCGTTCTTAGGATCCTCCTTCGCTTTTCTTCCCGGCTATTTTGCCATTGCACCGCAAGATGCAGTCGATCGATTGGAACGCTTGCCGTATGCCTGCGTCGGCGTTGCCTGCGCCGGACTTCTGTATTTGATCCTTTCGGCACTGATCAAGGCTTTTGGAAGCGGAAAGGTTATGAAATTCTTCCCTCCCATTGTGACGGGTCCCCTTATCATCGCCATTGGTCTTACGCTTTCCCAGACTGCATTGGACAGTTGCGCCGATAACTGGATCATTTCATTTGTTGCCATCCTTTTGATCCTGGTATGCAACATCTGGGGTAAGGGCATGATCAAGATTGTGCCGATCATCATCGGCGTCATCGGTTCCTATTTGGTTGCCGTTGCACTTGGCGAAGTAGATTTTACCGGCGTAATGGACGCTGCATGGATCGGTTTACCCGTCCACTTCGAGAAAACCGCATTCTGGGCCTTTAAGGACGGCAATACGGGACTTCTGATCACTTCGATCATCACCATCGTACCCATAGCGCTTGCGACGATCGTGGAGCACATGGGAGACATCTCAGCCATATCGTCTACCGTAGGCAAGAACTACGTTGAGGATCCCGGATTGCACAGAACTCTTTTGGGAGACGGTCTTGCGACCATTTTGGCAGCTCTTTTTGGTGCACCTGCAAACACGACCTATGGTGAGAACACCGGCGTGCTTTCCCTGACGAAGGTTTACGATCCCCTGGTTATCCGCTTGGCAGCAGGTTTCGCGATCCTGTTTTCCTTCTGCCCGAAGTTTGCGGCTGTCATCGGCAGTATGCCCAACGCCACCGTCGGCGGCGTGTCTTTGGTACTTTACGGCATGATCTCCGCAGTGGGCGTTCGCAACATTGTGGAAGCTAAGTGTGATTTCACGAAGAGCCGCAACGTTATCATCGCCGCTCTGATCCTGGTACTTTCCATTGGCATCAAGTTCAATGCATTTTACGGTGACGGCGCGATCAAAATCCCGGTTACCATCGCTGGCGAGCCTACCACCATCCTCATTACGGGTCTTGCAGCCGGTGCGCTGGTTGGCATTATCCTAAACGCCATCCTGCCCGACCGGGAGTAACGTGTCACGAGGACGTGTCTGCTGACACGTTTTCAGATGCATGCCAAGAAGAATGTTTTGCACGGACGGATAATAGAGTAACTCAAAGAGAACTGAAACAAGTTTTGTTGCGGTTCTCTTTTTTATGGGGAGATTTAATAGCCTGTTTACATGAGCCGTACCTGGCGTTTGGACATCACACGTAGTTTGTTTTCCGCTGTTTTTTACCGCAATTTTTTCTCTTGCGGTTATCTTGCGTCATTGATTTTCAAAGTCTACCGTAGAAATTGTCATATAGGTTTTCTTGCGGTAGTCCATTTCCTTCATTTTCTTGTTTCATACCGTAGGTTCGTATATATTATGTGTGTTGCGGTAGGATTTGTGCGTTGGGTTTGGCTTGCTACCGTAGTCTTGGGTTTAGCCCCCTTCTTGCGGTAAGGAAATACGCCATGCATCTTTAATCCATGCCGCAGATTGGTCACTATAAGGATTTCATGCGGTATAAATTTCGAAATTGCGTGTGTTGATACCGTATGATGCGCTTATTTGACCATTCTGCGGTAGCATTTACTGGGCGTATAAGGGCAGCTGAGGGGGGGGCTGAGAGCGGATAAGGGTGGCTGGAGGCGGATAGGTGTGAAAGAGAATTTTTCTAATAATTTCACGTAATATCATCGAAAAATACGTTAGTATATTTATATAGGCTTTTTATCTTAAAGAGGAAACGTGGGAACAGCATGGAAGACAGAGAGATTGTGGATCTGTTTTTTCAAAGATCCGAGGATGCCATTGCGCAGTTGACAACAAAATACGGAAGCTTGATGCAGCGCGTGGCGTATCATCTGTTGCAAAATCCTGAGGACGCCAAGGAGTGCGTGAATGACGCCTGCCTTGGCACGTGGAATGCCATTCCGCCGGCGAGGCCGGTCGTTTTATCCGCCTACGTTTGCCGCATCACAAAGAATCTGGCGCTTAACAGGTTAAGACATAAAGGTGCAAAGAAGCGCGTCGCTGCGTTGGAACAATCGTTGCAGGAGCTGGAAGAAATAGAAGGTGCGCTCCCTTCAGCAAAGACGGTAGAGGAGGCGTGGTCTGAGAGGCAATTGACGGAGACCATCGAACGCTTCCTTGACGGCCTGGATCAGAAAAACAGGGTGATGTTTGTGAAAAGGTATTGGTTTGCCCAGTCCGTGGAATCTATCGCGAAGGAGCTTGCCATGCGGGAAAACAGCGTCGCGGTGCGGCTAAGCCGGCTTCGGGAGAAGCTAAGGGAATACTTGGAAAAGGAGGGAGTCTGGCTGTGAAAGAAAATGGAAAACTGGAAAAAAGCATAGATCAGTTGGATGACCGATACCTTTTGGAGGCTCTGGAATATAAGAAGGTAAGGCCTTCATGGAAGGCATGGGCGGCGTTGGCGGCATGCATCTGCCTATTGCTTGGCGGGGGATGGCTTGCATGGAAGATGGTTTTCAAGGATGCCGGAAATGAAGAAATGGCGAACGTCAAGACCCCGAAAGTCCAAAAAGAATCAGTACAGGCGGAGACGACCATGTACGTGGACGTCCACGAATTGCTTGCGGGAAATGAGGGTGAGCTTTCGATTGAAGTCAAAAAACAGACCGAGGAGAAAAAGACCGAAGAACCAATCGACGAAACGGACGTTACGGGTCAGGAAGTGACCATTACTTGGGCATATCAAGGCATTGGCGGTGAAGACGTTTCCTATGCCACCGTACGGGAAATAAACAGAAAACTGAAAGAAGACGGATATCATTTCAGCGTCCGTTTTAAACAGATTAGATTGCCTGAGGGGAACTATATGGACGACGAAACCTATCAGGAATATCTGTTTCAGAGCGATGCAGACATAGCGTTTTCCGGATTCCATTCAAAGGGCGATCACAGCGTTCAGAATGCCATCCTGGCCGGAAAATATGAGCCGCTGGATAAGTATTTGGCGGAGACTACGTACTATGCGTGGCTCCCGGAGGATTTATGGAAGAGTACGACTTATCAGGGACAGATTTACTTTTTTCCAAATGAGCTGGCGCAGGATGGGGGACCTGCATTATATTTGCGAAAATCTTCCTTTACCCAGGAGGAAGCGGAAAGCTTTGACGGAGACCTGTTTTCCCTCGAAAAGTACTTTGAAGAGGGAAAAATATTTTTAGATGCTTCTGCAGACTACGATTTTGCAGAGACCTTTGGGTATTCGGATTACCAGAGCGTCTTGTTCACAATTGACGGTAATGCTCTGAATCCCTTGGAGGAGGAACGGTGCGTTCAATGGTTAAGACTTCTGAATGAATATAAGGCGCAGGTTACGAAAAAGGTTGCCCACAATTGGGATTTTTCCCTGTCATTGAGTTTTCCGGGAACGGGAATTGGAGAGGGCAACAGACCTGAGGATTTTTACGTTTATCAATGGAAAGGCTATGTGATTCCGCGACTGAATTGCCAGACGGGAATTCTGGCATCTTCAAAATACAAAAGGGAAGCGTTTCAGTTTTTGCGACTAATACGCTCGGATGCTTCTTATGCGAAACTGCTGCTATATGGGAAAGAGTATCTTGACGGGACGGGAGAGAGCCGGTTAAGCTTTGCAAACCAGCTGATCTTTGGATTGGACACCGGTCTTACGTCCGGTCAACGGGAAGACGGTCTGAGGCATTTCTCATCTGCAAATGAGAAAAAAGCTTATTACAAAGAATGGATCCTTGCTTCACCGGCGCTGTCCCTTCAAAACCCGGAGGTCTGCGATGAAATGAACGTGGCACGTGACTATCGGGAACAATTGATCTATGCGGAAGATTTCGACGAAATGCTGAAAGAAGCAAAAAGCAAAACAAGGGACCCGATGCAAAAAATCTTGAAAGAGCTAAAGTATTGGGATGAGTGAGAGGGGGATAAACGTGAAAAAGAGAGGTTTTGTCAGAATCGCGTGCGTGGCGTTAATCGCAGCAATGAGCTTGGGATGGGCCGGATGCAGTCTGGGAAAGGGAGATTCCGGAAAGCAGACGGAAGAAGGTGCGGCAGGGCGCACGGCGGGGAATGGAAAGATCGTCGTTAAGGCAGAGCATGAGGACGGCGCTTACGTGGCAGAGCCGGTCGAGTTTTCCGTGCCGGCGGATGCCGGATATCAAAGAAGTGTAGCGGAGGACGGAACGCTTTGGGGCGTAAAGGAGGGCGGGGAGATCTGGGGAAATCCCGGGATTGCCGAAGAGTTTGATTTTACCAACGCCAGTGATTTTTTGATGGAAAAAGATTACGTATGCATTGTCCGGTATCCCTTTGAAAAGGAGTTTGAACTGCGCAGCCTGCAGGGAGAGCTTCTGGGAAAGATCGACGGAAAAGGCGGAATGATCGAAAGCGTTGGCGGCGGACCGTACGTGCTTCGGCGCATGGGAGAGCAAAGTTCGCACCTAAGCATCTGTCAAGTGGACGTGCAGAAAATGGCTCTGGGAGAGGAACTCACGGAACTGCCAAGTGACGTGCGCGGGATTTTTAAACAGGGGAGTGATGCAGAGAATTTATTCTTTTACACTGCGGATGCGGCATGGCGCTATTCCTTTGCAGATCAGGTTTTTTACCGGCTTTTTGCCTGGACGGACGTGGGTTTGTTTGGCGGACAGATCGCCGAGGCTTGGAAGAATGACGCGGGACAAATCTTTGTGGGGAGTTTTGAGAGCAGTAAAATAGAGTATTTCAGAGTATCCTGGAAAGAAACGGCAGTGATTCCTGCAGAGAATGAGATTATCATCGCAGTATTGACGACGGGGAGCAATGGCCGGTTGGAACAATACGCAGCTGAGTTTAACAGATCCCAGCAGGAATGGAAGGTGACCGTCAAGCCCTACGTGGAGAAGATGGACAGCGAAGATTGGGAGGATGCAAAGAATCGCATCAGCGCGGATTTCCTTGGGAACAATCCGCCAGATCTGATCGGACTTGGAAACTTGAATGATTTTGAGGAAAGCCTCGCCAGCCAGGGCTATCTGGCTGACTTGCGGCCGTTTTTGCAGGAAAGTGCCGTGATAAGTGAGGAGGATTTTTATCCCGAGATCATAGAATATGGTTCCTATGGCGATCTGTTATATACGATTCCGCTTACGTTTGACATGGAGACTCTGGTCGTTCCAGTCTCCCAGTGGCCGGGGGAAGCAGGATGGACTTATGATGAGATGATCCGGTATTTGCGTGAGAGGGAAGAGTGGCGACCTTTCCGCATGTTCATTTTGATGCGGGCGTACTGCCTGCGAAGCGCTCTCGATTACTTCTGGGATGCGGAGACAAAGCAGTCCAGCTTTGACGGCGAGGAGTTTCGAATGCTGCTGGAGTATATGAAGGAGTGTCAGGAGAAGGAGACGCTTGTCTCCTCTGAGGATCGCCCCTTTACGTTCGGAATGTTTGATTTTTCTTGGCTTGGCGCATGGCCACGTCTGAAGGAAGAGCTTGGAGAATGTAAGGTCATGGGGTATCCGAGTCCTGACGGAAAGCCTAGAACGGTGATCCGTGGAAGCATGGAGCTTTCCATTGCGACTACGTCAAAGAAACAAGAGGGCGCATGGAAATTCCTTGAGTTTTATTTGACGCGGGAGCCCGGGAGAGATGACTTTGCCAGCTCCAGTCTTTGGTCAAGGAAAGACTGGATGGAGAAAATGATCGAAAAAGAGCTCTCCCTGTGTGGAAAGGATCACGAAGACATTCTGGATGAAAACGGAGAGGTGATCGGGACTTACTATTCGGAGCATAAGGTCGATCAGGGCTGCGTGGATGCTTTCCGGGAAGCGTTGGCGGGCATAAAAAAGGCACCAGCCGGAAGTGCGGCGGTGCAGATGATCGTGTTCGAGGAGACCGGCGCGTATTTTGACGGCCAAAAGAGCCTGGACCAGGTGATTGACGCGATCCAAAAGAGAGTGGGACTGCTCCTGGCAGAGTAAGACGCTGCATGCGATCAGGTTGAGAGATTTGCAATCATGAAACTGGCGGAAATTTTTAAAATAAAAAATGGAAGCAAGGAGGCTCGAACTCCTGACCTTTCGCGTGTGAGTTTTACGGTCAGAATAAAACACAGAAAGGGAGCGGGTTCTAGGCCACATCTAAAACACTTCACCCACTTCTTCACCCAGTTGGACGATCTATAGTTTTTTCTTTAGTAGACTCTAACTCCATCCATAACAATTGCAGTTATTTGGAATTTGGTGCCATCTTTCTCAAACCATACAGAGAAATTGATTGTGTCTTTTACCCCAAATCCATTTTGAACTTGAACGGAGCCGGAGAGCTGATAGAGGTTATCGCTTCGCCCAACTCGATATGACAGTTGTTTGAAATTTGCAGTATCAGGATAATTTAGATAAGCCTTTATAGCTGGCTCGGCGTGTGTAATTAATGCTGCAAATTCCGCTGATGTTACATCCTTTTCGGGAACGTGAACGTCACTATAGTTTTGTATATATCCACCTTGATCGGTATCATATAAATCCTCGTCCAAAAAACCTGCCCAGAATAAAACTCCGTCCTCTGTGGTGAAGTTAAACCGTCTATCACGAGCGGTATAGCCATTTGGAAAAGATATTACACAATTCACTCCCTCTTCAGGCTTACCAGTCATGTTTTCAATTGCTATGCTTTCAATACCTATTGTATTGAGAATCTCTTGAATAGCTGTGGCATGTTCTACTGTATAACCTTTCTCAATAAGAACTTCGGAAATTCTTGTGTCTATCTCAGCAGGAGCCGGACCGACTATTTCTTCGGCGGTAAAATACGAATAATTATCAGTGGCCACATTGGTTTGAGGTGATTCTTCATTTGAAGGCATGGTTATCATAGCGGTAACAGCGCAGTTGCAGTACTTCAGACTCTTGTTATCGCACTCGGAGCCGGTCTCGGCATCTGGGGAGCTATCAATCTCATGGAGGGCTACGGTAACGATAACCCCGGAGCCAATGCTCATGTACGGTAAGGAAGCAAGCAACCGAAAACAAGAGATAGACCGCCAGCACTACACTATTCCGAACCAAAGACCAAAAGATAAGCATTGTGGGAAAATCTA
>JAEEGL013049168.1_pt1 | contig 12067 bp, 13 predicted proteins | sample 9134231 | NCBI WGS metagenome assembly JAEEGL01 (sample SAMN16246548, study PRJNA631951) | gut metagenome | biome: gut microbiome; feature: rumen; material: fiber-attached | host: Bos | place: Iran: Karaj | collected 2018-10
CGTGACAGTGGTGTAGTTTGTGATCGTGAAGAGCTCGCCCGGGATCATCATGGTGGCCAGAAGTCCTGCAAAGAGGATGTTCTTGCCCTTGAACTCCAGCCGTGCGAATGCAAAGGCAGAGAGGATTGTGATCACCAGAGAGAGTATCGTTGATACAAGACCGACGATCATGGTGTTCAAAAACAACCTGCCCAGGCTTGCCGCCTGGAATGCCTCGGCGTAGTTGCTGAACATGACCTGTCTGGGGAAGAATGTCGGGACACTCAGCCTGTATTCTGTCAGGGTCTTCAGGGACGAGTTCAGCATCCAGTAGAACGGGAACAGGACTATGACTCCCATCAGGATCAGGAAGGCGTAAACCAGGACCTTGACAACCATGCCAAGCACAAGCTGCTTTGAGGTCTCTTTCTGCATGTTCTTCTCATGCATTATCTCAATGCGTTCTGCCATGGAGACCTCCTCAGTAATGGACACGCTTCTTGCTGACGTACAGCTGAAGCAGTGTCACTATCAGGATCAGACCGAAGAGGATGAGTGCAGCGGCGCTCGCCCTACCCTGGTTGTTGCTCGCAAGCGAGTCATATATGAATCCGACCATCGTGTTGAGCCTTCCGGCATCGTCCGCAGGACCCATTGACTCACCGAAGATACCTACGATGCTGGTGTACTCCTTGAAGCCGCCGATGAAGCCCGTGATGACAACGTATGCGATCATCGGAGACAGAAGAGGCACCGTTATGCGTGTGAATATCCTGCGCCTTGAGGTTCCGTCGACCTTGGCGGCATCGTAGTACTGCTTGTTGACGCTCTGAAGGCCACCCAGGAGGATGAGGATCTTGAACGGGAGTGCGTTCCACACGATGTAGATGACCATGACGGTGATGTTCGCGGCATAGGTGGAGCCGTAGTTGATCCAGTTGACCGGCTTTCCGCCGAAGAACTCAATGACGTTGTTGATGATTCCGGCGGTGACTATGAGCTCGTTCTCCGTGCCGTAGAAGCTACCGACTATGTTGAACATGGCCGCGAAGACCATTCCTATTGCGATTGAGTTCGTCACGTACGGCAGGAAGAACACCGTCTGCAGGAACTTCTGGAGTCCCTTGATGGAGTTCAGTGCGACCGAGATCAGAAGCGCAAGCATCGTTGATACAGGAACAGTGATGAAACAGATGATGACTGTGTTCTTCATGCACTGTATGAACTTCTTGTACTTCAGGACCTTGGAGAAGTTGCCTATGCCGAACTTGAATGTCATTCCGCCCACAGCCTTGAGTCCGCTGTAGTCCACCAGGAAGGCCATGCGCACCGTGTTGATGATAGGCCATACCGTGAAGACCAGAAGCAGAACCAGAGCCGGTGAGAGGTAAATCCAGGCTTTCCAGGGATGCCTGCTTTCAACCATGCTGTTTGCCATCTCACTTCACCTCTTTCTGCTTTGCGCCCTTCTCGGTTCCGGTATAGATGCGCTCCTCCGTCTCCTTGTTGAAGAGGAAGATCTTGTTCTTCTTGATCGCGAACCTGACTGTCTCTGCCTCCGGGTCAATCGGGCTGTCAGCGTCTATGATCGCGCGGATGATCGGGTTCTGTGATGCGGGATTCGTGGCCACTACGCTGACATCCCTTCCCATGACCTCCACGTTCTCCATCTTGCATGAGAACGGGCCGTCATCCTTGAGGATAAAGCCCTCAGGCCTGATTCCGATATGGACCTCCTGATCCTCAACTCCAGGCACATCAAGGACAGCCTCTTCTCCGATGATCACCTTTCCGTCCTTGATCTTTCCGCTGAAGACATTGATCGGCGGTGTTCCGAGGAACTTGGCCACGAACAGGTTGGCCGGGCTGTTATAGACATCCTGCGGCTTTCCGATCTGCTGGATGATTCCAAGCTTCATGACAACAATCATGTCGGAGATGCTCATTGCCTCTTCCTGGTCGTGAGTGACGAACACTGTGGTGATGTTCGTCTCCTTCTGGATCCTCTTGATCTCCTCTCTTGTCTGGAGCCTGAGTCTTGCATCAAGGTTTGACAGCGGCTCGTCAAGAAGAAGAACACGCGGCATCTTGACCAAGGCACGGGCAATAGCGACTCTCTGCTGCTGTCCGCCGGAGAGCTCGCTGGGCTTGCGCTCCATCAGCTCGTCGATCTGGACTATCTTGGCGCACTCGTAGGCACGCTCGAGCATCTGCTCCTTTGTGAGCTTGTCGGCACCCTTGAGGTTCTGAAGCGGGAACAGGATGTTCTGCTTGACCGTCATGTGCGGATAGAGGGCGTAGTTCTGGAACACAAGTCCGACTCCCCTGTTCTCCGGCGGAAGCTGGGTCACATCGTCATCACCGAACAGGATCTGCCCTCCGGATGGCTTCTGCAATCCGCAGATCATGTACAGAGTGGTGCTCTTTCCGCATCCTGACGGACCGAGAAGACCTACGAGCTTTCCGTCGGGGATGGTGAACGTGAAGTTGTTTACCGCAACAACCTCCTCTCCTACCTTGTGTCTGCTCGGGAAAACCTTTGTCAAATTCCTTAGCTCAACCTTCATACCTTTACCCTTTTGTCCCAATCTATTCAGTCTTTGCTTGTGGCCGCCTCCTCGGCAGCCTTTCTTGCCTTGTATTCAACCATCGTCTTCTCGTCGTCGAAGATCATCTGGCTTGCCATGTCCACAACAACGGTGTCGGAGACGGCGTCATGTATCATCGAGTTCGTCTTCGTGAAGAACAGCATGCCCAGATTGCCCAGAACCAGGGCGATGATGATCCCGAACCCTACCAGGCCCGGACCCGGCATGATGCCTATCGCGTTGAAGATGGTCACTATTATTATCAGAACCGGAATCATCGTCTCGACCACATACTTGCCCAGGAAGGTCCTGAGGAAAAGCGAGATGGCGCGGATGCGGACCCCGTTCTTTTTCATGACCGCAAGGCCGAAGATCTTCTTGCCGACCGTCTGACCGTTCTTGAAGATCATCGGGAGCACGAACTCGAGGACCATGAACGAGAGGAATATCGATACCGATGCGATTGCAACTATCATCCTGACGATGACGTTCATGGCATTGAGGATCTCCCAGTCGTTGTTCATCGCCTCAATGGCGGCCTCGTAGTTTGCCCGATCGGTCTCCGAGAGGGCATCGTAGTCTGCCTGGGAGACTATGTGCTCGAAATCGACGTTGTACTGCTTGGCGTACCTGTCCAGCCCCTCAGAGTAGATGTTGTTGTATTTGTTGTAGCCGAAAACTGATGACAAAAGGAGGGCAAAACCCACAGCAAGGATGGCGAGCAGAATTGCATCTAACAAAAAAGCGGATGCCCGCTTGAGCAGGCTCCCCTTCTGGAGGTCGTATATCATAGTCGTCCCGACAAATTGTACTATATTAATGGTGCAGTTATCAATAAACTAATCTGCCCTATCCCCATGTTTGCCAAGTTGTGCATTTGTGCTATCATCTTGGCTGTGCACAAGTGAGCCAGTGAACCAGAGGGAAACGGCATGAACAGACTTTTGATTATCAACCCAGGCTCAACATCCACAAAGATCAGCGTCTTCGACGACTACAGATGCCTCTTCACCGAAAGCGTCTTCCACGATGCTCCTCAGCTTCTTCAGTACCCCACCACCAACGCGCAGATGCCGTTTCGCGCCCAGGTGATAAGGGACATCCTTGAAAGGCACGACATAGACATCGCATCCATCAACGTGTGGGTCGGCCGCGGAGGCTGCGCCTACTCCCAGAAATCAGGCGTGATGGAGATTGACGAGAACCTTGTGCGCGACACTGCGGACGACAAGGGAGGAAGCGACCACCCTGCGAAGCTCGGGGTCATGCTTGCATACGAGTTCTGCAAACAGTACGGCGGAGCGATGTACACCCTCAACCCCACCAACGTCGACGAGCTTTGCTCCTATGCGCGAATCACAGGCATTCGGGGCGTCTACAAGAGGGCCCAGACGCACGTTCTGAACCAGAAGGCTGTGGCCAAGATCCATGCGAAATCGCTTGGCAAACGCTATGAGGACTGCTCCTTCATCGTCTGCCACATTGACGGCGGAATAACGATCACCGCCCACAAGAACGGCAAGATGATAGACAGCACCGAGGGTGCGGGCGGTGACGGCCCCTTCACCCCGACAAGGCTCGGCAGCATCCCCGTGATGGAAATCGCCAACTTCGTCGACACCCATTCCACAGATGAGCTAAGGGCGATGTGCTCCAGATCCGGGGGCTTTGTAAGCCACTTCGGCACCTCGAACGCCGACACGATCCACCGTCTGGTGGAGAAAGGCGACCCAAAGGCCACAACGATCTGGAACGCAATGGTCTACCAGATCTGCAAGGAGATCGGCGCCATGGCAGTTGTTCTCGAAGGCAAGGTCGATGCCATAGTCCTCACCGGAGGCCTTGTGAGGTTCCAGGACATCGTGGACAGGATCAAGACCATGTGCCTCTGGATAGCCCCCGTTGCCACCTACCCCGGCGAGGTCGAGCAGGAGGAGCTGGCAAACGCCGTCCTGGATGTCCTGTCGGGAAAAGAAAAAGCCTTCAGATACACCGGTAGGCCGGTTTTCGAAGGCTTCGCGTGGGATTGACTGTTTCAGAGAATACTCAATCGACAACCAGCGTCAGATAGATCCAGGAGTCATACATGCCGGCAAGGTGGTTGGCATCATATGAGTCATCAGTGACCTTGAGATAGATGTCCTGCGTCAACTTCCAGTACTCCGTAAAGCAATCCTCTCCGATGGTGGCGGTGTGTGTCTGTTCGTTGTACCAAGAACCAGTAGTATATGTGTATGTTGAAGCTGCGGCAGTCTGCACATTTGAGTATTTTGGTGTAATCACATATGTGTTGTTCGCATAGACTCCAGCAGTACCGATATCACCGAGCAATGTCACCCCGTTCAGGTTTCTGAAGCTTCTGAAACCTTCGGAGGTCTGCAGGCCAAGATCATAGTATATGGTGTTCTTGTCGTTTCTTGACTGGCCTTCGGTGCCCATCTTCATGAATCTGTACTGACCGGCAGCGTTGTAGTCGCTTGTGGGGGATATATATATCTTGAACTTCTGCTGCCGAACGGATTCGTTCGGGGTGTATGTAATCTGGTCAAGGAAGTAGAACTGCACGGATGCCACATCATAGGCCGGAGCCGTGGGCTGGCTCTCGGTCTTTCCCAAAACCATTGAATAGGTGTCGTCTGCCGGAGAGACGGAGAAGGAATAGTCGTTGAATCCGTTCAGCACGTCACCGACATAGGCCCATATCGTTATGGTTCCAGAAATAGAGGAAGGATCATTGTTTCCGGGAAGACTTACGTCTGTACCGGTAACTTTGACGGGGCTCTCATAATAGCCTGAGCAAGAATACTGCAAGGTGGTGTAGTAGTATCCCTGAACCACCGAGGAGGCATCCCCTGTTATGTGGATACAGATGTCAAAGTCCCTCTTGTAGGTGGGAACTCTTGCGTTTACAGTCACATTTCCCTGTGTTGTAACTTTCGATGAGACAGGTGTGTATGGCATGAAGATGGTGCAGGTGTCCCCGGAGACACTTTTTGTGCTATCAATGGTCAGGCTTGAATTGTAGCCGTCGTTTCCACCGTTATTGAATGTGTGCGGGATGGATGCAGGGTTTTCGGCAACATAGGCGTTCTGATTGGAGTTCCACATGTACTGTGTGCAGAATGCGTCCAGGGAAAAACTTACACGCTGCGTCGGGTTGTCCTCTTTCACAAACTCCCAGTTGTTCAGGGATTTGACATAGAGGTTCACACCGGTCGTCACCTTGTCTTTGATTTTCTGATAGACGTTTTTATGGGGCATCAGGTTCTCTGAGATCCTGAAAATCGCAAGATTGTTTGGGGAATTGAGGAGAGTGACCCCATCATTGTTGTAGCTTGAAGTGGTCAGATACTTGGTGTCCGATGACAAGTCAATTGCCTGGCTCTTGTTGTCCACAACGCTTTTCGGGTAGTAGTACAAGCGGCTTTCGATATAGACGGGATCAGCTGCAAAGATGCGGACAAGAGCAAAGAGGCATAGGATTGTGGTTATGACTGCTGTCTTTCTACCCTTCATCTCAATCCACCGTCAAAGTAAAACTAATTGTCGAGCTGTAATCGCCATCCTTGAGGTTGCCCAAGGTTGTGGCGGTTGTATTGTTCCCATCATCAAGACTCACGAATATTCCGTCTCTTATCAGAAGCAGAGGACTTCCGTCGTCACCTTCCGGCCAGACTCCGGTATCAGTACCCTGAACCACTATGCTTTCACCGGTCAGCGCACTGCGGTAATACTTGGTGTCGAAGTTGAGGATCATATAGAGCCTGTACCCGATATGTGTCTTCGGATCCGAAGGGAGGTACCCCCCGACCAGCTTGAAATCGTCATGCGTCACCGTCAGGTTGAAGTCGCGTCTGTTGGAGATTATCGAGTAGGAACCGATTCTGAGGCCGGAGATGAGGGTCGTATAATTGGGGTTATACGCAACATCGGAGCCCTCCAGGTCAAACGGAAGCACCTCCTCAAGCATCTCCAGGTTGAATTCGACAACCGTATCGACTCGCCCGATCATATAATGCGCAATGGCGGGATATGTGGTAGTCGCGGCAAGCGGAAGAACGGCGAGAGCAACAAGAATTGCGATTGTGATGACTTTTCTCATTTCCTTCCCTCCTTCCTCAGTTGTCCGTGGAGATCGCTATGACAACGTTGGCATAATAGATGCCGTTCTCATAGAGCTGACTCGTCTCGACATCCTTCGAGTCATCCGTAATGGCGAGATTCACATAGGCGTTGCTTCTTCTGTTCCAATAGTCACAGACGGCATAGCCGTAGCTTTCCACCTCACTGTCGCCGTTATAGATCTTCGTGTACTTTGCGATGTTGTACTTGGCGGTTATGGTTTTCGACTCGTTCTTCACTTCCACAGGATCGTTGGTGGTTACAGCATAGTCGCTGTCTGCAGTCGTTCCGATTTTGGTTTCATCAACATAGAACTCCACATCATCGCAATAGTTATAGCCGTAAGGTGTGAAGGTGTTGTTTATGGGAATGGCACTGCTGGTGGGGTATCTTCCAACCGGAATCATGCTGTTTCCGACTCTGGATGCAACATGCGAAAGGGTCACTGCATAAGGGATTCTCATGGCAGACCCATCCTTCTCCCAGAACATGGGTGAAAACGTGATGGCAACATTGACCGTGCTGTATGCATTTCCACTTACTATCCAGGAGAACGCCAAGAAATTGGCGCGTCTTGAGCTCTCCGGAATGTTGATGACATCACCATCATGGGCTTCCAAGCTGTCCGGATCAATCACACGGACCGTGTAATTCAGGTCGGGGACAACACCCTGTGAATAGCTGCGCTTGTATGCGGAGACCTCCTTGGTGCCAGAAGAGACCAGATTTGAGGCGAAAAGAGCAGAAGCTGCTAGAAAGAGAAGAATCGAAATGGTAATGATCTTTCCTGCTGTTCTCATAAATCCTCAGTTCGCCACGAAATCAAGTGTTATGGTTCCGATGTATGTCCCGCTGTAATTTCCGTCTCCTCCAGACAGGGTTATGGCGAAATCCGCCAGCCTTCTGTCTTCTGAGGGATCGGTGGTCGTCCTCTTGAAAGCCGTTGAGGAAGCGACAATCTTTGCGCTTCCTGCACCGCATCCGTTTCCGCTCTCCTCTATCTCAACAAGGTGGTTCGTATCATCTCCGGGAACCAGAACCTCCATGACATATGGATAGCAGTCAGTTCTGTCATCTGTGTTCTGCAGATCCGTGAATGACACCGTTATGTTGTCGAACATCATTGTTCGGTTGAATGTGAGATAAAGCGAAGCAAAAAGGTAGCGGCCATCCCCGTCGAACTCGTAATCGGTTATCCCTTCACCTTTAACTCCAAGCTCCGTGTAGCCTCGAAATGAAAGAGCGTAGTTCAGGGGAACGTTCACGGCATGGGCGAGCATAAATGAAGTTGACGCAAAGGCTCTGAAGGCGAAAAGGACGCTGATGAGGGAGAATAGCAGAACCACAAACCACTTTTTTCTCATTTGCCCCATCTCCTTGCAATATGTTTCACCCAAAACCATCAACAATTTAACTAAATCATCTGTAGTTTAACTAAAAAACCGAGTCGTGTAAAGATTTTTTACAAAAATGTTTTAGTTTTTGAAAAAAAATTTTGAAAATTCATTGATTCTTCTTCAAACCTTATATATTATTGGTTGTGGGGATGCCGCTTTTGGGGAGCGGCAAAAGGATTGGCAAGTATGAAAAGAGTAATAGTGGCGATAGTCTCATTGTTAGTTGTCTTTTCATGCGCCTTCGCAGCAAACAACATCAACATCCAATGGAAATACAAGATCAACAAGTTCGTCGCTGAGAGTTACAGCTTCGTCTTCGTCGACTATTCCGGAGAACCCGTAACCCGTTATTCCGTGGACACCGGAAAAGGCATCAGCTCCCCGCAGATCCAGCTTAAGGTCATAACCAACAAGGTGCGCTCATATAGCGTAGACATCTCATTCGGTCCCATGAGACTTGTCCAGGGAAACAGCTATGACCCGACCTTCTTTGGCTCCTACCAGGCCAGAGTCTCCGGCCTTTTCCAGGAAACAAATAGTGACCCTGCTTTTAAGAACGCCTTTGTAACTACAAGCGAGTCCCAGGTGCTGACAATCCCTGGTGAGACATCAAACAACGCCAATAACACTCTCACCGCCTACTACCCCATAGCATTCAGCTTCCAGGACTATATCGAGGACTACCCTGTCGGCTCCTTCGAGGCGGCAGTCACAGTGGAGATCAGCGGAACATGAGAAAGACAGCCCTGTTAATTATCACAGCACTAATCCTTGCCTCATGTCTCTTCGCAGACGTTACAACTGATTCTGCAACCCTGAACGTCGCCGCATACAAAGAGACGCCGATTCCGGCAATGAACTACACGATAACTATCAAGGACTTCAACAATGCGAATCTTACAGGAGTCACATCCGTCCTTGACATATCAAACAATATAAAGACCAGCAGGACGCTTAATGGCGCCTTCGAAATCACAATCAAATCCAATCTCAAGATTGCCATTCCGATTGTCATCGAGTTCACACCTCTGATCAACCAGGAAGATACAGCTGCCACCCCAATTCCCGTGACATACACCATGACCAAGGGGGCACTGACTGAAATCCAGGGTTCATCCCAAGTAAGAGTTAACAACGATACTGTCGTGACAAACGGAGGAAAATATTATTACTACGCCTACACCCCCGCAATCGCACTCACAAACAACGCAACAACGGTGAATGTGGATGAAAGCGGGGCAATAACCACGCTTACGCATTCAGTCGGTTCTGTGAGAAGAAAGCGCACTACAATTGGCAGTTCATTTACAGGCTCTTCCGTCCCAAGCACATCGGCAAATGTCCTTCCGGGCCTTGGAAACAACCAGGTGCTCACATCGTCAGCCACTTTCAACCTTGTTGTATCTGATAATGACTATAACAACATGCCAGCCAACGTTGACCATGTTGCGACCGTGAAACTCACGATCACGCCGCTATGAGGAGAGAAGAATGAAGAGAATTGTTTCAACCATTGCTTTTGCACTGCTTCTCTGCTACAGCGTGTTTGGTGCAAAGACCTATCTTGACAACCTTTCCCAGGGGATTCAGATCTTCGGCTATGTGGACCATTACTGCACAGTCTACGTGGAAGGTCTGGAGGCGCAGGAAGGGTCAAGCATAGGAATGCCTTTCTCCATTACGGATGCCACTATCGCACACAACAGCTCAGACAACCGAGTCGGAAGGGAAATCGCAAGCTGGTCGTTTGCCACAAACATGTCAACGGTCAACCTGACATTCAACGCAAGCCCGCTTGTCCATGAGGACAACTCCAACTACATCCTGAATTACTACATAACCTTCAGGTATGAGTACTCGACGATTGACATCTTCGGAAACAAGACAACGAACATGGGCTATATGAACGTCCACAGTGGAGAGCCGTACCAGACAACCATCTACAACAACTCAGCAGGAACCGAGGTGCCAATCATTTCAATGAACAGGGACGTCAGACTCCAGCTGGATCAGGTGTATGATGTCTCAGACTATCCTGACGGGTTCTACTATGCCACTGTAGTAATCGAAATGGAGGGGACGTGACATGAAAAGACTTTTTGCCGTCATCTCCATCCTCCTCATAGCAGCATCTCTCTGCTTTGCCGCAATATCTCCGACGTTCGAGCAGAAATCCGAATGCCTTATGGTTGATCTTGCAGCAACGCATTTCAAGAAACACACCAACACCGCAGGATGGGCCAGCGGAAGCGCCACAGGTTCGTCAAGTGCCAGTTATTATTATGACAACCAGATTCTGTGCATAATCGGCATCATAGGCGACAGGGAGAAGCAAAGCGATGTCACATTGACTGCAGAGCTTCTTTCCGGAGGCTGGTACTACACCTATGACGGTTCTGACATAAGATACAGACGGCCCTTCTCCTTACAGATTGTCGCCAGAGGAAAACCGAGACTGTCTGGGACCGGAAGCACACATACAAATATCGGCACAGATTACAACGTACAGCTTGGAAGCAACCCTGATGTGACATCGGATACAGCCGTCATCGATCGCACAACAGCCTCTCAGTACGAGGGAATCTGGTGGGATGTGCTTCTTGTTTTCGACAAAAATGCGAACACAAGCAACAACACAGTTGAGGGTCCCAACGGCCAGATATATAACCTCCTCCCATCCGACAAGTACTACACCGCCATACTCAGACTTACTGTCCAGTGGGGACCGGGTACTTCCGACAAGGAGTCCTACGACGTTTTCCTGAACGGCTACTACAAGTCATCCAACACATACAGCGGAAACGAAACCACGGTGACAAGCTCCATAAACGTCACCCCTCTCTCCTCTGCCTACTCAGTTGACATCAGGAACCTGTTCGAATCATATTCTGCAAGCGCATCCCCGAAGAACCAGGTCAAGACGGATGTGGCAACATACAACTTCACGACAAACAGCGTTGCAGCTGAAAAAACCGGCAATATCTCGCTGTTCCTCTCAAGTGTGAGCAACGGAGTCAACAATTCCGGTCAGGAGTTCATGCTGAAGCATATGAACTCTGACGGAACCACCGCCTTCAGGGATACAGCGCACAATGCAATAAAATACTACGCCTACATTGTGTCCGACAACGGGCATTCATCTGCGGAGGCGAACACCGTCTCCGGCACCACGGTCCAGTTCAACGGCACCTCGTACTTCTCCTCGAACATCTCTGGCGAGCATGTGGTGATTGAGGCAACCACTCACAAGGATCAGGACGGCAACTGGCATACAAGGTGGTATGACTCGGGCTCGATTGCGATAGCAATCCCCAACGATCAGACAATCGCCGGCAACCCTGTCACCCTGGATGGCCTCATATCCGGTCAGTACACATCCAACATCTATCTGCACATAGTCACCAACGTCTGACCGGCAGCCTTTGCTCACGCATCTTGAACCTTGGGGACTAATCCAATAGTTTATACTCATGGAGGTTCTGATGTTCACATATTCGCGCAAGGCACAGTACCACGAGACGGACAAGATGGGCATTATCCATCACAGCAACTACGTAAAATGGATGGAGGAGGCCCGCATCGCCTACATGGAAAGTCTCGGCTATGGCTTCGACAAGGTTGAGGAGCTGGGCATAGTCTCCCCTGTCGCGGGCATCTCCATAAGCTACAAGACCCCGATGCTTTTCAACGAGACTGTTGACATATCGATTACCCTCACCCGCTACAGCGGAGTGATTCAGGAGGTGAGCTACACCTTCACAAAGCACGGGACAGAGGAGCTCTGCGCAACCGCGACATCCAAACACTGCTACCTTAAGGACGGAAAGGTGGTGAACCTGAAGCACGAGATCCCAGAACTTGACAGGCTTTTTGCGGCCGAGCTTGAAAGCGCCGCAAAACCATGACGCAATTGACTTTTTAAGGCTATATCGTGAATATATAGGCATAAGTAAACTAGTGTTTAAGGAGATTTCTAGATGA